>OHAN01003191.1_pt1 | contig 9806 bp, 8 predicted proteins | sample 1577121 | NCBI WGS metagenome assembly OHAN01 (sample SAMEA3541554, study PRJEB24748) | human gut metagenome | biome: human gut; feature: human-associated habitat; material: faeces | place: China | collected 2012 | reverse complement strand
CGAGTATGTGGATTTGAACAGACTCGGCGCAGTTACAACCAAAGGTGTAGCAAGTATTCCATGGCCTGGAAATGACACACCGAGAGTTTGTGAGACATACGGTGGAATGTTGAATGCGATAGGACTTCAGAATCCGGGAATAGATACATTTGTAAACAGGGACATTCCTTTCTTGAAGAAATATGATACCAATATCATAGTAAATGTATGCGGAAAGACACCTGAGGAATATATAGAAGTTGTTGACAGACTTGCCTCAGAGGATGTATCGATGCTTGAGATAAATATTTCATGCCCAAATGTAAAAGCAGGCGGCATTGCATTCGGACAAGACCCTAAACTTGTTGAGCAGATTACGGGCAAAATAAAAGCTCACGCTAAACAGCCGGTAATAATGAAACTTAGTCCTAACGTGACAGATATAACAGAGATGGCAAAGGCGGCAGAAGCAGGCGGCGCAGATGCCATATCACTTATAAATACACTTACGGGTATGAAAATTGACATAAACAGGAGAACATTTGCACTTGCCAATAAGACAGGTGGAATGTCAGGCCCGGCTGTAAAACCGGTTGCCGTAAGAATGGTATATCAGGCAGCAAATGCGGTAAATATACCTGTTCTTGGAATGGGTGGAATAAGAACGGCAGAAGACGCACTTGAATTTATCATGGCGGGTGCTACAATGGTTGCCGTTGGAACAGCAAACTTTAACAATCCGGCAGCGACAATTGAAGTTATTGATGGAATAGCAGAGTTTATGGATAAAAACGGAGTTAAAGATATAAACGAGCTTATAGGCTGCGTAAAATAATAAATATACAGATATTTAGAAAAAAAATGAAAAATATAGAAAAGAGGTTTGATTATGGAGAGTTACAAGAAAGAGTTTATTGAGTTTATGGTTGAGAGTGACGTCTTAAAGTTTGGAGAGTTTACTCTTAAGAGCGGAAGAAAATCACCATTTTTTATGAATGCAGGAGCATATGTGACAGGTTCACAGCTTAAAAGACTTGGAGAGTATTACGCAAAAGCCATACATGAGCATTATGGTGATGATTTTGATGTATTATTCGGACCTGCATACAAGGGAATACCTCTCAGTGTAACAACAGCTATTGCATACAGTGAGTTATACGGAAAAGAAATAAGATACTGTTCTAACCGCAAAGAGGTTAAAGACCACGGAGATACAGGTATCCTACTTGGAAGCAAGATTAAAGACGGAGACAAAGTTGTTATTATTGAGGATGTTACAACATCAGGAAAATCTATAGAAGAGACTTTCCCTATTATAAAAGCACAGGGCGATGTAGAGATAAAAGGTCTTATGGTTTCTTTAAACAGAATGGAGAGAGGACTTACAACAAATGCAAGTGCTCTTGATGAAATTCAGTCAAAATATGGCTTTGGTGCAAATGCAATCGTTACAATGGAAGATGTTGTCGAATGCCTTTATAACAAAGAGTGCCAGGGAAAGATTCTTATTGACGATAAACTTAAAGAAGCAATTGATGCGTATTATGAGCAGTATGGTGTAAAATAGAAAATGATTTTGCATGGATTAACTTTTATTGCGGCTGGCACTAAAGATATAAATGTTAACAACAATTGTAAATACATCGATTTTTTATCGGTGTATTTACTGATTTAAAAATAAATTATAGGATTGTTATTACAATATAATATTACAATAATTATAAATAGGATTGAGATGGAGGTTTGTATGGGAGAAAAAGTATATAAAACAATGAAATCCGTAGGTTCATTTAATCTTGTTATGGGGATATTGCTTATAATATCAGGAATTACAACCGGAGTATTATTTATAGCAAAGGGCGCAAGACTTCTAAAAGATAAATCGGAGCTGATGTTCTAATGAAAGTATATGTATTTGGAGCATATAAAGATTTTAAATGCATAGCAGGAGATTGTATGGCAACATGCTGTAGCGGCTGGAAAATCGTTGTAGATAAAGAAGCATACGAGAGATTTAAGAATATGGAAAATTCCACATTGAGGGAAGATATATTATCGAATATAGCAGAAAATAACGGCGTATGTTCATTTAAAAATAAAAACAACGGTGATTGTGCGATGCTTGATAGTGACGGATTGTGCAGAATACAGAGAAATTCTGATGAGAAAACACTTTGCAACACATGCCGTAAATATCCAAGGTTATCATTTAAAAGAGAGAATATTATGCTGCTTTCAATGGCGGCCTCATGTCCTGTTGTAATAAATTATCTCTGTAAATATGACTACAGTAATATCTGGTATGAGATGTCAGATGACAAAAAAATGCATACTATAGCATTTGATGAAATTCCGGAATTATCATATGAAGTTAAAAAATTAAATGAATTATTTACAAAAATCAGGGAAAAATATTCAAAAAAAAGTGACAAATTATGTGAATTATTTTATGATTTTGCGGATATTGCCGTAGATATGATTATAAAATGTAATGACTGCATATATATAGACGGAAGCTTGGATATTTATGAATCGCAGATGGATGAAAATTCATTTAGTAAAAAATATGGTAAGTTTATTCATGAATATGAAAAAAGACTGATAAAATTTGAGAAAAATTACAGTTTGTACCGATTATTAACAGCCGGATACGAGAATAACAATCAAAGTTTAAGTGAAAGATTGTACCAGATAACAGGAGAAATTATTATGAACAGGGTTATTTTGTTTAGCATGGCACAATCTGAAGACAATGATTTTAGTCTGGATATTGTTCAATCTGTACACTGGGTATATAAGGCAGCCATACATGGAAAGATAAGTGCAGGCATAATGCACAAAAAAGTCTTAGAAAAATTAGCATAATGACGAAAAATAAAATAGAGTGTCTTGGAATACGAGAAAAGTGTCGCTGTGAGAGTGACATTTTTTTTGTTTTGTAGAAAAAAGACGTAAAAATTTGTGAATAACAGAGAAAGATATAAGTGTGTCTAAAATATGTCATAAAAAGCTTTACATGTAGGAGAAAAATATTTATGATTACAAATACGGGAGTTAAATTGAAAAAAATGAAATAGAAAGGGTAAAAATGATGGGTAGAGAAATAAAACGATTGGAGAAGATGAATGAAAATAGCTTTTTGGAGCAACGGTGGGAACAATATGTGTGTCACATCAAATATGGCATGCATTACATCGATAATATCTTTAAAAAACGCAGGGATGAAGAGGGAGCTTTTGCTTGAAAATCATTTTAACAAGGAAAGGGGACTTGAAAAAGTTCTGATTCAGCAGGATAAAATAGATTTTTTAAGGGAAACAGGTGGATATTATGTAAAGTATGGGTTGGAGTATATACTAAAGAGGATATTTATTGGGGAAACACATGAGGAGATAATTAAGAGCTCAACAATAAATCTATTGTTATCAAATATGTTTTTATTACCATCAGGAATGGTTTTTAATAAAGAGGTATTTAATTACGATTTCAGTCTTGTTCACAACGAATTATTTGAAATGCTGGAAAAAGCCGGAGATTATGTGTTTATTGATACTGAATCAAATCAGAATCTTAGTACAAAACAGATTTTATATGATGCAGATATTGTCGTGGTGAACCTGTCTCAAAATTCTAAAAATATATATGATTTTTTTGAGAACTACACATCCCTTAGAGAAAAAGCGGTATATATTGTAGGAAAATATCAGCCGGAAAAAAGATGGAACAGAAAAAAGATATGTTATGAGTTTAATATTCCAAGAAACAAAATAGGCGTGATACCGTATAATTCAGAATTTAGTGAAGCACTTGAATATGGAAAATTACAATATTTTTTGAATTATAATTTTACAGGTCCTGTGAGAATGGAAAATGAATACTTTATGAGACAGTGCAAAAAGAGTGCAAATATTGTACTGAATATGATAAGTGAGGTGAAAAAGAAAAAGGAGAGACAGCAAAGACAGATATATATAGATGATATATGCAAGAGCGGTATTAGCGAATTTGGGATGAGACCTGAGTATTCAAGACAAAAAATAAATTCATATAAATAACCCTGAAAGTATGTTATAATATTTGTAGAGGCATAGAGTTTAGGAGCGTTAGAAAGCTCTGTGAATAAAGCCATGCATGAATAAATGGCGAAGGCAGGCAGAATATATGTTCAATCTGCTTTACAAGGAGGATTGCTATGGAAAACGGGGGGAATTTTGAGTTTTTAAATCATTTAAAGAAACGTCAGAGTGAGTTGGAGAGAATAAATCATCCAATGATACGATATGAGGATTCTTTCAGATATTTATATGTTTTTGGTCTTGGCGTCATGGCACTTGGCAACATGAAAGCTATGATGGAACTTCAGAATTATTTTGACGAAATACTTGATAAGCTGTGTATTTCAAAGAAAAACATGGAACAGGTAATAACAGACATAAATAATTATTTTGATTTCAGATTGACAGAATGTATTGATAAATTAAAAGAAAAAGAAGTACAGTATTGTTTTATACTTGATTTATATAAAATGTATCAGTTGACACTGTGGTCACAGGACTATTGTGAGAAGATACTTGACTATTATCAGCAGATATTTAGATTTTCTGATATAGAGAGAAAGTTTTTTGAGGGATTTAGTGACTGCTCATCAAAAAAAGATGTTGACAGAGCGACAGAAATGTACACTGCATTCAGAAAAAAAGGATATGAAATCAGGTATTCGATACTTACATATTTTTTCCCGGAATTTATATTGGAAGAAGAATATGGAGATATTGTCGTAAAAGCGGGAAAGACATTTGTGATAGACAAACCTGTTACCGTAAATGGAGACATAGAAGTTGAACGTGGAGGTTCGCTTTTAATGAGCGGCGGCATCCTGAAAATATATGGCCGGATAAAGGTAAATGGAGGAAGAATAAGACTATATAATACAAGAGTAAGAGTTTTAAAAAACGATTATGAGTATTTTATGCAGATTGACAATGCAGCGATAGTGCAGATTTCAGATTCATTTATCGACTGCGGTCAGTTTAGCGGAGTTATGAAGCAGACATCGGGACGTCTTATATTGACAGATACGATAGTAAGCAATGCTGCGGGCAGCAGGTCGGTGTCGTTTTATGGCAGGTCGGCAGTTATAACGAGATGTCGTTTTATCAATTGTGGTTGTGGGGCGGTATCATTATATAACAGAGCAAGGGTAGAGATAAAAAATTGTGAGTTTATAAAATGTACCGCCGAGTATGGGGCTGCTTTGTATTCCGAATCTATCGGCAATGTGGAATGTGAGGATTGCGTGTTTGACGAATGTAATGCAAAATATCTCGGAGCAGCAATATATTTTAAGTATCAAAAGTTTGGACAGTATATTAAAAACTGCATATGCAGGGAATGCAATCCAAATGAAAACCAGATATTTAATGTTTATGATGATGACTTTGAAATTCAGCGAATTGAAAAAAGGGGGACGGCTGATGATATTAGATATATTAACCAAGTTTAATTGCAGGCGGAAGATATTTCTTACGCCGGAGCACCCGTTTTGTTCATACAGCACAGAATTTAAAGTTATGTACACATCGGCAGTTACCATGCAGGCAAAACTCAACAGAAATATTAAGCCATTGAACAATTTTGAGCTGGAACGCCTTATGAAGTATGGTCTTAAAATGAACGCAGGGGATATAGCATGGGCGCTTAGAAATCTGAATGAACATGAAACTGTCGTTGAATATATTTTAGACAATTTAAAGACAGGTGAGGAAAAGATAATTTTCCTGATGGACTTAGTGAATGTGGCAATGGCAGATAATTTTATATCTCCTGAGGAGAATGAATTTGCATTAAAATTTGCATTGAAACTCGGTATTTCAGAGAATATTTATGAATTGGTAAAAAAATACATTGTATGTGCTTTTGAAGATAATGTGAAAGAATGTTTTGAACTTGCCAAGATAATAAAGAATTTATATCCTAAAATTGAACTTATTGACCTTAAATATTTTGCACTTCAGATTTATGAATCAGTTGAGTGTACACAGAGAGAGATAAATGAAAAGAAGGAAGTAAGAATAACAGACAGATGTCAAATATATGATGACATTGTTCTTGCAAGGGGAACAAAGCTTGTGTTTGATCATGCACTTGTCAGAATTTACGGAAATATATTGCTTGACGGCGGCACACTTGAAATTATAAACAGTAAATTTATAAGAAAAAGTGACAGTCACAGGGCATGCATAAATGTTAAGGATGATTACAGCAGGGTGATTGTAGAAAAATGTGAGGCAGACTGCAGAAATTACGGAATGTTTATCAGAGCCGAAGCAGGAGAAGTTAGTGTTAAAGATTCTAATATATACCATACCACAAGAGGTGCTGCGATACGTTTCTGGGGAAAAAGACTTGATATAGAAAGATGCAGCTTCAGCCGCTGTTATTCTCCGGAAGACGGAGGTGCAGTTATGGCACGCGGAGGTGACGGCAGTATAAGAGACTGCAGGTTTACTGATTGTGAGGCAAGACGTGGAGGTGCGGTATTTGCGACTGACAGCATAAAGTTAAATAAATGCCACTTTACCAACTGCAATGTAGCTGAATATGGTGCGGCAGTATTTTACTCGGGGATTGCTACAGAGGAAAATAGTGGTTTTGAGTATGTTGCATGTCATCCTACGGGGGCAGAGTTTGTTCAGGTTATTTCAAGGCGTGGTGAACTGAAAGTTTCCGATGAAATGTTTTTGAACAAATCTACGATAATTGACTGTCCTGTTTATGTAGAGACAAAAGGAGCTTTGAATATTTTAAATGCGTCACTGTATCTCAATTATCCTATAAGATGTGCGGGCAGTATAAAAATGAAAAATGCAAGAATTATCTGCAATTATCTTCAGAAATCAGACATGCTTTATCTTGAAAATGCAAAACAATGTGAGATATTAAACAGTGAGTTTGACGGAGCACTTAAGACAGGAGGTATAAATGTCAAGGGTACAAAGATAATATTAAAAAATTCCATGTTTAGAAACATGAATGGAGGAAGAGCAGTGTTTAATGCGTATCGTCCGCAGATAAAAGAATGTATCTTTAATTTCTGTCAGGATGGTGCAATATATACACAAGGCGGTGAAATAGAGAAATGTGTATTTGTCAACTGCAGAGGCAAGTCAGGTGCAGGAGTGTTGATGTATGGCAGAAGCGGACTTGTGAGACGTTGCAATTTTAAGAGATGCATAGCTGAGAGTGGTGGAGGTGCCGTTGACAGGCAGGTTGGTCAGAATATAGAAAAATGCCTGTTTGAGGATTGCAGACCCCAGAATATATCCTGAGATTTGAATTCAGATGGTATTATCAAAGAATTTGAGTTCATATATTGTGAAAAAAGAAGCACAGCCTATATGGCATGTGCTTCTTTATCGTTATCATTTATATCATCATTATCTTCCGGTTTTGGGAGAAGATGAAGTTTTACTTTATCAATATGATTTTTGGCGGCTTCAAGAACCGTATATTCAGCATAATCATCCGAAACAGTTTCGCCGGCATCAGGAAAATGATCCAAAAGATTTATAATGTGTCCTGCGATGGAATCATAGTCTTCAGATTCGATTTTAATTCCGAGTTCCTCATCGATGTCATCAAGTTTAGCGACACCTAAAAGAATGTAATCCCCGTCATCAGTTTTGGTGATATCATCTTCTTCGTTGGCATCGTATTCGTCTCTTATCTCACCTACAATTTCTTCTATCAGATCCTCTATTGTAAGTATGCCGGATGTAGAGCCATATTCATCCAGGACTATTGCCATAGGAATGGATGCTTCTTTCATTTCAAAGAAAAGTTCAGAGATTTTTTTATATTCATAGGTAAAATATGCTTCACGCATTACGTCAGAAATCTTGAAATCCTTTTTGTCCCCCTGATAAAAGAAGATATCCTTGAGGTTTATAATTCCAACTACATTATCCCTGCTGTCGTCATAAACAGGCATACGTGTAAATTTTTCCTTTGAATAGCTTTCGATAAGCTCATCATATGTCAGACTAAGCTCAACAAATTCTACATCCATTTTGGGAACCATCACATCTTTTGCAAGAGAATCACCAAAATCAACAACATTTGTAATCATCTGGCGTTCTTCGCTTTCGATAACTCCCTCTTTATGGCTTACATCAACAATAGTCCTAAGTTCGTTTTCTGTAATTGCCGGCTGCTTTGTAATATCAATATGAAAAATCTTTAAGAGCAGCTTGGAAAATTTATCAAATATATAAGCAAATGGTCCTAATATAACTGTAAGCGTATAAATTGGTTTAGAATAAATAAGTGACATTTTGTCTGCATTCATAGTCGCTATTGATTTGGGAAGAATTTCTCCAAAAATAATAACAAGTATGGTGATTATGCCTGTAGCTGCACCGGTAATCAGGCTTGTAGCATTTGAAAAACCGGATTTCTTTGCCAGGTTTATGGCAAAAGTTGTAGCAAGAGAAGATGCTGAAAGATTAACAATGTTATTTCCTATTAAAATGGAACTAAGCATCTTTGTCTGGTTGCTGATTAGCTTTAAAACTAATGCAGCTTTTTTGTTGCCTTCATCTGCCATAGATTTTAAACGCATTTTGTTTACGGTTGTAAGACATGTTTCCGCAGAAGAAAAGAATGCAGAAAACAACAACAGTATAAATAAAATCAATAGTTTCGAGGCGTCACTTGAATCCAAATAAATCAACTCCAATCAATAAATTATTTTATATGTATAAACACTCAATATTTTAACGTTATATTATGCTGTTGTCAAGTCAAACGCGATTTTGAATGAGTTTATATAATTATGGAAAATTGTGGAACTTATATAAAAAGTTCGGAAAAATTGTCAGAAAACTATTGCAAAAATTACAAAGGTGTTATACAATGTAGTTACAAATTAAGACAGCGATGTCAATCGTGTATATGTCACAGTGAGGAGGATGATATGCGAAAGAAATCCCATATTTCATTGGCGTGGTACTTGATGAACAATGAAGGTATGGAGTCAGTTAAACATCATAAAGGAGCATTCTATATTGGAAGTATATTACCGGATTGTATTCCTTCATTTTTAGTAAGGAAACATACTATTGAGGATTCCTTTGATGTACTTGAGAAAGAAATCAGTAAACTGGTATCACATTTTGACCCGATTAGAGGTCTTGATAGTTATACATGCAGACATTTAGGAGTGATTACACATTATGTTGCTGATTACTTTACCTTTCCACACAATCAGAATTTCCCCGGAAATTTAAAAGATCATTGTATCTATGAAGAAGAACTTAAAAAAGAACTTCGCAAATATGTAAGAAAGCCGGAAGTAGAAAGAGGAAGATTGAGTGAATCGGTTCATACACCTGAAGCAATTCTTAGTTTTGTTCAAAGAATGCATCAGATTTATATGCGTATGCAAAGCGGAGTGAAGCGTGATTGTGAATATATTATAGAGCTTTGTCATACTGTTGTTGATGCGTTACTTATATTATTTGAGGAACTTACAAAGCAGTTGCACTTATCTTTAGTATCACTTTAGAGTTTGGATTATGGAAGACGGCAAGTTTTATGAGGGCGGAGCCGTACGACGATAGATTGAAAAGTATCTGATACGAGAAAAAAGAAGTATCAGATACTTTTTTTAGTGCATATTAAAATTTTTTGAAAAAAATTAAAAAAAACACTTGCATTTTAAAAGAAGATGTTATATACTAAGCAAGTGCTCAGCGAGAGAGCAAAAAAATGATGGGCTATCGCCAAACGGTAAGGCACTGGACTCTGACTCCAGCATTTCAAGGTTC
>OHAN01003185.1_pt1 | contig 9825 bp, 7 predicted proteins | sample 1577121 | NCBI WGS metagenome assembly OHAN01 (sample SAMEA3541554, study PRJEB24748) | human gut metagenome | biome: human gut; feature: human-associated habitat; material: faeces | place: China | collected 2012 | reverse complement strand
CTCTACGTACATATTTCTATATACGCTGACTATTTTGTTCGCCTAACTCATGATTTAAATCACAAGTATGCGGCTCACAATAATCAAAAAGCATTTTGCCAAATAGTCTATAGATGGTATAATATAGCTATTGTTTTTAACTATTTATAATTTGTATATATAAGAAAGGATGGAAATGAATGGTTGAATCAGCATGGTCGCTATTGCCTCCGATAATTACCATAGTATTGGCTTTGGCGACAAAAGAAGTATACATGTCGTTGATTGTGGGTATCTTTGTAGGGGCTTTAATGTTCACAGGCTTTGATTTATTAGCTGCTATTGATACATTTTTTGCAATTATGTCCGATAAAGTTGGCGGAAATGTATATATTTTAGTATTTTTGGTCTTATTAGGTATTATTGTAGCAGCTATTGCTCGCTCTGGTGCTTCTCGTGCTTATGGTGAATGGGCAGCAAGTGCAATCAGAGGAAAACGCAGTTCCTTACTCGTTACTTCTATCTTAGGGGTAGTTATCTTTATCGATGACTATTTTAACTGTTTGACTGTAGGTACAGTTATGCGTCCTGTTACTGATAAATTTAATGTAACTCGTGCAAAACTCGCTTATATCATTGATGCTACAGCAGCACCAATTTGTATTATCGCTCCAGTATCTAGCTGGGCAGCAGCAGTTAGTTCTTCACTTCCAGAAGACAGTGCTATTGATGGTTTCTCCTTATTCTTGCAGACAATTCCTTTTAATATGTATGCATGGTTTACTATTATCTTTATGTTGTTCTTGATTTGGACAGGTAAAGATTTTGCTGCTATGAAAACTTTAGAGAAAAAAAGTGGTGGCAAATTAATCATTCCTGAAGAATATAAAGAAGAAAAAATGGAAGCAGTAGGTAATGGTAAAATCTTAGATTTATTATTACCACTTATCGTTTTAATCGGTGGTTGTATCTTCGGCATGCTTTATACTGGTGGTATTTTAGAAGGTGCTAGTGTATCTGATGCTTTTGCAAATTGTGAATCTGCCAGAGGTCTAGTAATTGGTTCCTTTATCGCTTTAGTATTCACATTTTTACTCTATGTACCACGTGGGGTGCTTCGCTTTGGTAAATTCTGTGAATGTTTTAACCAAGGTTTTAGAGCTATGACTCCAGCTATCTTTATCTTATGTCTTGCTTGGAGCTTATCTGGTGTTTGTGGTGAAGATTATTTAAATATCGGTGGTTATGTTGGCGGTATCGTTTCCAACAATGCTACTGTAGGTATGTTCATGCCAGCAGTATTCTTCCTTGTAGCTATCGGTCTTGCATTCGCTACTGGTACTTCTTGGGGTACATTCGGTATCTTGATTCCTATCGCTCTTGCTGTAGTATCTACAGATCCACATCTTTTAGTAGTTACAGTAGCAGCAGTATTAGCTGGTGCTGTAGGTGGTGACCATGTATCACCAATATCTGATACTACTATCTTGGCTTCTGCGGGGGCTCAATGTAGTCATATCGACCATGTAAGTACACAGGTTCCATATGTAATCGTAGTAGCTACATGTTCTTTCTTAGGATATTTAGTAGCAGGTATTGCAGGCAGTGGCTGGATCGGTGTAGTAGCTGGTTTTGTTTTATTAGCTATAGCTATGATTTATATTTATAAAGTTTTAATGAAAGATTGATTTTTTTAGAAAGCTCTAGAATTTTATTTCTAGGGCTTTTTTGATGCTTTGGATTAAAATTGATATTATTAGGAAAATTTATTTTTTAGGCAAAATAGAAAAATAATAGAGCAAAGTAATATAGTATTGGAATTTTTTATATATATGATATAATATGGAATTAGTTAATGTCAGAACTTATATTTATTAATTAGAAGAAATTAAAAAGAAATATGGAGGACTTTATGGGAAGATTTTATAAAAAAGCGATAGTTACAGCTTTATTAGTATCAGCATTATCAACTACTGCTTTTGCAGCGCCAGAAGATGTATATACAAATATTGCTGATAGTGCAGTGATTATGGATGCAGCAGATACTTCAGTGTTTAAACCAGCATCGATAAAATCATTGAATGATTATGATGAACATTATCGTTTATATAAATATGATACGATATCAATTAGAATTATAGGCTACAAAGATGCTCAGGGACTGGATAGCATTATGATCGGTACAGATGGCTATGTAAATTTACCTTATGCAGGTAGTGTGAAATTAGCAGGTCTCACTATTGAAGAAGCAAAACAAGTATTGTCTGCGAAATTTGGCAGATATATTAAAATACCAGATATGTCAATAATCGTCACTAATTATGGACCTAGAAAAGTACAGGTATTGGGAGAAGTGAATGCTCCAGGTACAGTGGAATTAGCTTCTGATGATATGAATGTATTAGCAGCTATCTCTAAAGCTGAATGGGTGACTACATATGGTCGTATCAAAAAAGTACAAGTCATTCGCATAGATGATGGCGTTATGTATGTGAAAGAAGCTAATATTAAAGATTATATAGAAAAACATGATATCAGTCAGAATTTTGCCCTAGAAGATGGAGATATCTTATATATTCCTAAATCCAATAAAATTGACTTCCATAAAGACGTATTACCACTTATCAATGTATATAGTACGTATAGAGCATTGACTGATTAATTAGGAGTGAAATAATGGATATAAATAATGCAAAAGATAATGATACAATTGATTTAAGAAAATTGTTTTCTTTAATGATCGAAAAGAAAATGATAGTTATAGCAATAATAGTAATTTGTACTATTATTGCCACTATAGTTGCTTTTATCTTACCAAAATCTTATCAATCTACCACACTTGTGCGTGTAAAATCTGGTAGTAGTTCCATGTCTGGTTATGCAGCTATGGCAGCTGGTTTTGGTATAGATATAGGTGGTAGTAGCTCTGCTTCACCAGAGTCTTATATAGAACTTATGAAATCTCGTGAAGTCTTAAATCCAATTATAGAAAAAGTGGATCTAACAGATGAAGAACGAAATGAATTGAAAATGGAAGATTTTATAAAAAAATATTTAGAGATTACTAATACAAAGAAAACAGATTTAATAAATATCGTAGCTTATGGCAAGACCCCAGAGGAAGCACAGATGATTTCTCAATCTGTAGCAGATAATTTCTTAGCTTTGATGACTAAATTAAATAAAGAAGATAATTCTACTACTTTGAAATTCCTTGATGAACGTATAAAAATCGCAAAAGAAGAGATGGAAACAGCAGAAAATAAATTAGCTGCTTATCAGCAAGAACATAAAATCTATGCACCTGATGAACAAGCAAAAGCTATTATTGCTAATTTAAATAATTATGATACAACGATTGCTCAGCTTCAAGCGCAAAGTGAAGGTGATAGTGCAAAACTTGCTGGTGTAACTAGTCAATTGGAACAGCAAAATGCATCATTATTAGAATATAATGTATCTGATAATACAAATATCGGCAATATTCGTGAGTCTATAGTCAATAAACGTGTAGAACTTGTAGGTCTTCAGCAACAGTTCACTGATGAACATCCAGATGTGATCAAAGCGAAAGAGGAATTAAATAGCCTCGAAAAATCTTTATCTGATGAGATAGCAAAGGCTGTAAATTCTCAATCTGTGACTTTAAGTCCAGTACAAGCGAGCCTTTTAAAGGATAAAATCGGCACAGAGGTGCAGATATCTGTAAATAATGCTTCTTTAGAAGCTTTGAAAGCAAAACAGGCAGAAGCTCAAGAGAATATAGCTACATTATCCGCTGATAGTGTGGAATATATGCGTCTATCTCGTGAAGCGACTATCACAGGTCAAGTATATACTTCGCTTGTACAAAATTATGAACAAACTAGAATTCAAGAAGCAAAAGATTCTATGGATATTCAGATTATTGATGCAGCAGACTTGCCAAAAGAAGATATGCCAGCTAAGCCAAATAAAAAATTAGTTGTAGTTATTGGCTTTGTTTTAGGCATAATGATCAGTTTGGGTTATACCTTATATAATTATAGTAGAAGATATGGTTTATAATAGGAAATAGATGTAAAGGGAGAAGTATAGATTTAAAGATAAATATAACTTCTCCTTTTATACTATAAATAAAAATAAATGCAATGTAGGTGAATTTATTGGTACAAAATTATAAAACTAAGTTAAAACAGAATATCCGCATAATTTGGTCCGGTATATCACTGATGGCAGATTATCTAGCGGTATTATTAGCAGAGATGATAGCAATATATTTTAGTGAGGAAAATCTTCGTTATATAGATTTATTTATCGTTATACCGTTTATTTATATAGCTTTTATCGCTGCTGCAAGGACTTATCGTCGTACTATTCCCTTTTGGCAGAGGGTTGAGTCGCTTTTTTATAGCAGTATCTATAGTATTATCGCGATCTTACTTTTCTTTTTTGTGCGCGCAAATTCCACTGAGCATAGTATAGCTTTTTTAACTTTATTATGGCTATTTAGTTTTATTTGTCTTATAATTATGCGTTATTTATTAAAGCGTATTTTAGATGAAAGAAATATATTTCAAATTCCTTTACTTATCATTGGTGCTCAAGAAGAAGCATTAGCTTTTACAAGAAGTATAAATAATGATATAGGCATGAGCTCTTATAAAATAGTAGGTCTTATTAGTGATAAAATTCCTGTAAAAGGATTAGAAAATTATCCGCTATTAGGTGATTTTAAGGATATGGAAAAGACTATTAAAACTACAGGGGTAAATAATGTATTGATAGCTATTCCATATTTAGAACAAGCGAAAATACAAAATATTATTCATCGTGTACAGCCATTGGTAAAAAATATCTGTATCATTCCTAATTTACAAGCTATTCCTATGGGAGGAGCTGATTTAGAAACTTTTTTTGATGAAAAGTTTATGCTGATAAAAGTTCGTAATAATTTAGCTCGCAATATCAATAAATTGATTAAGTTGATTTTTGATATGATAGTAGGTTTATTGATTTGTATACCAGTGATTCCGATAATAATAGTTTGTGCTATATGGGTAAAAATGGACTCCAAAGGACCTATTTTTTATAATGCAAAACGCATTGGCAAAAACGGCAAAGAATTTACTTGTTATAAGTTTCGTTCCATGTATACAAATGGTGATGAATTATTAACGCAGTATTTAGCAGAAAATCCAGTGGCAAAAAAAGAATGGGATGAATTTCAAAAGCTTCATGATTTTGATCCTCGTGTTACTAAAGCTGGAAAAATTATGCGTAAAACTAGCCTTGATGAATTGCCACAAATTCTCAATGTATTAAAAGGTGAGATGAGCCTTGTAGGTCCTAGACCATATCTTCCTCGTGAAAAAGAGATGATGGGACATTTTTATAATATTATTATCTCTACAGTGCCAGGAATAACAGGATATTGGCAAGTAAATGGTCGTTCTGATGTAACTTTTGAAGGTCGATTAAAAATGGATGATTGGTATATACGCAATTGGTCTGTATGGATAGATATTATATTATTGATTAAAACGATAAAAGCAGTATTTTGTAATAAAGGAGCAGTATAATAGATGAAAATTATTATTTTAGCAGGTGGTGGAGGTACTAGATTATTCCCTTTATCTAGAGATTGTTATCCAAAGCAATTTCTTCATGTAATAAGAGATAAATCTTTACTTGCCCAAACTATAGAAAGATTTTTAGGCTTAGTAGAAGCAAAAGATATTATTATTGTGACAAATGAACGATATATCTTTCATGTGCAAGCAGAATTAAAAACTATAAATGCACAAGAAGCACATATTATTACTGAGCCAATGGGGAAAAATACAGCTCCAGCTATTGCGTTAGCACAGAGTTATTGTCAGGATATATTGCAATGTAATGATGATGAGATTTTATTTGTAAGTCCATCAGATCATTTAATTAAACCAATAGAGGCTTTTCAAGATTTAATAAAAAATGCTCAAAATGTAGCTAAAAATAATATAGTTACTTTAGGGATTAAACCTACAAAACCAGAGATTGGTTATGGTTATATTGAAGCAGAGAAAAATAATAATTTAGCTAAAAAAGTTATTTCTTTTAAAGAAAAACCAGATTTAGCTACAGCTAAAGAATATATTTCTTCTGGTAATTATTATTGGAATGGTGGTATGTTTATGTTTAGTATAGCTACCATGCAGGCTGAATTAACTAAATATATGCCAACAATAATAGATATTATCCAGAATGGTTATCAATATGCAGTAGATAATTTTATAAATATGCCAGATATATCCATTGACTATGCAGTAGCAGAAAAATCACAAAAGATGATGATGATACCAATGGAAAATATTTATTGGAATGATATTGGCAGTTTTGATGCTATTGCGGAAGTACTTTCTGATAAGGATAAAAATGTATTTAAAGGTGATATTTTAGCGGAAAATTGTACAGATACCATGATTATCGGTGATAATCGTCTAATAGCTGGTATTGATTTAGAGAATTTAATGATCATTGATACTCCAGATGCACTTCTTGTAGCTAAAAAAGGTGAGAGTCAAAAAGTAAAAAATATAGTGAATAAGCTTAAGCAGGCAAAACGCAAGGAAGCAAAAGAAAATGTCACTATGTATCGCTCATGGGGAAAGTACACTTTACTTACTGAAAGTGAAGGTTATAGAGTACGTAAAATAGAGATGGATCCAGGGGCGTCGCTTACTATGCAGATGCATTATCATCGTAGTGAACACTGGACAGTCATCTCTGGTACAGGTAAGATCATTATCAATGATAGAGAAAGTATTTTTACGGAAAATCAAAGTACTTATATTCCTATGGGAGTAAAACATAAATTATCTAATCCAGGAAAAATACCTTTGATTATTATAGAGGTGCAATCTGGTAAATATGTTAATGAAGATGATATTGTAGTTTTTGAATAGTCTAAAGATGTAGGTGAATTATTAAATGAAAATAGCAGTGGTACATGATTGGCTTGTTGTCTATGGAGGAGCAGAAAAAGTTTTAGAACAAATATTAAATATCTATCCAGAAGCGGATTTATTTGCTTTAGTAGATTTTTTAGATGAGGATAAACGTGATTTTATTAAAGATAAGAAAGTAAAGACATCATTTATTCAACGTTTACCAAAAGCTAAAACAAAATATAGGAATTATTTACCTTTAATGCCATTAGCTATTGAACAATTAGATTTATCAAAATATGATTTGATAATATCTAGTTCATATTGTGTAGCAAAAGGAATTATAACAAGCCCAAATCAAGTGCATATATCATATGTACATTCTCCTATTCGTTATGCTTGGGATTTACAACATCAGTATTTAAAAGAAGCAGGCTTGACAAAAGGGCTAAAAGGATGGTTAGCTAAAATAATACTTCATTATATGAGAATATGGGATACAAGAACAAGTAATGGAGTAGACTACTTTATAGCTAATTCTAAATTTATAGCGAAACGTATTTGGAAATGTTATCGAAGAGAAGCTGATGTAATTTATCCGCCAGTTGATGTAGAAGCATTTGAGTATTGTGATCAAAAAGAGGATTTCTATTTAACAGCATCTAGAATGGTTCCATATAAAAAAATGGACTTAATAGTAGAAGCGTTTACACATATACCAGATAAGAAATTAATTGTAATAGGTACAGGACCTGATTTTGATAAGATACAAAAAATAGCACAAGGTCATGACAATATAAAATTAATGGGATATCAGCCGTTTAGTGTATTAAAAGAACATATGCAAAAAGCAAAAGCTTTCGTTTTTGCAGCGGAAGAAGATTTTGGTATAACACCAGTTGAAGCTCAAGCTTGTGGAACACCTGTTATTGCTTATGGTAAAGGGGGTGTATTAGAAACAGTAAGAGAATTAGGAGTAAAAGATAATCCTACCGGAATATTTTTTGACAAGCAAGATATAAAAAGTTTAATACAGACAATAAATTATTTTGAAAATAATTTAGGTAAAATACAATATAATAGTTGTAAAAATAATGCAGATAAATTTAGTATAGATAAATTTAGAAAAAACTTTAAAATTTTTATAAATAGGAGTATAAAATGAAAACGATAATAGTTATTCCTACTTATTATAAACAAGTTAAATTCTTTTTAAGGATGAGAAATTCATTAAAAAAATTAGATTACAAATTGGAATTTTATGTATATAAATTATCATTATATTTTTTATTAAAAAAAGAAAATGTTAAAGTTCATTTAATAAAAAAGAATTATTTAATTAATGATAAGGTATCAGAAGAACTTTTATGTAAATGTGTTGAATATAAAATAGGACAAATTAATAGGAAAAATGCTAGATTAATATACTTATCGACATTAGGAACATTAGAAAGATGGGTAAATAAAAACAATACAGATGCAATGTTTATTTGGAATGGATCTAGTATAGATAGTATTGCAGCAACAATATTTGCTTCAAAATATAAAATAAAAACATTATATTTTGAAGTAGCTAATATTCCGGGAAAAATATTTGTTGATAAAAAGGGGACAAATGCTCAATCGGAATTATACGCTAATTTAAATATATTAAATTCATTTAAATTAGATGAAGATAAATATGATTTATGGAGAAAACAATATTTAGATATAAAATTTAAAAGACATATAGTTCCGCAAAGAAAATCAATAATGAACTCTATACAAAGTAGATATTTAATAGATATCATAGGCTATATTTGGTTGAAAAATTTTTATATTAATAAAGATTTTTTATTGAATAAGGTAAAACAAATAAAAAATAATATAAGATATCCGTTAAATTTTGATAAATACGATTATAAAAGAAAAAAATATATTTTTTTCCCATTACAAGTAAGCTATGATAGTCAAATTGTTTTAAATAGCGATATTAGTTTATTGGAAGCTTTTAAAGAAGTATTAAATTATGCAAAAAAAAATAATTTAGATTTAATAGTAAAACCACATCCACAAGAATGCAACTATACTTCATTAAAAGAGTTTTTTTATTATAGAAAAGACTTTATTTTATTAAATGAGAATACTTTTTTATTAATGAAGTATGCACAAGAGGTTTGGACAATAAATTCTACAGTGGGATTAGAAGGATTAATAATAGGAAAAAAAGTTAAGGTTTTAGGAAAAGCTTTATATAAAAATTTTAAAAAAGATGATTTGATAAGATATATTAATAATTATTTAATAAATATAGATTTTTTTGGAAAAGAAGAATGTAATGAAAAGGAAATAAAAATATTATTAAATAGATTATAGAAAGGTTTAAAATGGAAATATTAATATGTTTATCTATTATAACGATAGTTTTTTTTATAGTTAATATATATATATGTAAATTTGATATGTGGAGTCCAAGTAGTCTATTTTATATTTTTTGGATTATATCTATATTTTCTACAATATATTTATTAGATATATATAAGTTAAAAATTAACTTATTATTTGGTTTAATAGTAATTGTGGGCTTATTTAGTTTTTTTTTAGGAGCTAATTGTATAAAATCTGTTAGAATTAATAGGCAAGTAGAAACTCTTAATAATGATTTTTTAGAAATAAGAAATAAGTATTTTGTAAATATATTTATTATAGTATTAATTTCTATTTTAGGATATGTAGCTATTAGTTATAATTTTAGTCAGCTAGGATTAGTAGCAATAAACGAAATTTCAGAGTCAAGTGAAGCAATGAATAATTATAGACTTGCATATTTAGATGGAGAAATAGAATCTCCATTTTATATAAGGCAAATAAATCGTTTTTTAGTTATAATGGCATATTTTTCTGTATTTGATTTAGCTAGAAAAATTATTTTTAAAAAAAATATAATTAATATATATAT
>OHAN01003173.1_pt1 | contig 9879 bp, 10 predicted proteins | sample 1577121 | NCBI WGS metagenome assembly OHAN01 (sample SAMEA3541554, study PRJEB24748) | human gut metagenome | biome: human gut; feature: human-associated habitat; material: faeces | place: China | collected 2012 | reverse complement strand
AGCCCGGACTTTCCTCACCTGCGGTCTTTCGACACTTGCAGCCGCGATCATCTGTGCTACTCATTTGGAATTATTTTACCATGAGAAAAAAAAATTGTAAACTCTTTTTCCTGCCGGTAAAAAGGATCTCCTGCTTTCTTTAAGAAATTCTTTCTTCTACCCCCGGAAGAATCTCCTGCTGTATTCGAGAAATTCTCTCTTTTTCTTTCAATACCTGCGAAATTCTGCTGTTTTTTCAGGGAAAACACTTTTGGCATTTAAAAGTCATCGTCTTCTTCGATCACATGGATCTCTAAATAATCAAATGGCACTTCCTCAATAAAGCTGTCCTTTGAAAAGCGTGTCTTATCGATCCATTTGAATTCTTCGACATTGACATTTAACCAGATCGGTTTTGCAACATCAAGTTCATAGCATGCTTCTTCTAACGTATCAAAGACTTTTTTTGTTCTGTTTTTTTCGCTTGGATCGGCAGCATCACAGATCGTAATGTCACGGATCATATGATTGTCTTTCCATTCTTTTACCCACATTCGAAACATCGCTTTCCTCCTGCCGACTATCTTGTCGAGATCTGATTGATATTTTTGATCAGAACAGAGATCGTACCATCCGGATTTGTGATAAATTCTACCTGATTCGCATCCTGATACTGTTCCATCGGAATATTGATCTCAATCCCGGTATCTGTTTTTAAATACTGCTTTTCAAATTTCTTTGTTGTCTTTTCACTTTGCGGTGTCACTTCCGCTTTTTCCATATGGTATTTTTCCATTTTAGCATCAAATTCTTCTTTGATCTCCGGTGCATTTCCATAAATCTTTTCACTGATCTTTTCGACATTTAATGTTCCGGTATCTTCAATCTCTTTTTTGATAATGCTTTTGGCTTCTAACTGCTTGACCGGTTCCTGTGCATAATGCTTTTTGTTGACCTGTTCAACTGCTTTTGTCACAATATCCATCTTGGATTTGGAAGACATTTTTGCATGACACTTTAAATAAAGCTCCGATAAATAATTCATTTTCGAACCATTAATATCATACTTCTTTTCCACGATCTGTACCGAAAAGTCCGAAAGATCGATCAAAACAGCCTCCGAAAGCTTTGCTCCGGTTGCCGGAAGTGTCGACTGGTAACAGATGATCTGGTTTACATTACCGCTATCTTCACTTTTTGTCAGATGCACATAACTTTGCTTATAGTTCATCTTTAATAATGCCAGATAGATCACACCGGCAACCTGAAAAGTCACAACGGCAAGATCACCGGACGGGATCGCAATATTGGCATTCATGATATCATACAAAAGTCCGGCAAACTGTTTGCTTTGCTCAACCAGATTTTCTTCCGAAAAATTCTGAACCAGTTCATATACTTCAGATGGCTCTTCCTCAGAAAAATGACATTTTTTTAATTCATCTCCTGAAAGGAGTTTATAAATATGTGCACGAAAGAAATCGTTGATATCGGGTGTCAGTTCCAGTTCTTCTTCCGAATAAACCGGATAGCCAAGCTCTCCGTCTAAAATATGTACGATTCCTTTTCGTATGATCACTTCATCCTGCTGCATGATATTCCTCTTTTCTTTTAGCGTGCCTGTTGTACGATCTTATCAATCTGTTCTTTTGTAATCTCGAACGGAACAGCCTTTTTCTTACGATCGTTATTTGCAATCTCTTCTACCATTTCTTTTGCTTCCTGATCCGTAACCGGAATCGTTCCAAGCATTTCTTTGATAAAGCCTTCAAACTGCTCTAAAGAACCAAAGCCTGCTGCACGAAGTGCCATGATCACCTGTGGTTCTAAGCTTTCCGGCATACTGTCAAGATAACCCGGCAGGAAATAGCCGACCGCTTTTCCATGTGGAATGCCTTTGTGGTAAGTCAGATAATAGCTTAATCCATGTGGGATCGATGTACCGGTATGTGTGATCGCCATGCCTGCAAGCGTAGAAGCGAACATCAGCCGGTCATAATCGCCCTCCTGTGCTTCCATGCCAAATAAGATATCGGTTGCCATGCCCCATACTTCCAAGGCATATTGCGCAAGCATACGGCTGTAGTCTGTTGCTTTGGAATTAAAGTAACTCTCCAGCATATGGCCTAACGCATCAATTGCTGTATTCATAAGAACCGATTCCGGTGCGGTCTTCAAATATTTTCCATCCACTAATGCAATCACCGGATAAATACGGTGTGAAATACTTTGCTTAGTTTGCAAATCATCTCTTGTCAGAATCGCAAACGGAGTAACTTCGGAACCCGTGCCACAGGTCGTTGGCACCGTAACAACAGGAAGTGCACGCAATGCCATATTCTGATATAATACAGAACTTGCACTGTCACGGTTTTGAATCATCAAAGCGATCGCTTTGGCTGCATCAAGCGGAGAGCCGCCACCGATACCGATCACAAAGTCTGTTCCTTCTCTTCTTCCTATTTCGGCTGCGTCCATCACGCTTTCAATCGTTGGGTTTTCGGTAATCTTATCGTATATGATATAGGCTGTATGATATTTGTCCAGACTGTCTGTTACATCTTTTAAAGCCCCGTTCTTCTTAGAAGAAGAATGGCCTGTTACGATCAACGCTTTCTTACCGGTATGTGCCATTTCTTCGCCATGCTTTCTTACCGCTTCTGCTTCATGATATATTTGGGTTGGCATATAAAATTCCATATTCTTTTCCTCCTTGTAGCTTTCGTGTTCTTCTGCCTTTTATAAAATGAAAGTTTACTTTCTTATCAACTCTTTTATCGTATCATGGATACCTTAATGATTCGATTCCCCTACAGATCTATTTTTATTGTTGCAAAGGCCGCTCTTTTTTTGACTGAATGCTTTGCATCTGTTCTACAAGCGGTTTTCTGATCTTTTTTCGTGTGATCTCTACTAAACCAAGCTTTGTCATATCGATCAACTGTGCCGGTACCGGATCTTTTGAAAGTTCCTTCCTGAAACGATCCAGTAACTCTTCTTTGTATTCCTCCTGATGCAGATCGATAAAATCAACAAGAATCATTCCTGAAAGGTTACGAAGCCTTAATTGTATTGCAATCTCTTTTGCGGCTTCCAAGTTTACCTTTAAGAATGTTTTTTCAACATCTTTCCTTTTTGAAATGGCTTTTCCGGTATTAACATCAATTGAGACTAATGCTTCTGTGGGCTGGATCACCAGATATGCACCGCTTTTTAGCCAGACTCTTTGCTTTAACGCTTTATCTAAGGTTTTAGACAGATCATAGACTGCATCAAACTTTCCATTTTCTTCCTTCCACAAAGACAGATGGAGCTTATCTTCCCATGCATTTTCTTTTAAAAAGTTCTGTATCTGTTCATAGACTTCCAACGAATCGGTAACAACATCCTGAATCTTATCTTCATACAGATCCCGGATACTTCCAAGATAACCGGATGGAGCCTGATACAGACAACTAAACTTGGTTCTGTGTCTGCCTGTATGGATCAGATTCTGACAGCGTTTCATAAGATGTTGTGTCTCTGCAAGCAATTCTTCATCGTTTGCCTTGCTGCTATTGGTTCGTGCAATGATCCCAAATGTCGTATTGTCAATGCAAGGCTCTAAAAGCTCATGCAAATGCTGTCTTACTTCTTTATCTCTGATCTTTCTTGATACGCTTACCCGTTCCCCACCGGCAGATAACACGATATATTTGCCCGAAAAATCCAGCTTTGCCGAAAGTGTTGGCGGCTTTGTCTTTACCGCTTCTTTTTCGACCTGTACAATAATTTCATCGCCGATCAATACTCTGTCATCATTGCGGATAACGGCATCCGTATGGATCGGATGCTTACAGTCATTTAAAGAAAGATATCCCATCTGCCCTTTTTGAAATTCAATAAATGCAGCATTGATATTTTTGACTACATTACGGACTTTTCCAACATAGATATTTCCAAGGACTGCTTTCGATTCAAGCGAATCTGCCTGTATCTGCCGGATGCGCCCGTCTTCTGCCCATGCACTCAGATACATGTCCTCTTTTTTCGTGATCAAAAGTTGATTTTGCATACAAATCCTCTTTTCTAAACCATATATTATAACATATATCGTTTATTTTGCTTCATATTCGGATAATGGAACCAGATCACACTTTACTTCTGTAGCAAATGTATGGATCTCTCCTTTTTTGCCATTCTGATCTGCATACATCTCAATACGATGAATCTGATAGTCAAGCGGATCAAACTGCTGTCCTTCTTCACGACATAAAGCTTCTAATACAAGCTCCGGTTTGATATTTACAATACTCCCGGCTGTCAGCTCACAATAAAACAATGGATCGTATTCCTCTGTATCAAGCTCGCTTTTTGCATAAGAAACCTTTGTAAATGCTTCGAATTCCTTTTGATCCGTTGTAATACAATAGATATTACTGCGGATATCCACTAATTTTTCCGATCGCTTTGTCTTTTTAACAATCTCTATCTTATCTTTTTTAGCCAGATTTTCAACTGCCTTCTTACAGTACTCTTTGTCTTGTAAGAAATTGTACTTTCCTTTTTTTAAGGCTACTACATAATCACAGGCTGCAAGTACTGCCATAGATGTTTTAGCTTCTTCTTTTAAAATAGTAAACTCTTTGACACAGATCTCGTCATTCATTGCTTCATTGATCTGTTCTACGATTCCTTGTACATCCTGTGTATCATCCAGAACAATATCCAGATATTCTGCATCACTGCTTAATCCGATTCCAAGCGGAGAAGCAAAAGACATCAACTGATGCGGGGAATATCCCTGACTGTAACTGATCGCGATCTTTGCTCTGCGGAATGCTTTCTGAAAAAAACGCATCAGATCCAGATGACCAATAAAGCGCATTGATCCCACTTTTGAAAATTTTATTCTTGCTTTCATCTTTTTAGTCACTCCATTCTGTTTTCTTTCCATGCATATCTGCTTCGTACTTTTTAGGATTCCACACAGACACCGCAGCCAAACTTTGCAGCACCGCAGCCGGCACATTTTGCACGACAGTTCGGTGTTACGACTGCTTCTTTCGAACGCTCATATTCACGGTATAAAAATCTCTTTGTCACACCGATATCAATGAAATCCCATGGAAAGATCTCTTCTTTGCCTCGTTCCCTTTTCAGATAAAAGTTCATATCAACATTGTGATCGGCAAATGCTTCTAACCATTTGTCATAATGAAAATATTCTGTCCATGCATCATAAATGCATCCACTCTGATATGCCTGTAAGATCACATCATTCAATTTTCTGTCTCCACGGGCAAATACACCTTCTAACTCGGAAACATCTGCATCGTGACAGTTATATTTGATACTCTTTGCATTAAGCTGTGACTTTACTTTATCTAACAGGAAAAACCTCTTTTCTCTGGCCTCTTCTTTAGATACCATCGGTGACCACTGAAACGGTGTGAATGGCTTTGGTACAAAGATCGATGTACTTGTTACGATCTGCACTTTTCCCTGACGTTCTTCCTTTGGAAGTGTGTAATATTCTCTTGCAATCTTGTCCGATAAAACAGCAATCTGTTCGATATCATCATATTCTTCCCCCGGCAGTCCGAGCATAAAATACAGTTTGACACGGTTCCATCCACCCACAAAGGCATCCATGGCACCTTTTAAGATCACTTCTTCGGTAAGACCTTTATTGATCACATTACGCATGCGCTGTGAACCGGCTTCCGGTGCAAAGGTCAGACTGCTTTTACGAATATCCTGTACTTTTGACATCACATCTAACGCAAATGCATCAATACGAAGTGAAGGCAACGAAATATTCACGCCTTTATCGCGATATTCGTCGATCAGCCAGTATACAAGTTCCGGGAGTTCTTTATAATCACTTGAACTTAATGAACTAAGTGAGATCTCATCGTGTCCGGTTGATTCTAACATCACTTTGGCACGCTGCTTTAAAAAATCAAGACTGCGTGGACGGATCGGACGATATAACATACCTGCCTGACAGAAACGACAGCCTCGTATACATCCTCTCTGGATTTCTAAGACAACACGGTCCTGTGTTACTTTAATATATGGCACAAGGGGTTTTTCCGGATAATAGGTATCCGACATATCACATTCTACCTGCTTGATCACGGTATCCGGTGCTTCTTTGACCAGTTTATCAAAAGAAGCGATCGTTCCATCCTCGTTATAAGAAGCCTCATAAAATTGTGGTACATAAATTCCCGGAACCTGTGCTGCCATTTTCAAAAATTCGATACGTTCTTTGCCGGAATGTTTCCACTCTTTATAACGATCAAGTAATTCACGATATACCGTCTCCCCTTCACCGATATAAAACATATCAAAAAAATCTGCGATCGGTTCCGGATTATAGGTACATGGACCTCCACCGATTACAAAAGGATCCTCCATTGTACGGTCTTTGGCACACAATGGAATTCCTGACAGATCAAGCACCTGCAAAATATTTGTATAACACATTTCATACTGGATCGTAATTCCAAGAAAGTCAAAATCCTTGATCGGTTCCTGACTTTCTAACGCAAACAAAGGAATATGCTCCTTGCGCATGATCTCATCTAAATCTACCCATGGCGAATAGACTCGTTCGCAATAAACATCGTCCCACTGATTGAACATATCATATAAAATCTGAATTCCAAGATGTGACATACCAATCTCATACACATCCGGAAAACACATACAAAAGCGAACGTCTACTGCTCTGGGATCTTTTTGCACCATATTGATCTCACCACCAATATAGCGGGCAGGTTTTTCTATGGATAATAGTATTTCATCACTTAATGCGAGTTTTCTCATATTCCTTTGTTTTCCTCCATCTTTCTCTATGACTCTTTATTTTGGATTATCATCCAAATGAATATTTTTCATCACTGCTGTAATCTGATCGACTACGATCTGCCAATGGCTGTCATTGTTAAGAAGCTGTTTGACCGTTTCTTTGTTATACGAACCGATCGATACCTGAAAATGAAATGCCATCACCAGTAGCAAAAAAAGCATCCCCGCAATAAGCATACGAACCATGCCAAAGGGATGCCCCTCTTTTGGATTAACTCCATTTTCTCTTTTTTGTCTGATTTCTCTATGAAATCCTGTATCAAAAGAAGACTTTGCTTCTAATATTTTATCCGAACGACGCATTGTCTGTTCTGTATTCATTTCTTCCGGTAATGCCATATTCGTCTTTCCTTTCCAAATTTAGCTATGAAAAACTATATGACATGCACTTTTAAAATATGCCTGCTTTTATTCTAACCAGCCAAGTTCAGGATATTCCATACATTTATCACGAGTCAGTAAGATTGTGATCGCATCAACGGCTTTCATCCCGTCAAAAAGAACGTGACAGATCGTTTCCACGATCGGCATTGATACCTGATATTTCTGTGCCAGCTTTAATACGGCTTTGGCAGAATAAACACCTTCTACCACCTGCTTGACTTCAGTTAAGGCATCTTCTACCGAGTAGCCTTTTCCGATCAGATAGCCGGCGTTATGATTACGGCTATGCTCACTGGTGCAGGTAACGATCAGATCACCGATACCGGATAAACCGCCCATGGTCTCTTTCTTAGCACCCATAGCTGTTCCCAAGCGGGTGATCTCAGCAATACCACGAGTGATCAAAGCAGCTTTTGTATTATCGCCACAACCTAAACCGTCACAGGCACCTGCTGCTAATGCAATGACGTTTTTTACAGATCCGCCAAGCTCAATTCCGATGATATCAGGGCTGATATATACACGAAAACGCTCATTCATAAAGATTTCCTGTATGTAGATTGCCGTTGCTTTACTTGCCGAACCGACTACAACTGTCGTTGGCATAGCGATCGCAACTTCCTCTGCATGACTTGGACCTGATAAAACCGATACATCAGCCTGTGGGATCTCTTCAACTAAAATATCTCTTAAAGTCGATAATGTAGTTTCTTCAATGCCTTTTGCTACATTGACAATCTTTTGTCCCTCCGGTATCAGAGCAGAGACTTCCTTGGCTACACTTCTTACAAACGGAGATGCTACCGAAAAAACAACCAGATCACGATCAGTAAGAGCTTCTTTCAGATTGCTTGTGATCACGATTGAATCCGGCAACTTCACACCTGGGAGACGATCTTTATGCTCTCTGTTTTCTTTTAACATATTGACTTCTGCTTCTACTTTTGACCATACAATCACATCATGACCATGTTTTGCAAGCATAACCGCTAATGCAGTTCCCCAACTGCCGGCTCCTAAAAAACTTACTTTACTCATTTGCACCAGCCTCCTTCTCACTTTTACTTTTCCATAATTTATTCTCATTGCCATTGATCAATCGAACAATATTCTGACGATGCTGGTAATAAGCAAACATTGTAAATAACAGGCTGATAAAAACCATATGAAAGAACTTTTCATCATGATAATGGAATATTACCGTATTAAACGGAATATACCATGCCACAAGTAAAGAACCTACTGATACATATCTTGTCAATGCAACCGCAGCAACAAAAATGGCCAGGCCGATCGGAATCATGATCGGATTGGCAGCAGACATGACAACTGCCGCAGTCACTGCAATTCCTTTTCCGCCTTTGAATCCAAGATAAAACGGATAATTATGGCCTAATACAACACCAAGACCGCAATACAGCGATAACAGATACCAGTCATTGTATACCGGAATGCAATGGCGGATCAAAAGAATCGGAATGATTGCTTTTGCCAGATCACCGACAAACGTAATGATTGCCGGTATCACGCCAAAGTTTCTAAGTACATTTGTCGTTCCTGCATTGCCGCTTCCTAACTCACGAATATCTTTGTGAAAGAACTTTCCGACAAAATATCCGGTTGAAATACAACCGCAAAAATATCCTACAACTAAACATAAAATGATCTCTATCATTGACCTGCTCCTCTATGTTTTTATTTTTCTTTTCTTTCGCGTATAAAGAATTTCAATGATGTTCCTTTGAAACCAAATGCTTCACGGATCTTATTTTCAAGATAACGTGTATAAGAAAAATGCATCAGTTTCTTATCATTGACAAAAATAACAAACGTAGGCGGTTTGATACTTACCTGCGTCATATAATAAATCTTTAAGCGTCTTCCCTTATCAGAAGGCGGTTGCTGCATGGCAACTGCTTCGGCTAAGATATCATTTAATACACCTGTCTGTACACGCATCTGCTGATTCTGGATCACCATATCGAGTACATCAAAAATCTTCGGAATACGCTGTCCCGTCATAGCCGAAATAAAGATAATCTCTGCATATGGCATAAATGACAAAATATCACGGATATCTTCGGTAAATTTTCTTACGGTATGATTATCTTTTTCAATCAGATCCCATTTATTGACGGCAATAATAATGCCACGTCCCCTGTCATGTGCGATTCCGGCAATCTTGGTCACCGGACTCGCCACTGCGAAATTCAATGGCTGTTGAAAGAGACTCTATCATCCCCATGTTCAGCCTCAGGATTCTTTTGGCCTGTTTCAAAAGCTGATCCTTTTGCTGGCCCACCACACTGGAGAGTCGTTTACGTGCCGTAAACAATTCAATAACGGAATTAACCCGGCGTTGCACCATATACGAAGAAATAGGTTTAGAAATGACATCCATCACGCCGAGTTCATATGCTCGCTTGATGATTCTCGTATCTGTTTCTCCAGTAATAAGAAAGACGGGAATATGATCAACAACACCATCTCTGTTAAGTTTTTTCAATACTTCAATACCGCCCATTACAGGCATGACCACATCCAGAAGGACAGCACAAAATTTTTGTCCACATTCTAGTATCTTATTGAGACACTCTTTTCCATTTTCAGCCATTTCAATGGAATGAGACGCAGAAAAAATATTTCCCAACACATCAC
>OHAN01003165.1_pt1 | contig 9900 bp, 7 predicted proteins | sample 1577121 | NCBI WGS metagenome assembly OHAN01 (sample SAMEA3541554, study PRJEB24748) | human gut metagenome | biome: human gut; feature: human-associated habitat; material: faeces | place: China | collected 2012 | reverse complement strand
GCCGTGCCTCGCTCGCCGTATCGGCACTTAGAATTATGCGGTATTGCCCTAACTATTTACTTACTTTTTCGTTAGCTCATCCAGGTTCTGCGTATAGCACGGCAGCATGTGCTCAATGAAATAATCAGCTTCGGGGCTGTGCATGGCGGCCAGATCGGCTTTTTGCTGGGCGAGAGCGGCGGTGAACTCGCGGTTGCCGCTTTCCACCTCCTCCATGCACTTGATCAGGGCCGAAAGCCGGTCTGCGGCTTTCAGCAGCTTGCGCTCGGCATCGTTCAGCACACTGCCGGTCAGGTAGCTGCCTTCGATCTCACGCAGCTCCGGCGGCAGCAGATCCGCCATGGCAAGGGCGCTTTCCCGTTCCACGGCTTTGTAGGCGGTGCGCAGGGCTTCGTTCTTGTATTTGACCGGGGTAGGCATATCGCCGGTCAAAATTTCCGGCGCATCGTGGTACAGCGCCGCGGCGGCCACGGTGTCGGGGCGGATATCGGCCCCGGTGTGGGTGATGTTCCGGGCGATCAGGCAAAGCGCATGGGCCAGCAGGGCGGTATCCGCCGTGTGCTCACTCAGGCTTTCCTGCCGCATGCAGCGCATCAGCGCCCACCGCGTAATATACTTCATGCGCCCCAAAAGAGCGTGAAAAGGGTATAGAGACAAAACAAAGCACCTCACTCTTGAAAAAATTAGGAATTAGTAATTAGGAATGAGAAATTAAATGGTGGGCAATGGGGCAGACCTTTTGCTAAGGCAACACCGCACAATTCTAAGTGCCGATACGGCGAGCGAGGTGCGGCAGATGCTAAGCCAAAAGCGCAGATAATACTGGATGTCTTATCGAGCATTTTGGCAACGCAGATGCCGTGCCGCAGCCGCCGGAGCGGTGCTTGAGCCGTTAGGCGGGAATTATGCGGTATTGCCCTAAAATACGAGGAGCCAAAGAATGGCAGATAATTGCTCATTGCTAATTCCTCATTTCTAATTTCTAATTATAAAGTATATCACATCCCTTCAAAGGAGGGAATTGCATTGAAGATTGGCGGCAAGCTTTTGGAGCGCAAAACAGGCGGGCGGTCACGGTATTGGCAGGTGTTCTGGCTTTGCTTTGCGGTGGCGGCGGCGCTGTTTTTGCCCCACTGCATCATTGATGGCCTGAACGGCGACTTTTTCCACTACGCCGGGGACTTTAACGACCAGCAGATTTCCTTTTATTCCTATGCCAACAATTTTGTTAAGCAGGGGGGCAGTTTCAGCTGGGCAACGGACCTGGGCAGCGGGTTTGTGAACTCCTACAGCTTTTATCTGTGCGGCAGCCCGTTTTTCTGGCTCACCCTGCTGCTGCCCTATCGGTGGACGCCCTGGGCCATGGTGCCAATGCTCTGCCTTAAATTTGCTGTGGCGGGCGGCGGGGCTTACCTGTGGATGCGCCGCTGGGTAAAAGACGAGCGCTGGAGCATGGTGGGCGCGTGTCTGTATGCGTTCTCCGGCTTTACGGTGTACAACGTGTTCTTTAACCACTTTTTGGACGTTGTGGCGCTGTTCCCCTACATGCTCAAAGCGCTGGATGACGCCGTGCTGGACCGCAGGCACGGTGCATTCCCGTTTTGGGTTGCGGTCAACCTGCTCAACAACTATTTCTTTTTTGCCGGGCAGGCCGTGTTTTTGATGATTTATTTTGTTTGCATGGTGGCGGGCGGCCGGTACAAGATGAACCTGCGCCTGTTTGGGGCGCTGGCGTTCCAGACGGTGCTGGGCTGCTGCATGGGCTGTGCGCTGCTGGTTCCGGCGGCACTTTCGCTGGTGCAGAACCCGCGCACAATTGATCCATTCAATGGGTACGGCTACCTTGTATACGGCAGTGCCCAGCAGTACCTTGCCATTTTTTACAGCGCTTTTTTGATGCCGGATGCCCCCTACCTGAAAGACCTGTTCCAGGAGGGCATCTTAAAGCACACCAGCATGACCGTCTACCTGCCGGTGGTGGGCATTGCGGGCGGGCTGGTGTTCTGCCGCGTGCGGCGGCGCCACCCCTTTGCGCGCATCATGAAAGTGTGCCTTATCTGCGCCTTTGTGCCGGTGCTGAACAGCATGTTCTATGCCCTCAATTCCAGCTATTATGCGCGCTGGTATTATATGCCGGTTTTGGTGCTCTGCGCCGCCACGGCTATGACGCTGCAAAAAGCCAACCTGTGCGAAACCGAGTACCGCCGCGCGCTGGGCCTTGTGGCGCTGTGTACCTTGAGCAGCATTGCCTTTGCGCTGGTGCCCAATGAAAAAGACGGCACCACCACCATTGGCGTGGTGGAGGAACCGCTGCGCTACTGGGGCATTTTGCTGGTCAGCATGTTGGGCGTGGGGCTGTTCTGGCTGCTGCTGCATTACCGCAGGCAGCTGGCGGCACGGTTCCCGGCGGCGGTGCTGGCCGTGGTGCTGGGGTTCAGCTTTGTGTATGGGCAGGTACACCTTTCCATCACCAAATACGGCCAGTGGTACCACGATGCGGACTATGTGCAGCAGACCTGGCGCGAAGCCCCGGAGCTGAACGCCGTTCTGCCGGACGATGTCTTTTGCCGGCTGGACGCTTACGACAGTTATAACAACCTTGGTCTGTGGCTGGACAAAAGCTGCATCCAGTTCTTTAACTCCACGGTAGCACCCAGCATTCTGGAATTTTACCCTACGGTGGGCGTTAAGCGGGATGTGAACTCCAAGCCGGAAGCCAGCCTGTATGCCCTGCGCGGTCTGCTGAGCGTGCGGTATACCCTTGTGCCGAAAGAAAAAGTTGAGGATTGGGAAAAAGAAAAGCTGGAAGGCTGGAACCTTGTTTCAAGCACCACAAGCTACCTGATTTACGAGAACGAGAACTGGGTGCCGATGGGCTTTACCTATGATTCCTATATTACGGAAGAGGACTTTGAAACGGTGAGCGATACCCACGCGGGCAATGTACTGATGAAAGCCCTGCTGCTGACCGATGAACAGGTGGAACGGTACGGCCAGCTGATGCAGAACCTGACGGATGATGAGAAAAATAACATCAGCTATGAGGATTATGTGCAGGACTGTACGGCCCGGCGGGAAAGCGCTGTGACAAGCTTTACCGCAACGCGCACCGGCTTTACCGCGCAGGCGGATCTGGAAGCTGAAAATCTGGTACTGTTCAGCGTGCCCTATGACGATGGTTTTACCGCAACCGTGAACGGTGTGCCGGCGGAGGTGGAGAAAGTGGACAACGGCCTGATGGCGGTTGCCGCCCCGGCGGGCCACAGCGAGATCGTGTTCACCTACCACACGGCCGGTCTGCGGCAGAGCGTTGCCGTCAGCGCCGGCGCTATTGTGGTGTATGCCGTGTGGGTGGCAGTATTGCACCGGAAAAAGCGCCGGGAAGAGAGCAGTGTGGGGTAAATGATGCCCCGCCAAACCGTTGGGAGTGTGCACGGTCAAATTTAGGGCAACACCGCATAATTCCCGCCTTACGGCTTAAGCACCGCTCCGGCGGCTGCGGCACGGCATCTGCGTTGCCAAAATGCTCGATAATGTCGGGTTGCGGTACCCGCATCGTGCTTCGGGGGCAAAAGCCCCTCGCACTCTGCGACCGCTGCCCCTGCTTCGGTTCGCTGTTTCCGCCACTGGCGGCGCTCACCTTTGCAGCATCCAGTATTATCTGCGCTTTTGGCTTAGCATCTGCCGTACCTCGCTCGCCGTATCGGCACTTAGAATTATGCGGTATTGCCTAAAGTTTTTTCGCCGAAGCCTTTTTTTCAAAAAAGGCTGGAAAATCCCGCGTGGAAAATTCCTCGTAAAACAGAAAGTGAGAACAAAGATGCCGAACCATGCCGAACAACTGGCGCAGGAACTGAACCTGAGCCTGAAAAACGTACAGGGTGCCATTGACCTGATCAATGCCGGGAACACCATCCCATTTATTGCCCGCTACCGCAAAGAAGCTACCGGCTCTATGGATGACCAGGTGCTGCGCAACTTGGGCGACCGCCTGGAATACCTGCGCGGATTGGATAAGCGTAAAGAAGAAGTGACCGGCTCCATTGAAGCGCAGAACGCCATGACGCCGGAACTGCAGGCCACTTTGGCTGGTGCCAAAACACTGGCCGAGGTGGAGGATATCTATCGTCCGTATAAGCCCAAGCGCAAGACCCGCGCCAGCATCGCCCGCGCTCGCGGCCTGCAGCCGCTGGCCGATGCTACCTTGAAGCAGGATGCGAACTTTGACCCGCAGACAGCCGCCAACGACTACCTGAACGAGGAAGTCCCCGATGCAGCAGCCGCTCTGGCCGGAGCACAAGATATCATTGCCGAAACCATCAGCGATGACGCTCACTGCCGCGCCGAGCTGCGCCGCTACTACCATGCGTTCGGCATGGTCAAAAGCGTAAAAGCTAAGGACGAAGACAGCGTATACACCCAGTATTATGATTATACCGAGCCTGTCGCCAAAATCCCTGGCCACCGTATTCTGGCCCTGGACCGCGGCGAGCGGGAAGGCTTTTTGAAGGTGAGCATTGCCGTGGAAGCCGAGCGCGCCGGGGGCATTGTGGCCTGGATGTTCGCCCGCAAAAAGACCGGCGGCGCCAGCGCTGCCATTGTGGAAGCCGCGGCGCTGGATGCCTACAGCCGCCTGATCCACCCCAGCCTGGAAAACGAACTGCGCGCCGAACTGACCGCCAAGGCCGCCGAGGGTGCTATCACTGTGTTTGGCGAGAATCTGCGCCAGCTGCTGCTGCAGCCGCCCATCCGCGGCAAAACCGTGATGGGCCTGGACCCCGGCTACCGCATGGGCTGCAAGGTTGCCGTGGTGGACCCCACCGGCAAGGTGCTGGATACCAACGTGGTATACCCGGTGCCGGAATTCAAGCGGGTGGATCAGGCCAAGAAAACCATCAAGAGCATGGTGCTGAAAAACGAGGTGGAGGTCATGGCCATCGGCAACGGCACCGCCGGGCATGAAACCGAGGAGTTTGCCGCCGCCGTAATCCGTGAACTGGCCGAGGAAAAGGGGCTGCACCTGCAATATATGGTCGTCAGTGAAGCCGGTGCTTCGGTGTATTCGGCGTCCAAGCTGGCGGCGGAGGAGTTCCCGCAGTATGATGTCAACCTGCGCAGCGCGGTTTCCATTGCGCGCCGCTTGCAGGACCCGTTGGCCGAACTGGTTAAAATTGACCCCAAGGCCGTGGGCGTGGGCCAGTACCAGCATGATATGCCCCAGAAGCGCCTGAACGAAACGCTGGACGGTGTGGTGGAAGACTGCGTGAACAGCGTTGGCGTGGATCTGAACACGGCGTCCGCCCCGCTGCTGGCCCGTGTGGCCGGCATTACCAACGCTACCGCTAAAAATATTGTGGCTTGGCGTGAGGAGGAGGGCGCGTTTACCTCCCGTGCGCAGCTGAAAAAGGTCAAGGGCCTTGGCCCCAAGGCATTTGAACAGTGCGCAGGCTTTTTGCGCCTGCCGGGTGCCAAGAACCCGCTGGATGCAACTGCCGTCCACCCCGAAAGCTACCCCGCCGCCAAGGGCCTGCTGGAAGCCTGCGGCTGTGACGCCAAAGAGATCGGCACGGACGCGATGCAGAGCCTGCCGGTACGGGTGAAGAGCCGCGGCACCAAAGCCCTGTGCGAAGCGCTTGGCGTGGGCGAACCCACCCTGATGGATATTGTGTCCGAGCTGTGCAAGCCGGGGCGCGATGTGCGCGACAGCCTGCCCAAACCCCTGCTGCGCAGCGATGTGATGGGGCTGGAGGACCTGAAGCCCGGCATGGAGCTGAAAGGTACCGTGCGCAATGTGATTGACTTTGGCGCATTTGTAGATATCGGCGTGCATCAGGACGGACTGGTGCATGTTTCCCAGATCAGTGATAAGTTTATCAAGAACCCGAGAGATGCGCTGAAAGTGGGCGATGTGGTGCAGGTCAAGGTACTGAGCGTGGATACAGCCAAAAAGCGCATTGCCCTGACCATGAAAGGCGTGCCCCAGAGCTGAAAACCTGGCCGAAAACCGCAAAAATCAGCACTTTTCGGCAGAGCATGAAATTATGTTGCCGGAAGGAAAAACAAAATGGACAGTTTGAATGTGCAACCTGCCAAAACAGGAACAAAAACCGTTAAAATACAGAACTGAAAAGACAAAAACTGGAATCAGAAAAGTCAAAAAATAAAGAAAATTCGTGAATAAAGCGACAAAACTTTGGCAGCCTGTACAAAGCGGAACATGAACAAATTTGTCTTTTGTGCATCCCGATGAAAAAATGGCAACAATGAATCTAACATAGGTACGCCGGATAGAATTATGCTATAATGCAGCTGTAAGGGAAAGGAAATGTGGGTTCCGCCCTTACCGCGCAGGCATGATGGCCTGTGCCGGGTTTTATTTATGGAGGTCATTATTATGGTAAGACAAGTCAAGGTTTCCAACTTCGCAGAAGTACAGGGAATCGTGTCTGCCGCTGCCAAGTGCTACAATGAGGTCGGCGTGCATGACATGAAGGGCAGCATTGCTGATGCAAAGAGCATTCTCGGTATGATGAGTCTGGACTACAGCCATCCGGTCAAGATCGTCTGTGAGGACGAACATGACCTGGACTGTGTGATCCAGGCACTGCGCCAGTAAATTCAGCTGCCCGGCGGGCTGGCTTTCAGCCCCGGAGGCAGGAATAAGGAAAAACAGAACAGGGCGGTTGGCCATTTTGGGACGGCTGCCCTGTTTTTTTGTTGCCTGGCGGGCGATTTTGCCCCCACACCGTGCTTGCAATGGGCGGTCAAACGCGGTATAATGTTTTTACATTGCCGTTTGCGGGTGGTGCCTGCGCGGCAAATTGAAAGTATAGTAAGGAGACCCCACAACATGAAACAAAAATTCATCAGTCTGGCTCTGGCAGTCATGCTGCTGCTGGGCGTAACGGGCTGTGCCATGTCCACCCCGGCCAGCGTGGGCAGCATTGGCGGCGTTGATATTCCGGCCGGCATCTACCTGCTGGCCCAGTATAACGCCTACAACACCGCTTCCGGCGCAGCAAAGCTTGCCACCGGCGAAACCGCCAGCAACGTGAAAGCCGTGCTGAAAGCTGAGTGCACCGGCACCATTAACGGCGAGGAAGTTACCACCGACGGCGCAGATTACGTTGCCCGCCTGACCCTGCGCAGCTTGCAGTATTACGCAGCTGTGGAAAAGAAGTTTGACGAGCTGGGCGGCACACTGGACGATGCCGCTACCGCCGAAGCCGCCAAGACCGCCGATACCCAGTGGGAGAATAACAGCGATCTGTACGCAGCAAACGGCATTTCCAAGGCAACCTTGGAAAAGTACCAGCTGAACAGCAAAAAGGCAGATGCCTGCCTGAAGCTGATCTACGGCGAAAACGGCAGCAGCCCGGTCACCGAGCAGGAATATGCCGATTACATCAACAACGATTGCTACTACCTGGAGCTGGTCCAGCTGCCGCTATTTGACCAGAGCACTTATACCTTTGCCAGCGACGACCAGAAAGCCGAGATTGAAGCCCTGGCCAACCAGTGCCGTGATGACTTGGCCGCGGCTACCAGCGAATCTGCCCTGTACAGTGCTGCAATGACCTATGTGCCGCAGGCCTTTACCGCACTGGGCAGCAGCGTGGAAGCAACCCAGGCACTGTATTACACCGGCAGCGGTCTGTTTACGCCTTCGGACCTGTCCAGCTACAACACCAATGACGGCGGCAACAGCATTACCGATGCGGTAAAAGCAGCCGGTACCGGCAACTGGACGGTGGCCGACCTTGGCATGAGCTACATGATCGTGCGCAGCCTGGACCCCATGGAGCAGGGCACGGTGGATGATTTTGTGAGCCGCTATAATCTGCTGGACGCTATGAAGAGCGATGCTTTGCAGGACGAGTTCTATGCAGAGGGCGCCGAGATGGAAAATAACCTTTCCGCCAGCGTGATGAAGACCTACAGCGCATCCAAAATCAAAAAGACCGTAAAGTAATCATCGGGCACCAAAGCCGGAGCAGTGCGGGTTCAAAACCGGCACGCCCCGGCTTTTTTGATTTTACAGAACAGCCAAAGATGTAAAAAAGGGGAACACTTACATGAAGCAAACAAACATGCGTATGCTGGCATTGTGTGCGGCGCTTTGCCTGTGTGTGGCAACAGCAGCGCCCGCCTATGCGGAAAGCACCCGTCAGACCCCACGGACCAGCTTTGTTGAAACGCTGCTGGACATCCCGGTGCTGGGGGATATTCTGCGGTTTTTCAGCGGGGAGGAACCTTTGAGCCAGGCGGCAACGGCGGAAACCGCAACGGGTGAAACCGCAACAGGCGAAAGCGCTACGCCGGAAACCTCCACCCCGGAAACTGCCCCCACGGCCACCCCGGAAACGGCAACCCCGACCCCGGCCCCCACGCCGGGCGGTTCCTCCACACCGGAAAGTGCGGCAACGCTGCCGCCCACCGGTACCCCGCAGGTGTACCCCGCGCCGGATATTGTGGTGATGCCTACAGCCACCCCGGCCATTACCGCGGCCCCGCAGCAGGAGGAAGAAAACAATACCAGTGACGAGCCCCCCGCTGCTGCCGCCACATCGGCCCCCGCGGCGGCAACGGCAACTCAGCGCCCGGCTGCAGCCATGCCGCACCCGACCACGAAGGCTACCCTGAAAGACCCCACCGCCGCCCAGGCGGAAGCAACCCCCATGCCCACCCTGGAACCCACCGCCACGCCGGAGCCGACCGAAAAGCCGACCCCGGACCCGGAGCAGGTGCAGCGCCAGGAACAGGCCGCCCAAACCAGCAGCAAACTGCCGCTGTATGTGGCGGTGGGCATTGCCGTGGTGTGCGCCGGCATTGTGGCAGCCGTGCTGATCAGCCGCCAGCTGCAGAACACCCAGGCACAGCCCCAGAAGCAGAAGGACGAAAAGTCTGCTTACCACCGCAAGAAGGGCGGCAAATAATGCCCGCTGCCCCCACAAATATACCCGCACAAGCTGCGGAAGCAGGAGATAGGATATGACGGATTCCCGCTGGAAAAACCTGGCGCTGGAGGTCATCGGCTGTTTTGTTTCGGCCCTTGGCCTGTACAGCTTTGCTGTGGCGGCCGGGGTGCCGGTAACCGGTGTGGCCGGTATCGGTGCCATTTTGTTCCGCCTGTTTGGTCTGCCCATTGGTGTGACCAACATTATTATGAACATCCCCATTGTGCTGATCTGCTTCAAGTACCTGGGCAAGGATTTCTTTTTCCGCAGCGTGCGGTGCATGGTGCTGTTTGCCATTTTTACGGACTATGTGCTGGCTGCGCTGCCGGTGTACCAGGGGGACCGCATGCTGGCCACCATCTGCGGCGGTGTGATCGGCGGCGTGGGGGATGCGCTGATTTATATGCAGAACTCCAGCACCGGCGGCCTGGATTTTATCACCATGGCCATCAAATCCCGCCACCCGCACATGCCGTTCGGCAACCTGACCTTTGCGGCAGCGCTGGCGGTCATCCTTGCAAACGGGCTGGTGTTCCATGATGTGGATTCCATCATTTACGGCCTGATCTTCAATTTTTTGAGCTCTTACATCATCAACCGGATGATGTTCGGTTTCAACGCCTGTATGATGGCTTTGATTGTGACGAGCGACGGCCCCGCTGTGTGCAGGATGATCGGCGAAAAAGTGGACCGCGGTTCCACGATATTGAAAGGTTACGGCGGCTATTCCCAGGATGGGCGCGATGTGGTGCTGTGTGCCTGCAGCTCCAAGCAGCTGTATATCATCAACCGCGAAACCAAGCGCATTGACCCCGGCAGTTTTATCGTGATGCTGCAGGCGAACGAGGTGGAAGGCGAAGGGTTCAAACGGCTGGAACTGGGAGAACAGAGTTAGGGCAATACCGCATAATTCTAAGTGCCGATACGGCGAGCGAGGTGCGGC
>OHAN01003161.1_pt1 | contig 9915 bp, 6 predicted proteins | sample 1577121 | NCBI WGS metagenome assembly OHAN01 (sample SAMEA3541554, study PRJEB24748) | human gut metagenome | biome: human gut; feature: human-associated habitat; material: faeces | place: China | collected 2012 | reverse complement strand
TATGTGCGCGGCGACACGCGCAGTAATGGTGAGGCGCGTTATTTGAGAAATGGCAGCGTTGTCAGCTATATTGCGATGGAATTTTCCGATCCGACGCTGGGAGTGCCGCTCACGGTCGGAGTATGCATTGAGTCTCCAAGTGAGTCTGGCAAGCCGGTCAGCAGCTGGTTTATCTGTCCTGGGGCGGCGATTGACGATATCGATTTTACACGGATTGAGGGAAATGCACTCCGCATCACGCCGAAAAATGAGCTGACAGTGAATGGCGAGGCGATGAAGCTTTCCTCTTTTATGGGACGGGACCGCGGCACGGAGGCGGTACTCCGGGCACTGGGACTCCGCGTGGACGCAGTCAAATACCGGACAAAGCTTCTGAAAATGATGGCATTTAACCCGGAAAATAATATCGACCAGTTTATTCAGGACTGTGTCCTGGAACCGGGAAAAGTCCAGTCGCTGGAGGAACTGCGCGAGCAGAAGCGCCAGTTTGAGCGCCTGCGGGAACTCTATGAGAGTCTCAGACAGGGCAAAATCCAGCTCGAAGAGGTGCTTCGCCAGAGTGATGAATACGAGAAGAAAAAGCGGGTACTCCGCATCCGGGAGCTGATGCTTTCGTATCAGGCGCTCCGGGAGAAGGAAGAGGAAGAAAAGCAGACGAAAAACCGTTATCAGGCTTTAAAAGACCAGTACGGGCGCCTGACCGAGCGGGCGGGAGAGCTCGCAAGACAGCAGGAAGCCGCACAGGAACGCCTGCGAATTGCAGAAAATAACGATATGGTCAAGGGAATGCAGGAAAGCCTGGATTCCCTGAAACGCCAGATCGAGGAAGCGGATCGTGAGAAAAAGAACTGGGAGGACAAGCTGGCGCAGATTTTGAAATTGAAGAAGAAGATAAGCGCGCTTATCAAGCTTCTGGAAGCAGATCTTCCGTCCTTATCCTCGGAAAACACCTATCTGGAGACATTGGAACAGGCGGATGGGGAGACGGCGAAGAAGCGGGAGGCGTTTGACGCATTCCGCGAGAAGGTGCACCGTCAGGACGGCATCTATGAGGAAAATAAGATCCACCTGCAGGATCAGTGTAAAGAGCGCGAAAAAGAGATAGGGGCGCTGCAGGAGAAGATCCGCCGTCTGGAATCGAATATCCTTGTGTTCCCGGCGGAGGTGGAAAATGCCCGGAATAAGATTCAGAGAGGGTTAGAAAAACAGGGTATCCAGACAGAGGTCCACATTTTTGCCGAATTGGTCCAGGAGGTGACCGCTCCGGAGTGGAGAAAGGCGGTTGAGACATTTCTGGGAAGAAAGCGTTTCTATATCATCGTGGACGGCGCGCACTGCCATAAGGCGATGCAGATTTTACAGAAAGAGCGGATCTATGATGGAAATGTCGTGATCACGGATAAGCTTCCAGAAACAGAGGCGGTGGAAGGTTCCGCGGCGGAGATTCTGCGGATCCCGAACGTCTATGCGAGACGTTACGCCAATTATCTGTTAAACGGCATTCATCTATGTGAAAACCTGGAAGAGCTGCATGAATACCCGAAGGGCGGACTCATGCGGGATGGCATGCTGGCGAAGAGCTATGCGGTTGCGATGATGGATATGAGACGGACCGAGCTGTGTCTCGGCGCAGACGCGATCCGCTGCCAGCTGGAACAGTCCAGAAAAGAACTGGAAGAATTACAGGTGGTTCAGCGGGCCGATAAAGAGGCACTTTCACAGGTTATCAAATACCGTGATGCGATCAAGGAGATCGACTGGGACGGCGGACACTACGATTTTGGCGCGGCATATGGGCTGAGGGACTGCGGAAAGCGCAGGGACAGCCTGGTAAAGGACCGCGAGGAGATCGAGGCAAATCCGGACTTTACCGCAGTCCTGAAAGAACTGGAGACGGCGGGACGGCTGGCACGCGAGGCAAATGAGAGTGTGAACCAGAACCAGAGTGAGCTCGGCGGCTGTAAGAATGATTTAAAGGGCTGCGAAGGAACACTGGGCCGTATCAGCACGGAGATCTATTTATGCCAGAAGGCATATGAGGAAAAATGCCTTGTCAACATGGAACTCAAAGAGGTGATGCTGGAGGAATATAACCGCGAAAGCGAGAAGCGCGGCACGATCCGCGTGACGACACAGCTTTCCATCGACAAGAGCAAAAATATGCTGGCAGAGCGGGAGCGCCAGCTGGAGGACGCACAGCTGGCGTATTGCCGCCTGGCGGGAATCGACGTCGGAAAGCGCGGCATCGGTTACATCCCGTGGTACCGGGAAGAATACCGGAACCTGGCGCACGTCAAGGTGGAGGAAGCCCAGCAGAAGCTGCAGGAGCAGGCAGGACGACTGGAGAGCGCGTTTATGAACGATTTCGTGGCGGAGATTGACGAGAATGTCCGCGAGGCAAAACGTGAGATGGACGCGATCAACCGCGAACTGCGCCATATGCCGTTTGGCAACGATACCTACAAGTTTGTGATGAAAGAAAAGCCAGACCGCGCTCTCTTCTTCCGCATCTGCAGGCGTCTGGAAAAATATATGAGTTCCCCGCAGGTCTATATGAATTCGGCGCGCGACGACGAGGAGATGGAGAATGATATTCAGGAGTTTATGAGTATCATTCTGGCGGAAGAAGATGAGTGGGAATACACGGATTACAGGAGATATTTCTCTTACGATATGGAGATCAGCAGCCGTCAGGGACAGACTGAGATCACGGCAGAGTTATCAAAAAAACAGGGTTCCGCCAGCAACGGCGAGAAGCAGACCCCGTATTTCATCATTCTGGCGGCGAGTCTTTTGCAGTGCTACCCGGCAAACACCTGCTGCGCCCGTCTGGCATTCATCGACGAGGCATTCTCGGCATTGTCGAGAGAGCGGATCGAGCAGATGGTCCGTTATTTCGAAGAAAATCACTTCCAGGTATTCTATGCAGCCCCGCCGGAGAAGATCAACAGTATCGGTCAGTTCATCGATTCAACCGTCAGCCTGATCGTGACAGGACGGTATACGAATGCGGTAGAAGGATTGGTGAAGCAGGCATAGGAAACGAGGAGAAAAAATGGCGGATCGGAAAGAGTGGAAAGAACAGCTTTTAAGTAAATTGCTGGATCAATACGAAAAAAGCGTCACCTACGCCGGTGAAAACAAGGTAAAACAAGTGTTTTCGGTCAAACCATCCGATATTTTCAAGGGCTACAACAAAGATTTTCTCCCGCCGGAACAGTTTTTCCAGGAAAAAGAATTTGAACGACTGATCCGTCAGATGGAATCGGAGGGACTTATTCATGTAGTTCCTCCGAATACTGGTATTCTCCGTCAGATCTGTGCTGTCCCGGAACGCTGGGAAGATTACTATGCCTGCCTGAACCGGACAGAAAAGAATATTCTAAAAAAACGGCTGGAAGAGGTTTATCATCGCTTCTGCCAATGCGATTTATTGGAGGCATATGGAAAAGAAAAGCTTCAGACACTGAAAAACAGCCGTGCGAGAAAGCTGGATGAAAAGAAGGTAGAAAAAGAGATAACCGAGGCAGAAGCTATCTGGAATCTGGTGCAATTTTTAAAAGAAAATCAGGAAAAGCAGAGAACTACGCTGGAGCGGGAAATGTCAGAGGCAGTTCTGCATGACAGTAAACAGTGGGAAAAGATATACCGGAAAAAGGTGTGTGGAATTTTGGAGTACACGGGGCGGTATGATGAACCGCTTGCGGAGCTGGAAGAAGAACGGGAGCGGCAGACGGCGCTTCTGGAGGAATTTTACATTTATTCCAATCCGGCGTATATCTATCTGAAAGGGGATGCGCGGATCTGCCTTGAAGATGGACGCGAACTTCGGATTTATCACGATCTGCCGATGTCGATCCCTTTTGAGACATTCCAGAAGGCAAAAAGCATCCACATCCGGGATGCAGCGCTGATGACGGTGGAAAATCTGACCTCGTTTCATCGGCTGGAGCGGGAACACATATTTTACCTGTTTCTGAGTGGTTACCATACCCGCACGAAACAGGCGCTTTTGCAGCGGATCGCCAGAGAAAATCCGGGACTTTCCTGGTATCATTTTGGAGATCTCGATCCAGACGGTCTGGCGATCGCGGGACATCTGATCCGAAAGACGGGACTGCCGTTTCAGCTGTGCGCTATGGGCGTGCAGGAATTGCAGCGGTTTCAGACATATGCGAAGCCATTGGAAGCACCCGATCGGGCGAAGGCGGAAGCGATGATAAAACAGGGCAGCAGCTATGCGGGAATATTGCGGTATATGTTGGAGCACAACTGTAAATTGGAGCAGGAGATTATAAGCTGGCAGGAGACGAGATTGGAGAGCTTTCTGTAAAAAGAATCTTTTCGGTTCAATCCGGATTTTTATATATGATATGATAAAGACAAAGTGAAAGGAATGCAGCGTCTATGGAAAAACAGGAAAAAGCCTACAAAGGCGTCATCGAATATTTCAAGAACCGCATCATGGCGGGCGAGCTGCGTCCGGGGGAGAAGCTTCCTCCGGAGCGGGAGATTGCGCAGATGCTGGAAGTCAGCCGCAATTCCGTCCGGGAAGCGCTGCGGATCATGGATATGACGGGAGTGATTTCCTCCCAGCAGGGATCGGGGAATTACATCACTTGTGAATTTCAGAAAAGCATTGCGGAGACGATGGGGATGATGTTTGCTATGTCCCAGATTAATTATCAGCAGATCAGCCAGATCCGCTATGCGCTGGAACAGCAGGCGTTTGCCCTGGCGGTTGAACATGCGTCGGAGAGCCAGATGGACGCGCTGGAAGAACTGGTAAAACGTCTTGACCGGAGCATGGACGAGCAGGAAAACGCCCGGATTGACAAACAGATCCATTTTACACTGGCGCTGGCGTCGGGAAATGTGCTGCTGCTCAATATTTTAGAGGCGTGTTCCGGCGTGATCGATACCTTCATCCGGAATATGCGCGCGGAAATTCTGCGGACAAAAGAGGCGAAAGAAGCACTGAATCTCTGTCACCGGCAGATTGCGGAAGCGCTGCGGAACAAAGATAATGCAGCGGGGAAGGGTGCACTGGACCGGCATTTCCGGATGATAGATGAAATTTTGGAAAAACATGAAAAAACACATTCTATGTGAAAAGATAAACAATCGTTGACAACTAGAACGCAGCCCACTATACTAACGAATAAAGAAAATTGGTTCTACCAAAATTCTTTTTCTTTTCAATAAATTGGTAGAACCAATATGCGGATTAAAAATTCTTTACATCCATCATTTAAAGATTTTTACAAAGCATCCATATGAAGGAGGAAACAGAATGAAGATTCTTGTCTGTATCAAACAGGTACCGGAAAGCAATAAAGTAGAAGTCGATCCGGTTACCGGCGTGCTGAAACGAGACGGCGCGGCTTCGAAGATGAACCCATACGATCTGTACGCGCTGGAGACGGCGTTCCGGATCCGGGAAGAAGTGGGCGGAAGTGTTCACGTCATTTCCATGGGACCGCCGCAGGCGCAGCAGGTGATCCGCGAGGCATTTGCGATGGGCGCGGACGGCGGAACGCTTTTATCGGATCGCAAATTTGGCGGTGCGGATGTACTGGCGACCAGCTATACACTTGCGCAGGGCATCAAGAGCTGCGGTGATTTTGATCTGATCCTCTGCGGCAAACAGACAACGGACGGCGACACCGCGCAGGTTGGTCCGGAGATCTCCGAGTGGCTGAATATCCCGAGCGTGGCAGATGTTGTCAGGATCAATCAGATTGATGAGGACGGCATCACCGTCAGCATGGATCTGCCGGAAGAGGTCGAGGTGGCGAAAGTGCAGTTCCCGTGTCTCTTAGCCGTTGACAAGGACATTTTCCAGCCAAGACTTCCTTCGTATGTCCGGAAAATGAACACGAAAGACCGTGAAATCCGGATTCTTTCCCTGGCGGATATGGATGATAAAGACGCGATGCACTATGGACTCAATGGTTCCCCGACGCAGGTTCAGCGCATTTTCCCACCGGCTGTCAATGACAAAAAGGAAATGTGGGACGGAAGCGGCGAAGAGCTGGCGGACCGGCTGTATCAGAAGATCGTGGATATGAAATTCGTGTAGGAGGTGGAATCATGGCTGAGTTAATCATACATCAGGACAAAATCCCGGATAATCAGGAACTTATCAAGCTCTGTCCGTTCGGGGCGATGGAAGAAAAAGACGGAAAGGTGACGATCAGCGCCGCCTGTAAAATGTGCCGTCTCTGCGTGAGAAAAGGTCCGAAGGGCGCGGTTGAATATGTAGAAGACGCGGTAAAACCGAGCATCGATAAGAGTGCATGGAAGGGCATTGCCGTTTACGTAGATCACGTGGATGGAAAGGTGCATCCGGTTACATTGGAGCTTCTTGGAAAAGCAAGAGAACTTTCCAAGGTAACGGGACATCCGGTTTACGCCCTGTTTATGGGAAATGGAATCGAAGCGGCTGCACACGAACTGCTTCATTATAATGTAGATAAAGTATTCGTCTATGATGCACCGGAACTGGCACGTTTCCAGATCGAGCCGTACACGGCTGTTTTTGAAAACTTCATCCAGACAGTAAAACCATCGTCTATTCTCGTCGGTGCGACCACGGTCGGCAGACAGCTGGCGCCGCGTGTGGCTGCCCGTATGAAAACAGGTCTGACCGCGGATTGTACGATCCTGGAAATGGATGAAAATACTGATTTATCCCAGATCCGACCGGCTTTTGGCGGCAATATCATGGCGCACATCAAGACCCCGAACCACCGTCCGCAGATGGCGACCGTGCGCTATAAGATCATGAACGCACCGGAGCGTGCCGAGAAAGAGAGCGGTGAGATTGTGGTCTGTACAATTGAGAAGGAAAAACTGCTTTCCCACGTGAGGGTTCTGGATATCGTAGAAAAGCCGAAGGAAACCTTTATCGAAAATGCTGACGTCCTGGTGGTAGCCGGACGAGGCGTGAAGAAGCCGGAAGATTTGAAAATGCTGGAAAAACTGGCAGATCTGCTGGGAGGTCAGCTTGCCTGCACCCGTCCGATGGTGGAAGCCGGATGGCTGGATGCCAAGTGCCAGATCGGTCTGAGTGGCCGTACGGTCCGCCCAAAACTCATCATCACCTGCGGCGTGTCCGGTGCGGTCCAGTTTACTGCCGGCATGAATCACGCGGAGACGATCGTCGCGATCAATAAAGATCCGAAAGCGCCGATTTTCAAGACGGCACATTACTGCCTGACTGGTGATCTCTATGAGATTCTCCCGAGACTGATTGAGAAGATTGAGATGGGAAGATAAAGATTCACAGGAAGGAGAGCAGGATATCATGGGAAATTACAAGAAAATAGATAAAGATGATATTTTATATATAAAAAACACAATTCAGGATGACGAGCGTGTCCTCGTAGGTGAAAATATCAACGAAGAGTACAGCCACGATGAGCTGAGCGGCACCAGCAGTTATCCGGATGTGGTGGTAAAGGCAAAATCAGCCGAAGAGATCGCGGCGATCATGAAATATGCATACGAAAATACGATTCCGGTGACACCGAGGGGCGCCGGAACGGGTCTGGTTGGTTCTTCGGTTCCGATGGAACATGGCATTATGATCGATACCACCCTGATGAACCAGATTCTCGAATTGGATGAGGAAAACCTGACGGTCACGGTGGAACCGGGCGTCCTTTTGATGGAATTGTCCGCCTATGTAGAAGATCACGATTTCTTCTACCCGCCGGATCCGGGTGAGAAATCAGCGACCATCGGCGGCAACATCAGCACGAATGCGGGCGGTATGCGTGCGGTCAAATACGGTGTGACGAGAGACTATGTCATGGGGCTGGAAGTGGTTCTGCCGGATGGCACGATCACTCAGTTTGGAGGCAAAGTCGTAAAGAATAGTTCAGGCTATGACTTGAAAGATCTGATTATTGGTTCCGAGGGAACGCTTGGCTTTATTACCAAGGCGATCTTAAAGCTTCTGCCGCTTCCGAAGCGTGTCATCAGCCTTCTGATCCCGTTCCCGACCCTGAAACAGGCGATCGACACCGTCCCGGTTATCATCAAATCTAAGACGATCCCGACCGCGATCGAGTTCATGCAGCGGGAAGTGATTGAAGACGCCGAGGAGTATTTAGGAAAAGCGTTCCCGGATAAACAGTCGGATGCGTATCTGCTTTTGAAATTTGATGGTAATTCCACCCAGGAGATCGAAGAAGCGTATGACAAGGTGGCCAAGCTCTGCCTGGAACAGGGCGCACTGGACGTGCTGATTTCCGATACCCAGGAGCGTGAGGAATCCATCTGGAAAGCCAGAGGCGCTTTCCTGGAGGCAATCAAGGGATCCACGACTTACATGGATGAGGTCGATATGGTTGTTCCGAGAAGCCGCGTCAATGAGATGGTGACGTATCTGCACGATCTCCACAATGAAATTGATATCCGCATCAAGAGCTTCGGTCATGCGGGCGACGGAAATCTGCACGCCTACATCCTGAAAGACGATTTGAGTGATGAAGAGTGGGAAAAACGGATGTCTGCTGCAATGGAGAAGATCTATCAGAAGGCCCATGAACTCGAAGGTCAGGTGTCCGGCGAGCACGGCATCGGATATGCGAAAAAGCCGTATTTAAGAGAATCCCTGCCGGAGAAGAACCTGGATCTGATGAACGGAATCAAGAAAGTGTTCGATCCGAAGAATATTCTGAATCCGCATAAGGTGGCGCAGAGATAGAAGAAAATAACTGCATTGATATTTTTTAGCCACAAGTGTTGCAAAAACGTTTGAGCACCACGCGGTAAGGCTGATTCTAGAAACTGCAGAAGATTTTTGGCAGAAAAACAGAATAGAACAGCAGTTTTTTGAGAAAGCCACGATCTGAATCAAAGAGTTCAAATCGTGGCTTTTTATAGTTGTTGAACTATTTTATAGTTTATATCTATCGACCTATCTTTTCTTCTTCAACGCCTGCATCACCCGAACCAGCGGAATCGTCTTCCTATAAATCCGTTTCCCACTCTTATTTTCCAAAAATTCCCGAAACGCGCCAATTGCTTTCAAATTCTGGCTCTCATCCGAATTTGAACGGGACCCCGCGCTTGCGTCAATCCCCTTTTTCGGCACCATATACCCGCCGTAGGAATCGCGGAACAGATAGAAATAATCGCGGTCCTCACCCAGCTTTTCAAATTCATTGTAAGCCAGTGTGCTTTCGCGGGTGTTTTTCGGAAGAGAATAGACTTCCAGATGATTTTCACAGAATTCATAGCGGGATGCCGGGAACGGCATGCCGCTCCCGGCGGAGCACTTGCAGTTCGTACAAGGTGTCGATAAAACGGTATGCACCGATTGCATCTGCAGCGGCGCTCCCGGGGCGCTGCTGCAATCCCCGCCGGGGCCCCGGGCACAATACGCCGCCGGAGCCCCCATCAGTGGCCGGTTCAAACCCCTCACAAATTCAAAGGAGAATATTCTTATGGATATGACGACAAAATCCTGCCGTGAGTTTGTCACGGTCCTTGCTTCCAACGAGCCCGCTCCCGGCGGCGGCGGCGCGGCGGCCCTTGTCGCGGCGCTCGGCACAGCGCTGGGCAATATGGTCGGCTCCCTGACCGTCGGCAAGAAGAAGTATGCCGATGTCGAGGCCGAGATCGTCGCCCTGAAGGCCAAGTGCGATCAGCTGCAGAGCGAGCTGCTCGATCAGGTCCCCGCCGATGCCGAGGGCTTCGTCCCGCTGGCCAAGGCCTATGGCATCCCGAAGGACGATCCCAACCGCGCGGCCGTGCTTGAGGAAGCCACCATCACCGCCTGCAAGGTCCCAATGCACATCATGGAGCTGTGCTGCGAGTCCATGGACGCCATTGCCGTCTTTGCGGCAAAGGGCAGCCGCCTCGCCGTGTCCGATGCGGGCTGCGGCGCCGTTATCGTCAAGG
>OHAN01003153.1_pt1 | contig 9937 bp, 10 predicted proteins | sample 1577121 | NCBI WGS metagenome assembly OHAN01 (sample SAMEA3541554, study PRJEB24748) | human gut metagenome | biome: human gut; feature: human-associated habitat; material: faeces | place: China | collected 2012 | reverse complement strand
GAATGCGAAGCATCGGCAAAATCCGTTACTGGAACGAGGTACGAGTGAACAGTAATACTCTTTTATAATATTGTATGATTATGCATAAAATGTTTGAAAAATTGCAGAAGAAACGCTACACTATAAAACGTATGGAAATACAGAAATATGGAAAGTTCTGATTGATTGTTGACAGACAAAAAATCAGTAATGTTTGGAGGAAACATATGAAAAGAAAACAGATCGGAATGCTTATTTTTCTTGCAGTGATCGTGATATTACTGTTTGTAACGGCAAATACATCCGGGGTGATCACAGATCCGGAAAATTACCAGTGCGGTGTATATGCGACGGTATTTGCGCTGCTGCCGCCGGTCATTGCGATCGGTCTGGCCCTCATCACGAAAGAGGTATATACGTCCCTTTTAGCCGGGATCATCACCGGAGGACTGTTATATTCCAATTTTAATTTAGAACTGATGATCAACACGATCTTCTTTCAGGAAGACGGTGGTATGGTTTATAAACTTGCGGACGCCTGGAATGTGGGTATCCTTGTATTTTTAGTCATGCTTGGAATTCTTGTCTCGATGCTTAACAAAGCGGGCGGTTCTGCTGCGTTTGGAAAATGGGCATCAAAGCATATTAAGACAAGGATCGGTGCGCAGATTTCCGTCATGATCCTTGGAGTGCTGATCTTTGTAGATGATTATTTTAACTGCCTTACGGTGGGAAGCGTGATGCGTCCGGTCACAGACCGGCACAAAGTATCCCGTGCAAAATTATCCTATATCATTGATGCGACTGCAGCTCCGGTGTGCATCATTGCGCCGATCAGTTCGTGGGCGGCGGCAGTGACATCCTCGGTGCCGGAAGATTCCGGAATCAACGGTTTTGCTGTATTTTTACAGACGATCCCGTATAACCTGTATGCGATACTGACACTGGTCATGGTTTTACTTGTGACGGTACTCAGGGTTGACTTTGGACCGATGAAAAAACATGAGATGAATGCAATCGCAGGAGATCTGTTTACCACGCCGGGAAGACCTTATGAGGGAAATGAAGAAGAGGTCATCAATGAGAAAGCACATGTGCTGGATCTGATTCTTCCGGTTGCGGTTCTCATCGCAAGCTGTATTGTGGCAATGGTTTATACCGGTGGATTTTTTGAGGGTGCTTCCTTTGTTGATGCGTTTGCAGCTTCGGATGCATCGGTGGGACTGGTGCTTGGCGGTGCGGTCACGCTGGTATTTACATTTATCTATTATATGATGCGTGATGTGCTGTCCTTTGAAGAGTTTGCAAAATGTATCCCGGAGGGATTCCAGTCCATGATCGCGCCGATTCTGATCCTTACGATGGCGTGGACGTTATCAGGTATGACAAACCTGCTCGGTGCAAAATATTTTGTGGCAGATCTTGTGGCAAATTCTGCATCTGCGATGCAGGGATTTCTTCCGATGATCATTTTCCTGGTTGCTGCGTTTCTGGCATTTGCAACCGGAACATCCTGGGGAACATTCAGCATTCTGATCCCGATCGTGATCGGGGTATTCCCGGAAGGACAGATGATGGTTATCTCCATCGCATCCTGTCTGGCGGGTGCAGTCTGCGGAGACCACTGTTCACCGATCTCCGACACGACGATCATGGCATCTGCCGGCGGTCACTGTGAACACGTCAACCATGTGGTGACACAGCTTCCGTATGTGCTTGTTGTGGGAAGTGTATGTATGGTTGGATATCTTCTGATCGGTATTTTTAAGGCAGTGGGACTTGACGCCATTGTATGGCTGACACTTCCAATCTGCATCGTGCTTCTTTGTGTGGTTCTCTTTGTGATCCGGACAAAAAACGGCGGCAAAGAGGAAATTTGAGTTTTGCGGGTACGAAGGATGATCCGTAATTGCAAAAATAAATAAGAGGATTAAAATAGTGGTATCAGGTCTATAACGCCTGAAGAAAGGAAAAACAAAATGGTAAAACATATTATTTTATGGAAACTGAAAGAGGAATTTTCAGAGGAGGAGAAAAAACAGATCAAAGCAGGGATCAAGGAAGGATTAGAAGGTCTTGCCGGTCAGATCCCGGGAATGACAGAAATCAAAGTGCGCATCGACTGTCTGCCGAGTTCAACCGTGGATGTCATGCTAGATTCCACATTTGAGAGTGCGGAAGCATTAAAAACTTACAGTACACATCCGAAACATGTGGCAGTCGCAGACAGTAAAGTCAGACCGTATACGGCGGTGAGATCCTGCATGGACTATGAGATTTGAAAACAGCAAAAGGGTTCTTTATAGATTACAATATCTGAGCCTGCAGGTTACACAGAAAAGAGGATTCATATGTCATTAGAAAAAGCGAAAGCATATTTGGAGAATAAAGGATTTTTGGATCATGTGATCGAGCTGGCTGATTCCACGGCAACCGTTGCGATGGCAGCGGAAGCACTTGGGGTGGAGCCGGGCATGATCGCAAAGACGATGTCCTTTTTACAGGGAGAGCAGGCGGTGCTGATTCTGACGGAAGGAACGGCGAAAGTCGATAACCGCAAATACAAGGATACATTTCATGTGAAAGCGAAGATGATTCCGTCTGATGCGGTTGAGGAAGTGATCGGTCATGCGCCGGGCGGGGTGTGCCCGTTTGGAATCAACGATGGTGTGGAAGTGTATCTCGACGAAAGTCTGAAAAAATTTACTATCGTATATCCGGCAGCGGGAAATGACCACAGTGCAGTGAAACTCACGATCCCGGAACTTGAGCAGATCGCCGGGGCAAAAGGCTGGGTCGATGTCTGCAAGGAAGAAAATGTTTAGACAGACCGTAGTGTGAAAAATTAAATTTTCACATGTAAGAATGGCGGTTAAATGAAAGGAAAGATACTTTGGAATGAAAGTTGGAGTAATTGCAGATATTCACAGCAACCAGACCGCATTCCGGGCATGTGTGGACTATATGGTAAATGCCGGATGTGAGGAATTTCTGCTTCTGGGAGATTTTATTTCGGATACCGCCGGTGCAAGGCAGACGATGGAACTTCTCTATGAATTAATGGAACAGTTCCCATGTCATGTGCTGCGCGGAAACCGGGAAGAATATATGATAGAACAGCGTAAGATCCGGGAGAAGGAGGAAGAAGAAAAATTCTGGCTTGCCAATTCCGCCAGCGGCAATCTTTTGTATACTTACAGGCAGCTCACGGAAAGAGATCTGGATTTTTTTGAGAGCCTTCCGATCACGTTTCGTTATGAAAAGGAAGGATATCCGGCGTTTACCTGCTGTCACGGTTCTCCGGTCAATACAAGAGAACTGCTCCAGCTTGACAGTGACCGCACAAAAGAGGTATTAGAAGAGATCGATACTGACTATCTGCTTGCAGCCCATACACATTTTCCGGGTATCAGCAGATATCAGGGAAAAACCTATATGAATACCGGTTCCTGTGGAATTGCGATCGGAGATCCGGGATACGCGCATGCCATCATCTTAGAGTCCGGTCAAAATGAATGGAAACCGGAATTTTTGCGGATCCCTTACGATAGCAATCAGGTGATACTGGATATTTTTACATCGGGACTTTATGATATGGCGCCATGGTTTTTAAATAACAATCTGCACATTTTACTGACTGGAACAGATCTGACACCGGAACTTGTTAATCTGGCAGCGAAACTGCAGGAAGAAAATGATATGGGAGCAAAGCGCTGGCCGCATATCGAAGAAAAATATTTTGCACAGGCAGCGGATTCATTGAAAATTCCGGATTATACATTTTTGCGCTATATCCGCCCCGCTGTAAAAGAAGATACCGGGAAAATCTTAGAATTGTACCATTCCATGATCGGCGGAGCGGCAGGCTGGAATGAGTACTATCCTGGAATTGACACAATAGAATCCGATCTTTCCAGAAATGCGCTTTTTGTGATGGAAAATGAAGACGGGGAACTGCTGGCGTCGATCTCCATAGATGCAGACGAGGCAGTGGACAGCTTAAAATGCTGGAATCAGACGTTGCTTCCGGGTGCCGAACTGGCAAGGCTCTGTATCCGGAAAGAGTATCAGAATAAAAAACTGGCAAGGATGATGATGGCGTATGCCATGAATGTCCTGAGGAAACAGGGAAAGAGATCTGTTCATATTTTGGTGCATGAAGGGCATGAGGTGGCAATGCGTGCTTATATGCATCTGGGATATGAGAAAGTGGGGGAATGTAGTCTTTATGATATGCGGTTTGTGTGCATGGAAAGGGCGCTGTAGTGAAAAATGAAATAGAGAATAATTGCTGGTCAGGGCAGGCTTATTTGCCTGCCCCTAATTCTCTGTCTTTTGCCATAAAGAACAAGGCGATGGTATCCGGACCCACATGGCTTCCGGTACAGAAATCGTAAGAAGTATTGATAAATTCCCGCACAGAGATTTTTTCCTGAATTTTATCCATGACATAGAGCGAGTCTTCGTAGGCATCGGCATGTGCAATTCCGATGATCTGTTTTTCCGGTTCTGTGATATTGTCACAGACGAGAGAGACGAGCTCGTTCAACGCAGCTTTTCTTCCGCGGCATTTCTTGTACTGGACAATAAAACCGTCTTTGTTTCCGCGCAGGATCGGTTTGATACTCAAAAGGTTGCCGACGAGAGCAGTTGCGCCGCTCAAACGTCCGGTTCTGGAAAGATATTTTAAATCACCGACGGTAAATACACCGTTCATCTTTGCAGGGTACGTTTCTAAGATATCTGCTACTTCATCAATCTCCATACCTTTATCACGCATTTCACTTGCGTAGATCGCTAAAATTCCCTGTGCTAAAGAAGCATTGAGTGAATCGATCAGACGGATTTTTCTGCCGTTCACCGGATCGTGCATCAGATCTTCTGCGGCGAGTCTTGCGGAGTTGAAATTTCCGCTGATATTTTTGCTGAGTGAAAAATACAGCACATCTTCGTTATTTTCCATGGCACTGCGGAATGCATCTTCAAATATGGCAGTGCTGATCAGACCGGTCTTTACATCTGCGCCCTGGCGCACGGCGTCGTAATATTCATGACCTTTCTGACGTTCCTCTTCCGGGGATAATTCCGGATCAAAACAGGTGACTTCTTTTCCATTTACAAAGTTGATAAAAGAAAGAACTTTGATCTTATATTTTTTTACAAGTTCTGCGGGAATATTTGCCGCAGAGTCAACGATAATCTGAAACATGATGTTCTCCAATCCTGTTAAATAGTTATAGTATACAGTGTAAGCGGTTTTTAAAACTATGTCAAGTGGTTTTGAGACGTTTTCCTCTTTATTTTATAAAAGAGAATAATAGTATCATTGACGCTGACCATGTGGTATACTGCATTTAAGTAAATCGGTGTTTGGGAGGAAAATTCTTTTATGAAAGTGAAGTGTGTTTGGGAACATAATGGCGATGACAGTATTCTGTATGCGTCCAATTTCATTGGTGCATTTACAAGAGGTAAATCTAAGTGTGAAGCTATTGGGAAGATGTCGTCTGAAATTTCAGCTTACCTGAAGTGGAAAGGAGCTTTAACCTGGGATGTTCCGGAACCTGAGATCATTCAAGAAAAAGTGTCAACACTTACCATTTCTGATGCAGACTCAGATGTGCTTTTTGACGAGGAGAAAAAGCCATTAAGCATGGCGGAATATGAAGAATTAAAATCACTTGCCCTGAAATCTGCACGGGATTTCCTGACGATGTACGAAGCGGTACCGGATAAAGATAAAAGTGTTTTACCGGTCAGACAAACCTTTTACGGTGAGATTCCACGCTCAGCATATGAAATGTATGAGCATACGAAGAATGTGAATGCTTACTATTTTGGAGAAATTGGTGTTCAGGCAGATAATAACGGAACTATCGAAGAATGCAGGAAACGAGGATTTGAACTGTTAGCGCATCAGCCGGAATTTTTGGAGAATAAAGTTTATCTTGGAAGCTATGATGAAGAATGGTCATTGCGGGAGGTGCTGAGGAGATTTATTTGGCATGACAGGATTCATGCAAAAGCTATGTATCGGATGGCAGTAAAGACATTTGGAAATGATGTTGTCCCAAACGTATTTTCATTTGATTTATAATTTCCAGTTGTGGGAGGTGGCAATATGTGGTTCTGGTGGTTTATTTTGATATGCGATTGTATTATTCCAGCGATTATGATAATTGCGGGCAGAATGATGTGGAAACATTGTCCAAAGAAGATCAATGGAGTTGTGGGATACCAAACTAAGATGTCAATGATAAATATGGATACCTGGAAATTTGCACATGACCATGCAGGAAAACTTTGGTGGAAAGTCGGTATTGGTCTGTTGGGACCTACAATGCTTATACATATTCCTTTTTATGGAGCAAGTGACGATACAATGGGAATTTTGAGTATTATTATCATTGTAATACAACTGGTGTTTTTGATTGGGTCTATTTTTCTAACGGAAAAGGCATTAAAAAATAATTTCAATGAGGATGGGACAAAGCGATAGATTCCAATTGGATTGAATTTGGTCACGGAAGAAAATGAAGGTTATATACAATGTGAAAAACTGGCATTATTGAATTTATCAATTCGCGGATATAAGAAAGTGGATAGGTTACCTGCTTCAGAAATGATGAATGTATCTGATGCTATTCAGGGAATTTTTGGATAGTATAGTAGTAAATTTTTTAACAGGATTTTTTACATGAAATTGTTTATTATAGTGAGATGTGTTGCAATTAAGTTAGCTATTCCTAACCAAATTATGGAAAGATGAAAGTATATGTTCTGTACACCATTGGTAGTCACTAAGACCGCTGCTGCGGCATTCCATGATAAGTTGGTATTGTTCGTCTGCTGTGCGTCTTTGCGTTTTCATACAGGAAACCTCCATAGTTATAGTAAAACGCTCGCATTTATAGTATCTAGCGCCGATACTGTAGTAAAATGCTGGCATCTATCATCTATAATCATTGCAAATTTTGTGATGATTTTAAATCTACCCTAAAACTATGTGCTTACATTTGTCTGGATGCCAGAACTACTATGGATTTGGATGCAACCATAAAAGGTGCTAATGTTAGTCTGACAGATGTGGAGACAATTATATCAAATATTATAGCAATCCCTATAGACGATGGCGTTTCATTTTACATTAAAAGAATATCGGAAATTATGGAAAAAGCAGATTATCCGGGAGTACGAGTAAGCATGGAAACTAAGTTTGATGGTGTTACCACACCATTATCTCCTTATCGTCCAATCAATCATTCGTTACAAAAATTAGAAGCATTTCAATCAGTTCTCCATGTCGTTTTTATTTTGTGTTATACTGTTTTATAGGATTTTCTTTCCCTTGTGTTTTCCCTTATCAGAGTTCGTAAATCCATATGGGAAGATATAACATAAGGGAAAGTCTAAGGGAAAGCTCACCTGCGATAAACTTAGTGTTTTCAAGGAATTGAGAGATATTTGATAATAAAATATAACAATTATTAAATCCCTTGGAATATATGAAATCTCAATTCAAGTTTATAGTGATGATACAATAATTATTTTTGCATGGAAAAAAGAATTCGACGAGAAAGAAAAAAATTATTTACCGCAACCACAGAACTTTTTGAATATAAGCACAAAACCACTGTAATAAATATTGAAGAAGCGCACATAATATAAAATATATAAATTGAAGGAATGTATATTTTGTGATATAACATACTTATATTGGTGGAGGTAATTATGTATTTTAAAAGAAAAGCATACGATAAATTATTGGAATGGAAAAAGCTATATTCAGAAAAATATGCGGTATTGTTGGAAGGCGCAAGGCGAGTTGGCAAGTCGACTATTGCGGAGACTTTTGCAAAAAATGAATATAGATCCTATATTTTAATTGATTTTTCCAAAACAACAAGTAATATTCTGGAATGTTTTGATGATATAGGAAATTTGAATATCTTTTTTCTGAGGCTGCAGGCAGAAACCGGAATCACATTGTATGAACACGAGTCCCTCATTATTTTTGACGAGGTACAGTTGTTTCCAAAGGCCAGACAGGCAATAAAGCATCTTGTACATGACGGCAGGTACAGCTATCTGGAAACAGGCTCTTTGATCTCGATAAAGAAAAATGTAAAGGACATCCTGATTCCATCCGAGGAAATGAAGCTGGAAGTATATCCCATGGATTACGAAGAATTCTGTGATGCCACGGGCAGTAATTATGGATTATTGCAGCAGATTTATGATAGCGGAGCAGCTATTGGACAGGCAACTAACCGTAAATTAATGAGAGATTTAAGAATTTACATGGCAGTAGGGGGGATGCCACAGGCAGTAGAAGCCTATGTTAATGGAAAAAACTTTTCAGAAATAGATATGGTAAAAAGGCAGATCATATCTTTGTATGAGGAAGATTTTAAAAAAATCGATGCCTCCGGAAGAATATCGGCATTATATCATGCGATTCCGGCGCATCTGGCAAAGGATGCAAGAAAATATCGTATTACCACAGCAATCGGAAAAAGAAATAACACGAAAGCAAAAGAATTATTATACGAGCTGATAGATTCAAAAACGGTTCTGCCATGCTATAATTCTACCAATCCAAGGGTCAGCCTGACGGACACGAAAGATTTTGACAGTTACAAGTTATATCTTTCAGATACAGGATTATTTGTTACACTGATGTTTATTGACCGTCCGGTGACGGAAAATGATATTTATGCGAAGTTACTTTCTGATAAATTACCGGCAAATCTGGGGTATCTTTATGAGAATCTGGTCGCTCAAATGATTACAGTCTCCGGGAGAGAACTGTACTATCATACCTGGGAGAAAAAAGGGAGTACGCATTATTATGAGGTGGATTTCCTGATTTCGGAAGGAAGTAAGATAAATGCATTTGAAGTTAAGTCCTCAGGATCCGGAAAACATGAATCCATAAGGGAATTTTGCAGAAAATTTTCTCAGAATATTAACAAGGCGTATTTAATATCACAGAAAGATGCAGGAAAGGAAGAAAATCTATTGTTAGAACCGTTTTATCTCTTACCGTTTTTGGTAAAATGAGTTTGTTCAATCGGAATTTGTGGAGAGATTTCCTGAACTTTCCTTATTTTTCAAGGCTTACAGCCCCTTAGATAGTGAAATGATATGTATTTTCCCTTATCTTTGCCCTTATGCGGAATCCGTAAGGGAAATAAGGGAAATTTTTGTTTAAGCGTTGCTCGCTACTTTATCAAGAAGTCTTGGTGACTATTTAGGAAAGATAGGCTTTGGTTTTAATTGTACAGAGTATGACTTGGTGAATAAAGAATTATTACGATATGCCAATGATCATAATCATGTATATTTTGTAACTGCCCAGGGGTTGTCAGCAAATCCAGATGGCATACATTTAAATGCTGTCTCTCAAAGAAAATTTGGGGTTCGTTATTACTATGCCTACAAAAACAAAAAGAATGTGATAACACCTTTGAAAAACGAAGAAAAATTATTAGAGTCATGTATTAATATTCCATATACTCAGAATGAAATGAAATATTTAGCCATGATGGATTTGACAATGGGAAAATGTAGTTATGAAGAGTTCATAACAAAAATGAAAAATCTCTAACTTTCAATCTGACTAATGGAAATAAAATAAAGAAAAGAATTAGAATTTTACAAAGAAGTGTAATTGTATGAATAAAGCGATTGTTGTAATGAGGATTGCTATTCTTACTTCTTTGGAAAAAGATAAGTAATTGACTGGCAAATTCCAATTTGACGGAGTAATATATATGAAAATCCGAGAAGTGAATGAGAATAAAAAGCAGTTTATATCATTATTGTTATTAGCTGATGAACAGGCGAGCATGGTTGATCGGTATCTTGAAAAAGGAACTATGTATGTGCTTGAAGACAATGATGTAAAAGCTGAATGTGTTGTCACCGATGAAGGTAACGAAATACTTGAAATCAA
>OHAN01003147.1_pt1 | contig 9953 bp, 7 predicted proteins | sample 1577121 | NCBI WGS metagenome assembly OHAN01 (sample SAMEA3541554, study PRJEB24748) | human gut metagenome | biome: human gut; feature: human-associated habitat; material: faeces | place: China | collected 2012 | reverse complement strand
GGCGTTGCAGTGGGTCAGCAGACCATCGCCATCCCGGAGCAGGGACAAGCCGTAAGTGCTGATTTTGCGGCACATTTCTATGTCCTCAGCCTGCACCGCCAAGGCTTCTGCCACCGGGTCGCCGCCATTTTCCATCACTTTTGCCAGCCGTGCAGTGGCCCAGCTCAGGTTCACAGCCGTGGGGCGGGCGCTGTCTAAGTAGGCTTTGCACGCCGCCGGGTCGTCCTTGCCAAACAATGCCATGGAAAATGCGGCGAAGATACCGATGGCCGGTGCGCCGCGTACTGCCAGTGTTTGTATGGCTTCAAAGGCCGCTTCCTTGCTGTCAATGGGCAGCCACTTAGTTTCATTGGGCAGCAGTCGCTGGTCGAGAATCTCCAGTTTTCCGTCTTGGTATTTCAAGTTTTCCATATTGTCACATCCGTTTCACAGTTTCAAGGATCAGGGATTGGAAATTCTCAGCCACCTTAGCGGCGGTTTCGCCCACCTCCTCGGAGGTCAGGGGACAATCCAGCAGACCGCTGGCCAGGTTGGTAATGCAGCTGACGCCGGCCACGCGCAATCCGCAGTGCCGGGCGGCCTGCGCCTCAATGGCGGTACTCATACCCACGGCGTCCGCACCCAGAGCGGCGCACATTTTGATCTCCGCCGGGGTTTCAAATGCCGGGCCTTGCAGTTGAATATAGACGCCGCTTTTCAGCGGAATATCCAGTGCCTTTGCCGTTTGGCGAAACAGGCGCTGCAAATCCTCATCATACACATGGCGCATATCCGGAAAGCGTACACCCAGCGCAGGGTCGTTCTCACCCCGCAGGGGAGAGGGGACCAAACTGGAAATGTGGTCCGTCAGCAGCATCAGGTCGCCGGCGTGCAGATCACGGCGAATACCGCCGCTGGCGTTAGTCAATAGGACGGTGTGAATGCCCATTTGGCGCATCAGGCGAATGGGCATCACCACCTGCTGGGGCGTATAGCCCTCATACAGGTGCACCCGGCCGTCCATGAGCACCACTTCTTTGTCGCCAATGGTGCCAAAGACAAATCGTCCTTTGTGTCCCGGCGCCGTAGAGACCGGAAAACCGGGTATATCGCTGTAAGACAGAGCCTCAGCCCCTTCAATTCTGTCTGCAAGGGCACCCAGCCCGCTGCCCAGCACAATGCCGATTTGCGGCTTTCTGTCCCTTAGTACGCTTGCACGCAATGTGTCCATTATTTTCACCTCTCGGGATTTTATGATTTTATTATAGTGTTTTTTCATCGCCAAATCAACAAAATCTATTGCATTGGCAGAAAGTTTTTGGTATCATTGAGAGGTAGTATTTTATTGTTGGAGGGACAATAGAGCGATGAAGAAGATCCTTTCCGTTTTGTTGTGTTTGACTCTGGTGGCAGTGGGCGTTTTTGCCTTTGCAGGGTGCACAAAAACATCAGATCTAAAGTATGATGTGGCGCTGATCACCGACGGTGGCAGTATCCACGATAAGGCCTATAACCAGTCCGCCTGGGACGGGGTGCAGACCTATGCCAATGAGAATTCCGCCAAGGCCGTCTATTACCAGCCGGCATTAGAGGAGAACCAAGAGCTGACCACCGATGTGGTGGAGCAGTATGTAAAACTGGCTGCGGACAAGGGCGCCAAGTACATTGTGCTGCCCGGCGAGACCTTTGCCGTGATCTGCTACGAGCTGGCCACCATGTATCCGGAACTGCATTTTGTTTTGCTGGACGCTGTGCCCCATTCTGCCGGAGACAAGTCTGCGCGGCTGCTGCCCAATGTAATGAGCGCCAGCTTTGATGACCTGCAAAGCGGCTATTTGGCCGGCTTTTCTGCCGTGCTTCAGGGAAATACCAAGCTGGGTTACCTGGGCTCGGTGCAAAACGACCATTCCTCCAACTACGGTGCCGGATTTGTACAGGGCGCTGCCGCAGCGGCGGATACCCTGGGCGTACCGGTGCAGTTGGATTATGCGGATTATGACTCTCCGCTGCTGGATTATGACTACTCTGTAACGTTGACTCCGGTGTATAAGCCCATCAAAGAGGCAGACAAAACCTGCCACAAGGTGGTGGTGGAAAACGGCAACGGCAGCGGTACTTACAAAGAGGGCCAGAATGTGACCGTTTCCTGCGATCTGTTTAACGAGCAGGGGGAGAAGTTCGACCACTGGGAGGTTAAGAGCAACACCGAGGGTGTGAAGGACAAGAAAGTCAATGTGTCCAGCAAGAAAAAGACCGAGATCAACCTGATTGTGGAGAAGTGTGACTGTACGCTGACCGCCGTTTACACCAAGGCGGAGGGCAGCGTTGGCAGCGTGGCTGTGCTGAAAGCGGACAAATCCGCTACGGATAAAGTCTATGACAACACGGTCGGTGAAAAGGTGTGGGTCACCGCACCGGCAGCTGCCCAGGGTATGGTCTTTGATCACTGGGAGAGCACCGGTAATGCGGAGAATATTGAGAACGCTAAGGAAAAGTCTACCAATGTAACGGTGGAGGAGAACCCGGTGGTACTGACCCCGGTGTATGTGGTATCTACCGATCCTACATTTGCCGTAACGGTAGAGAACGGAACCGGCAGCGGCTACTACCTGCCCGGCGATACGGTACATATTACCGCTAACGTACCCAAGGACGGTTACTATTTTGACCACTGGACCAACAGCGATAAGGATGGCAATTCCGCCGGTCTGGCGCTGGAAAGTGAGTATTACTATGATACCACCTTTGAGATGGTGGATCGTTATGCCTCCATTGCAGAGAGCATGATTGACAAGGGCGACAAGTTGCTCTTTGCCGGCGGGTGCGATAAGTCCGCTTCTCTCTACACGGCGAAAAATGCTTTTGATCTCAGCGATGTGACTGTGATCGGCTCCGGTTTTAACGAGGAAGGCGCCGCCTATTCTGTGGTGAAGGAATACGGCACTGCAGCGGCTGCTTGCTTAAAGGCCTTTAAGGGTGCGTCCATTTACAATGCCGGTTGCGCCAACAAGGCCATTACCTGCAACCTGCCGGACGGTGAGAAAAAGGAGGAGCTGCAAAAGAAACTGGACGCTGTGTACACCCAGTTGGGCGACGGCACCATTCAGCCCATGGCCGCAGCGCCGGGTGCCGATGTGCGTAAGACTTTTGCCTCTAACTGCCTGACTCTGCACTACTGGATCTTGCAGTCCGTAAAGGTTAGCAAGTGATCTTGGAATAACAAATAAAAACGAGCCTGCACCCGCCGGTGCAGACTTTTTTGTTTATTTGGGAATTGGTAAATCCCACCGGTTCGGAATTGACAAATCCCCTCGGAATGAGTATAATTAGAGCATTACTCCGTAAAATAAGAGATATAGATTGGATGGTTTGATGGAAACAAAAAAGAATCGAAGTACATTCTCCGGAAAAGTGGGATTTGTACTGGCAGCGGCAGGCTCGGCTGTGGGTTTGGGGAACCTGTGGCGCTTTCCTTATTTGGCAGCGAAGTACGGCGGCGGTATCTTTCTATTCGTGTACATTGTTTTGGCGGTAACTTTTGGCTTTACCCTGATGGCCACGGAGATTGCTATTGGTCGTAAATCCCGGCTCAGTCCTATGGCGGCCTTTGGCGCACTGAACAAAAAGTGGAGCTGGATGGGCAAGTTGGTGACTTTGGTGCCGGTACTTATTCTGCCTTATTATTGTGTCATTGGCGGTTGGGTTACCAAGTACACCGCCACGATGATCTCCGGTGCCGTTCAGGACGCGGCCGGCGACAACTATTTTTCTACTTTCATTTCCGGCACAGGCGAGCCGCTTTTGTGGTTTTTGCTGTTTATGACCGCTACGGCGGTGATCGTATTTTTAGGCGTAGAAAAGGGAATTGAAAAGTTCAGCCGCGTATTGATGCCGGCGCTTTTGATTTTGACTGTTCTGCTGTCTATCTTTGTAGTCTCCCGTCCGGGCGCCGGCGCCGGCGTGGCTTATTATTTAAAGCCGGATTTCAGCAAGCTGAGCATGATGACTGTGCTGGCTGCATTGGGGCAGTTGTTTTTCTCTATGTCCCTGGCTATGGGCATTATGATCACTTACGGCTCTTACTTGCGTAAGCAGGATCACATTGAGCAGTCCGTGCGCCAGATTGAAGTGTTTGATACTTTGGTGGCATTCCTGGCCGGTTTGATGATCGTACCGGCGGTGTTTGTGTATTCGGGAGGGGACGAAAGTGCCTTGGGCAAAGGTCCCAGCCTGATGTTTGTAACCCTGCCTAAGGTGTTTGCCGAGATGAAAATCGGCAACCTGATCGGCGCCGGGTTCTTTATTCTGGTGCTGTTTGCGGCGCTCACCAGTTCTGTGTCCGTGATGGAGGCCATTGTGTCCGGTTTGGACGATCGCTATCACTGGGGCCGCAAAAAGGCTACGGTGATCTGTTATATATATGCCGTGGCATTGGGCATTTGCTGCTCCTTGGGCTTTGGCAAGTGGTCCTCCTTTACGATTTTCGGTTTCTCCATTTTGGATTTCCTGGATTTTGTGTCTAACAGTCTGTTGATGCCGGTTGTGGGTATGCTCACCTGCATTATGGTTGGCTTTGTGCTGAAGCCCCAGCTGATCGTCAACGAAATTGAGCTGAACGGTCCCTTTAAGATGAAGAAGTTTTATTCCGCGATGGTTAAGTGGATCGCACCGCCTTGCCTGCTGGCCATTCTCATCAGTTCTATTTTAGATACGCTGGGTATCGTCAAGCTGTAATAAAACATAATTTAAGCGCGTACAGAAATCTGTACGCGCTTTTTGCTGCCCTTCTTAGGCTTTAATATTCGATCTCTCCCTTATAGACGGTGTTGCAGTCGCCGGTAAGGGTAATACGGTCGTCGGTGTAGTTTACCAGCAGGTCGCCGCCGCGCACCTTTACGGTAACATCAACGCCCTTTTTGCAGTAGCCGTTCTCCACCGCAGCTACAACGGCTGCACAGGCGCCGGTGCCGCAGGCCGGGGTCTCGCCGTTGCCGCGCTCCCAAACCCGCATTTTAATGGTGCTCTCATTAACGACACGCACAAATTCCGTGTTTACCCGCTCCGGGAACAGGGGACTGTTTTCAAATTGCGGACCGATCTGTTGCAGGTCCAGCTTGTCCACATTGTCTACAAATACCACGCAGTGGGGGTTACCGGTAGCCACGCAGGTAATGTTATATTCCTTGTTGCCGATGGTTACCGGATGACAGATGATTTTGTCGCCAGGCAGGTCAACCGGGATCTTGGCCGGGTTCAACTCTGCTTTGCCCATATCTACCGTTACAGAAGATACCTTGCCGTTGCGGGTAAACAGCTGCAGGTGCCGCACGCCGGAGGCGGTGGCAATGGTCATCTCGGTTTTGGGCACCATGCCGTTATCGTACAGGTACTTGCCCACGCAGCGAATGGAGTTGCCGGCCATACGGCCCTCGCTGCCGTCCATATTGAAAATGCGCATTCTGGCGTCGGCAATCACGCTCTTTTCAATCAGTACAATACCGTCTCCGCCGATACCCTTGTGCCGGTCGGAGAATTCAATGGACAGACTCTCCGGACAGGTGATGATGCCGCACTGGTTGTTGAAGAAAATGTAGTCGTCGCCGCTGCCCTGCATTTTGGTGAATTTCAGCAGGCCCTTTTCGCTGCGCATGTGGTTGATGTCCACCAGCTCGGTGTTCATTTGATTGTAGCGAGAGGCGATAATATCTGCCAGGGCGTTGGCAGTGTCCAGGCTGGTCAGGGTGGCAATGCCCAGCTGATTGGCCCGGTTGTGCAGTTTAATATAGTCTGCAATGGACTTTTTATCGCTTTTGCCGGTGTAGACAATGTAGTCCAATTTGCCGCTCTCTACCAAGTCCATAATGGAGTTGTCCTGGCGCAGCTTGTTGACCACATGCACCTCAATACCCAGAGAGCGAATAGCCGCCGCCGTCTCCGGCGTTGCCCATAATTCTGCGCCCAGGTCGTCCAGCTTTTTCGCCAGACCCACGATCTCAAATCGATCCTGCTTTGTTACGGTGATGAGTACCCCGTGGCGACCCTGCTTTTGGCTTTCTACCTTATACCCGGCAGATACCAGCCCCTTAAACAGCGCTTCGTTCAAGTTTTTGCCTACGCCCAGCACCTCACCGGTGGATTTCATCTCCGGCCCTAACTGGGAGTTTACATCATTGAGTTTTTCAAAGCTGAATACCGGCACTTTTACCGCAAAGTACGGCGGCGTGCGATACAGCCCGGTGCCGTAGCCCAGATCTTGCAGCTTTTCGCCTACCATAATTTTTGTTGCCAGTTCCACCATGGGCACGCCGGTGACTTTACTGATATAGGGAATAGTGCGGGAGGCTCTGGGATTCACCTCGATTACATACAATTCGTTGCGATAAATCAGGTACTGGATGTTCACCAGTCCCTTGGTTCCTAATGACAGCGCCAGTTTTTCGCTTACATCGCAGATCTTGTGGAGCATCACATCGTTCAGGTTGTAAGGGGGGTACACGGCAATAGAGTCGCCGGAGTGCACACCGGCTCGTTCAATATGCTCCATAATGCCGGGGATCAGCACATCTTTGCCATCGCTGATGCAGTCCACTTCCAACTCTGTGCCCATCATATATTTGTCTACCAGCACCGGGTTTTCAATCCCTTGTGCCAGAATCAGCTCCATATAGCGGCGCACATCATCATCCGTATAGGCGATGGTCATATTTTGCCCGCCGATCACATAGCTGGGGCGCAGCAGCACCGGATAGCCCAGTTCGTTGGCTGCTACCAGTGCCTGGGGCATGGTCATCACGCTGGTGCCCTTGGGACGGAAAATGCCGAATTTTTCCAGCAATGCGTCAAACCGTTCCCGGTCCTCGGCAATGTCAATGGATTCGGCGCTGGTGCCCAAAATCGTAATACCTTTTTCGTCTAGGAATTTGGTCAGCTTGATGGCGGTTTGGCCGCCAAAGGCCACCACCACCCCAATGGGCTTTTCTACCTGAATCACCTGCATCACATCTTCCGGGCACAGCGGCTCAAAGTACAGCCGATCGCCGGTGTCAAAGTCAGTGGATACCGTCTCCGGGTTGTTGTTAATGAGAATGACCTCATAGCCCAGCTCTTTTAGCGTCCACACACAGTGCACGGAGCTGTAATCAAACTCAATGCCTTGCCCAATGCGGATGGGGCCGGAGCCAAGTACAATGATCTTTTGCTTACCACTTTGGGGCAGGCTGCGGGCCTCGCAGTGAGCGTCATAGGTGGAATAGAAGTAGGGCGTCTCTGCAGCGAATTCCGCACCGCAGGTGTCTACCATTTTATAGACGCAGTCCTGATGATAGGGAATGGAGCCGCCGCTGATGCGCGCCAGGGCTTCATCGGTATAGCCGTAGTGCTTGCCCTGCATATACTGCTCCCTGGATAGGGGCAACCCGTCGATTTCTTTTTCATAATCCGCCAGGTTTTTCAGCTTAGCCAGGAACCACTCGTCGATCATGGTGATTTGGTGGATTTCCTCTATGCTCACGCCCTTTTTCAGCGCAGCGAATACGGAGAACAGCCGCAGATCGTCCTGATCGTGCAGCTTGTCGTGTATATCCAGTCCGTCCAGAGCCTTGTTATTCAGTGTGTCCAGCCCGATTTCTGCGCCGCGCACTGCCTTCATAATGGCAGCCTCAAAGCAGGGTGCAATGCTCATCACTTCGCCGGTGGCTTTCATTTGGGTGCCCAGCTTGCGGGAGGCGTTGACAAATTTGTCAAAGGGCCACTTGGGCACCTTGACTACCACATAATCCAGGGTCGGCTCAAAGCAGGCACAGGTTTTGCCGGTTACATCGTTTTTAATCTCGTCCAGGGTATAACCCAAAGCGATCTTGGTGGTCACCTTGGCAATGGGATAGCCGGTGGCCTTGGACGCCAGGGCGGAGGAACGGCTGACCCGGGGATTGACCTCAATCACGCTGTACTCCATGCTTTCCGGGTTCAGTGCAAACTGACAGTTGCAGCCGCCCTCAATGCCCAGCTCGGTGATAATATCCAGAGATGCAGAACGGAGCATTTGGTACTCTTTATCCGCCAGGGTCACAGCCGGGGCAATGACGATGGAGTCACCGGTGTGCACGCCCACCGGGTCAAAGTTTTCCATAGAGCACACGGCAATCACATTGCCGGCGCTGTCCCGCATTACTTCAAATTCAATTTCTTTCCAACCGGCAATGTACCGCTCCACCAGCACCTGGGTAATGGGGGAGAGCATCAGACCGTTTTTGGCAATTACATCCAGCTGCTGCTCGTTATAAGCCACGCCACCGCCGGCACCGCCAAGGGTAAAGGCCGGACGAATAATCACCGGATAGCCGATCTCTCTTGCAACTTCTTTTCCTTTTGCTGCATCATAAATCGCTTCCCGGCTTCCCGGAATGATCGGAACCCCGGCATTTGCCATGGTATTTCTCGCCTCGGATTTATTTCCAAGCCTGCTGATCACTTTCGAATCCGGTCCAATAAAAATGATGTTGCACTTCTCACAAAGCTCTGCAAATTTCGTATTTTCAGAAAGGAAACCAAATCCCGGATGGATCGCATCTGCTCCCGACACGATGGTCGCGCTGATGATCTGCTCCATATTCAGATAGCTTTCCGAAGATGGTGCAGGTCCGATACAGATTGCTTCATCTGCAAGCTGTGTATGCAATGCTTCTTTATCTGCTTCTGAATAAACTGCAACCGTCTCGATCCCCATTTCCCGGCAGGCACGGATGATCCGAACTGCGATCTCTCCACGGTTTGCGATCAATACTTTCTTAATCATCTGTTTCCGCCTTCCCGATCATCAGAGACAACTCTGCCTTTACTGCAACTTCTCCATCCACTGATGCAACAGCTTCTCCGATTACCAGTGGTCCCTTCTGACGAATAATTCTTGCTTCCAGTTTTAACTTGTCACCCGGAACAACTTTTCTGCGGAACTTGCAGTTCTTAATCCCACCAAAATAACCGAGCTTTCCTTTATTTTCTTCCTGCATCAGAACCGCTACTGCACCGACCTGCGCCAGTGCTTCTACGATCAGCACTCCCGGCATCACCGGCTCCTGTGGAAAATGTCCGGCAAAAAAGTCCTCTCTGTAAGTCACACATTTATAGCCAACTGCATATTCCCCCGGCTCGTAATCTTCGATATAATCTACCAGCAAAAACGGATGTCTGTGCGGAATGATTTTCTGAATTTCCTTGATTCCCAAATGTTTCATGCTTTTCGCCCTCCATCCAGCTATGCGATTCGGAATAATGGCTGTCCGTATTCCACAGTTTCTCCATTTTTCACGAGTACTTCCGATACCACACCGTCAAAATCACACTCAATATCATTCATCAGCTTCATCGCCTCTACGATGGCAACCGTCTGTCCTTTTGACACATGATCGCCAACTGCCACAAATGGTGCTGCCTCTTCCGACGGTGCTGCATAAAAGGTTCCAACCAGAGGGGATTTGATCAGCTGCCCTTCTGCTTCTTTTCCTTTTTCCGGTCCATCCTCCGACTTCAGTGCCGATACCGCATTACTCTGCGCTCCTGGCACGTTTTGTACTGTCGTCAGCTGTGCTGCCCCTGTACTGACAACCATCTGTTCTTTTTCTTTCTGTATTTTCAATTTCACACCGTTTTCTTCATACTGAAATCCTGTCAGGTCCGAATCTGAAACGGTCTGAATCAGTTTTACCAGATTTTCTAATTCCATCCTTCTACCTCTATCCTTCATACTTCTTCAAAAGAAGGGTTGCATTGTGCCCGCCAAATCCAAGGGAATTGGTGAGCGCACATTTGATCTCTTTTTCGACCGGTGCGCCAACTGCATAGTTCAGATCACATTCTTCATCACATTCCCTGGTTCCAACGGTCTGATGGATAAATCCATCCTGAATAGATTTTACAGTAACGATACACTCAACCGCACCTGTGCTTTGGCCTGAAGCATCTGGTCCAGATATTCT
>OHAN01003146.1_pt1 | contig 9960 bp, 7 predicted proteins | sample 1577121 | NCBI WGS metagenome assembly OHAN01 (sample SAMEA3541554, study PRJEB24748) | human gut metagenome | biome: human gut; feature: human-associated habitat; material: faeces | place: China | collected 2012 | reverse complement strand
AAGAAAATTCTGGTTGTTTTTCTGGCGGCGTTTATCCTGATTCTGTATCTGATCGGAAGACTGGTATATCTGATGGTATTTGATGCAGAGTACTATCAGCAGAAAGCAGAAGATCTGCATGAAAGGGAACGGGATATTAAGGCAGCAAGAGGTGAGATCATTGACAGAAATGGAACCGTACTTGCAACCAATCGGACGGTATGTACGATTTCTGTGATCCACAGCCAGATTGAAAATCCTGAAAAAGTAATCGAAAAATTGTCAGAGTTTCTGGAAATGGATGCAGACCAGGTTAGAAAAAAAGTAGAAAAGATTTCATCGATAGAAAGGATCCGGTCAAATGTAGATAAAAGAACAGGAGACAAAATCAGAAATCTTGGTCTGGCCGGTGTGAAGGTAGACGAGGACTTTAAACGTTATTATCCGTATAATGAGCTGGCATCTAAGGTGCTGGGATTTACAGGAGGGGATAATCAGGGAATTGTAGGACTGGAAGTAAAATATGAAAAGTACCTGAAGGGGATAAACGGAAAGATTCTGACAACAACGGATGCCAGAGGGATTGAACTGGATGGTGTGGCAGAGGACAGACTGGAACCGGAAGCAGGAAATACGTTGAGAATCAGCCTGGATTATACGATGCAGAAGTATGCACTACAGATGGCTGAAAAAGTGAGAACGGAGAAGCAGGCTGACAAAGTGGGAATTATACTTATGAATCCACAGAACGGAGAAATCTATGCAATGGTGAACGTTCCGGAATTTGATCTGAATCAGCCGTTTATGCTGAATAATGAAGAGACAGGTGAAAACCTGACGGATGAACAGAGACAGGATGCATTAAATCAGATGTGGAGAAATGGCTGTATTAATGATACCTATGAACCGGGAAGTACATTTAAAATTATTACGGCATCGGCAGGATTGGAAGAAGGAGCAGTGCATCTTACAGATCAGTTTAGCTGTCCGGGGTATAAAGTTGTGGAAGACAGGCGGATCCGCTGCCATAAAGTTGGGGGACATGGGGCGGAAAATTTTGTACAGGGGATACAAAATTCATGTAATCCGGTATTTATTGAAGTAGGATTAAGGATAGGAGTGGATCGTTTTTTTGATTATTTCAGACAGTTTGGGCTGATGGACCTGACCGGGGTAGATATACCGGGAGAAGCAGGAACGATTATGCATAAAAAAGAAAATGTAGGGCAAGTTGAACTTGCGACGATCAGTTTCGGACAGTCATTTCAGATTACACCGATCCAGCTTGCAACGACGGTGAGTGCACTGGTTAATGGAGGAAGAAGGGTGACTCCGCATTTTGGAATGGAAGTATTGAGTGCGGAAGGAAAAAAAGTGAAAACATTTCGATATAATGCAAAAAAGCATATTGTGTCTGAAAAAACATCACAGACAATGCGGGAACTCCTGGAGAGTGTAGTGGCAGAAGGGTCCGGAAAGAATGCATATGTAGAAGGATACAGGATCGGGGGAAAGACGGCAACTTCCCAGACACTTCCGAGAAGTGCCAACAAATATATATCATCTTTTGTAGGATTTGCACCGGCAGATGATCCGCAGATCCTTGGAATGTGTGTAATATATAATCCGCAGGGAGTCTATTACGGAGGAACCATTGCGGCACCGGTGATCGGAAAAATTTTTGAAAATATATTGCCGTATCTTAGCATTGAAAAACAGTAGGAAATGCAGTATACTAGGTAAAGTTAGAGATTAACTGAATAACAAAAGAATTAAAGAGGTGGATTATGGATTATAAAGTGTTTATTCCAGTATTGATTTCATTTGTATTAAGTGTGATTCTTGGTCCTCTTGTAATACCAGTACTTAGAAGACTGAAGATGGACCAGACGGAGAGAGAGGACGGTGTACAGTCTCATCTTAAGAAGACGGGAACTCCGACAATGGGAGGAGTAATGATCCTGCTGGCTGTTGTGATTACTTCAGTTATTTATATTGGTCGTTATCCAAAGATTATTCCGATTCTGTTTCTGACACTTGGTTTTGGACTGATCGGATTCTTGGATGATTATCTGAAAGTTGTGATGAAACGTTCTGACGGCTTATATCCAAAGCAGAAGATGGCTCTTCAAATCGTAGTGACTGCGATCTTTGCATTTTATATGGTTAAATTTGCAGGAGTTTCGCTTACGATGCTGATTCCATTTACAGGTGGAAAATATCTGGATATCGGATGGGTTGCGATTCCATTGATGTTCTTTGTTGTAATTGGAACTGTTAACGGTGTAAACTTTACAGATGGTCTGGATGGTCTGGCATCAAGTGTTACCGTACTTGTAGCAACATTTTTCACGGTGGTTGCGATCGGTACCAAAAGTGGAATTGAGCCAATTACCTGTGCGGTTGTAGGAGCACTTCTTGGGTTCCTGCTGTTTAATGTATATCCAGCCAGTGTATTTATGGGAGATACAGGTTCGCTGGCACTTGGAGGATTTGTTGCTTCAGCGGCATACATGCTTCAGATGCCAATCTTTATTATCATTGTTGGATTTATCTATCTGATAGAAGTATTATCGGTTATGATCCAGGTAACATATTTTAAAAAGACCGGCGGTAAGAGAATATTCAAAATGGCGCCGATACATCATCATTTTGAGCTGTGCGGATGGTCAGAGACGAGAGTTGTTGCAGTATTTTCTATTATTACAGCAATCTTATGTCTGATCGCTCTGATGGCTATGTAGGAGGATATCATGGAAGTAAAAGGTAAGAAAGTACTTGTGTTTGGTCTTGGAATCAGTGGAATCGGAGCAGGACAGATTCTTGAAAGACATGGTGCAGAAGTAATAATGTACGATGGAAACCAGAAACTGACAGAGGAAAAGATAAAAAAACAACTTGGAGAAGACAGCAGTGCCAAGATCGTGATCGGAGATTTTCCGGAAGAAGTTCTGGAAAAGCTTGATATGACAGTATTAAGTCCGGGTGTGCCGACGGATCTTCCTGTGATTGAAAAAATGCGTGAGCAGGGAATTACGGTAATTGGAGAAGTCGAGCTTGCATATCAGTTCGGTAAAGGTGATGTCCTTGCAATTACCGGTACAAATGGTAAAACAACCACAACGACACTTCTGGGAGAGATTATGAAGAACTATCAGGAAGATGTCTTCGTTGTGGGAAATATTGGAACACCATATACAACAGCAGTTGAGAAGATGACAGACAATACAATCACAGTTGCCGAGATGAGCAGTTTCCAGCTGGAGAGCATTGTGGATTTCAGACCGAGAGTAAGTGCAATCCTGAATTTCACACCGGATCATCTGAATCGCCATCATACGATGGAAGCATATGTCAATGCAAAGAAAAATATTGCAAAGAATCAGACAGAAGATGATTATTGCATTTTAAATTATGAGGACAGGCTTACAAGAGAATTTGGAGAAGAAATCAAAGCAAATGTTCTATATTTCAGCAGTCAGCGTAAACTAGAAGAGGGAATCTATCTCGAGGAAGGCAATATTATTTACAATTATGGCGGAGTAAAAGAAACAATCTGTCATGTGGATGAATTGCAGATCCTGGGAACGCATAATCATGAGAACGTTATGGCAGCATGTGCAATGGCAGCAGTTTATGGAGTGCCGGTAGATGTGATACGTGAAAGCGTCAAGGCATTTAAAGGAGTAGAGCATCGTATTGAATATGTAACAGAGAAAAAAGGTGTTACATATTACAATGATTCAAAGGGAACAAATCCGGATGCGGCGATCAAGGGAATTCAGGCAATGAAGCGCCCGACAGTATTGATCGGTGGAGGATATGATAAAGGATCTGAGTATACAGAATGGATTAACAGTTTTGACGGTAAAGTAAAAAAACTGATCCTTCTTGGGGATACAAAAGAGAAGATAGCAGCAGATGCAGAAAAATGTGGATTTAAAGACTATATGTTTGTAGATTCATTTGAGGAAGCAGTTCTTACTGCAGCAAAAATTGCAGAGTCAGGAGAGGCAGTTCTGCTTTCACCTGCATGTGCAAGCTGGGATATGTTCCCAAGTTATGAAGTACGTGGAGAGAAGTTCAAAGAAATTGTAAATTCCTTATAAGGAGTGGATGGCTTGGAACGATCGAAACAAAGAGCGTATGATTATGCTCTGGTTATCGTACTGGGGATTATTATTGTAACAGGGCTTGTGATTCTTTACAGCACAAGTGCATATAATGGGAAACTCAAATTTCAGGATTCGTTTTACTATCTGAAAAAACAGATATTTGCAACGCTTCTTGGAATAGCAGGTATGTGGATCATCGCCAGAGTGGATTATCATGTCTGGAAAAAATGGTCAGTACCGGGGTATCTGGTATCTGTTCTGCTGGGTATTGCGGTTCTTCTGATTGGTGATGAATATAACGGATCCAAAAGATGGTTATCTTTGGGTCCGTTTTCTTTTCAACCGTCGGAATTTGCAAAAGTTGCGATTATATTGTTTTTGACGTACGTGATTATGCGAAATGTAAAAAGCATGGGGAAATTTACAACGGTCTGTAAAATAGTTGTAAGTGTTCTGCCGGTTGTAGGACTGGTAGGGGCAAGTAATCTAAGTACAGCAATCATTATTCTTGGAATAGCCGTAGTATTGGTATTTGTTGCAAGCCCAAAATATGGTCAGTTTGCATGGATGATATTTCTTGGCTGTGCATTTATGGGAATATTTCTTGCAATGGAAAGTTATCGTTTGGAACGTCTGCAGATATGGCGGCATCCGGAAAATTATGAAAAGGGTTATCAGACATTGCAAGGTCTGTATGCAATTGGTTCGGGAGGATTGTTTGGAAAAGGATTTGGAAGCAGTATTCAGAAATTGGGATTTGTGCCGGAAGCCCAGAATGATATGATTTTTTCTATCATATGTGAGGAATTAGGTCTGGTAGGCGCATCTTTTGTATTATTATTATTTTTAATCTTAATCTGGCGTTTTTTTGTGATAGCTTCACATGCACCGGATCTGGAGGGTGCATTGATTGCATCCGGGGCAATGGCACATATGATGATACAGGTAATCCTGAACATTGCGGTGGTGACGAATACGATCCCGAATACAGGAATAACACTTCCGTTTATCAGTTATGGAGGAACTTCGGTTATGTTCCTGCTTTTTGAAATGGGGCTTGTGCTGAATGTGTCATCTTTGGTAAAATAATATACATGTGGATGAGACACAAGAATGAAAGGAAGTATGAATGATATATGGGAAACCAGAATCAGAAAAGAGAAGGTACAAAAAAGAAAAGAAAAGATAAAAAGAAAAAACATCATGCATATGCCTTGATTGTTTTGATATTGGCGGCTGCCATTATAATCCTTGGAACTGTTTTGCTATTCTATATTCAGGAAGTGGAAGTAAGCGGTAATGAATACTGTGACAGTCAGGAAATAGTTGAATGTGTACAGAATGATAAACTGTCGAAGAATTCCCTGTATGTACTGGCAAAGTATTCGTTGGGCCAAGGAAAGAAGCCGGAGTGCCTGGATACATTGAAAGTCAGTATGAAAAATCCATGGACACTAAAAATTACCGTAAAAGAAAAGACAAGGGTAGGCTGTGTGAAATCGGGAAAAAAATACAGTTATTTTGATCAAACTGAGCTTGTAGTAAATGAAACTGAAGTGAAAGACAGCAAGATACCGGTTGTCAGTGGATTAAAAATAAAGAAAAATAAACTGTACAGCCAGATTAAAACGACAAATCAGACGAAATTTTCCGAAATAGTAGAAGCATGTGGGGAAAGCCAGAGGTATGGAATATACCCGGAAAAGATATATGTAAAGGATCAGCAGATCTATATGGATTTTGGAAACGTAAGAGCATGCCTTGGAAATCAAGTATCCGCAGAACAGATCGCTCAGATCAGACCAATCTTAAAAAAGCTGGGAGATAAAACGGGAATTTTGCATTTGGAGTCGTATTCTGAGAATAACACTACGATTACATTTGAAATGGAAGATATTTCACAAGAAAATTAAGAAAATTAGAGAAATTCTATTGATATTTTATACGAAAGTCTATATTATATACTATATATAGCAAACTGAGTTCATCTCACTTGCTCTATCAATGGGATGTATAATATATAATAAGGATAACAAAGGAGGAGAAACCCTTGCTAGAAATTAAAACAAACGAATCAGAAGCAGCGGCAAAGATTATTGTTGTTGGAGTAGGTGGAGGCGGTAATAACGCGGTAAACCGAATGATTGATGAGCAGATTGCCGGTGTTGAATTTATAGCGGTCAATACAGATAAACAGGCACTTCAGCTGTGTAAAGCTCCGACACTGATGCAGATCGGTGATAAGATTACCAAAGGTCTGGGAGCCGGTGCAAGACCGGAGATCGGTGAGAAAGCAGCAGAAGAAAGTGCAGAAGAAATATCAGCAGCACTGAAAGGTGCCGACATGGTATTCGTAACATGCGGTATGGGCGGTGGTACCGGAACAGGTGCTACACCAGTGATTGCACGTATTGCAAAAGAACAGGGAGCATTAACCGTAGGTGTTGTAACAAAACCGTTCCGTTTTGAGTCTAAGACACGTATGAACAATGCCCTTGCGGGAATTGAAAAATTAAAAGAAAGTGTGGATACGCTGATCGTAATTCCAAATGATAAACTGCTGGAGATTGTTGACAGACGCACAACAATGCCGGAAGCTTTAAAGAAAGCTGACGAAGTATTACAGCAGGGTATTCAGGGAATCACAGACCTGATCAATGTACCTTCACTGATCAACCTTGACTTCGCAGATGTACAGACTGTTATGACAGATAAAGGTATTGCCCATATCGGTATCGGTCAGGGACGCGGTGATGATAAGGCTCTGGAGGCTGTGAAACAGGCGGTTGCCAGTCCTCTTCTGGAGACAACGATTGCAGGAGCATCACATGTTATCATCAATGTATCCGGAGATATCACACTTATGGATGCAGCTGATGCGGCAGAATATGTACAGGAACTTGCAGGAGAAGATGCAAATATCATCTTTGGTGCTATGTACGATGATTCCAGAGCAGATGAAGCAACAATCACTGTAATTGCTACAGGACTTCACAATGTTGGAGGAAGTGCTTCAAAGTTAAAATCAAGACTGGAGAATCAGGGCAGATCTTCGGCTATGCCACATGGTCAGCAGGGACATGCATCCGCATATGAAAGACCGACACGTCAGAATAATACGATGTATACGCAGCAGCAGACTGTACGTACACAGCAGGCTGAACGTCCGGTTTCACCAAGACTTGATTTTGGAACAACAACACAGAGAGAAAATGGTGGAACAACTGCAAGAAGACCGATTGGTGGAACAACTCCTACATTGGATACACCAAGAACACCGACAAGTAAAGTGAAAGAGCAGTCAATCAAAATTCCGGATTTCTTTAAAAAATAACAATCACATAAAGAGTTATATTACTTAAAAAAGACAGAAGAACTGATGCACATGAATTTGAAATGTGCACAGTTCTTTCTTTTTTTCTTCTTTTCTTTCTTAAATGTTCTTTTGTTTACGAAAGCAGTCGAACGAAAACCGGCATATCATACATCATATGACAAAATCCTTTCTATAAAATCTATATAATGATACTTGTTTGAAACAACAAATCTATTTCTGTGCACGGAAAGAGAAAGAAGGCCTGATGTGTACTATGAATTATATGTAGATGTGTTCTTTTTGATGAACTTTACGATGGATACAATTCTTTTGGCTTTACTAAAGAAGGCATTGGCATGTCCGGTGAGATATGGCCGCATAATAGCGGGAGGTGTACTGGGAGCAGTATTGACCTGTGTTGTTGTGATATGGCCGTGTAAGACAACTTGGGCGAAATTTATAGTATTTCATGGCGTCATTAATGTATTGATGCTAAGAACCGGTCTGGGATTAAAATGGGGCCGGGAATTGTTCAGAGGATGGGTAATTTTATATATAGAGTCTTTTCTTTTAGGGGGAGTATTACAGTTTGCGGGACAGTATCTGCGGCAGGGAAGTGTATTCTTTGCATTGGCAGTCATCAGTTATTATGTGGTGTTGGGAATCTGGAAGATCATTTTATTGTTTTCGGAGAAAGGAAATCGTTACTGTGAAGTGGTGGTGTTTTTCGGAGAACGAAATTGTAGACTGAGAGCCCTTATAGATACAGGAAATACATTGAAGGATACAGTGAGTAAAGATCCGGTCAGTGTTATGGATCAGGCATCTGTAAAGAGATTGACAGAAGGAAAGCAACCGGAACGATTCAGATATATTCCATATCATTCCATCGGGAAAAAAGAGGGAGTTATGCCTGCATTTCGCATGGATAAGATACAGATCATACGGAATGGATACAGGATAAATGTAGAACATCCATTAGTGGCGGTATGTGAAGAAGAATTAGGGTCAGAAAATTATCAGATGATCATAAATCCAGATATATTGGCAGGAGGAAAGAAAAATGGTGATAAAAGTAGCAGTTCCACATCAGTTTAAATTGAAAGTAATTCCGGATTTGAAGACACTCTTTTTTGTGGACAGAAAAGACATTCATTACATAGGCGGATCGGATATTCTGCCTGCACCTTTAGAGGCGGCGGCAGAAAAGAAAGCAATCAAAGACCTTGGGACAGAAAAAGATGAAAATGCAAGGAAAATACTGATTGAACATAATTTGCGCCTGGTGGTATATATAGCAAAGAAATTTGACAATACAGGAGTGGGGGTAGAGGATCTGATATCTATAGGAACGATTGGTCTTATAAAAGCAATTAATACATTTAATCCTGATAAAAATATCAAACTTGCAACCTATGCATCCAGATGTATTGAAAATGAGATCCTGATGTATCTTCGCAGAAACAGCAAGACCAGAATGGAAGTCTCGATCGATGAGCCGCTGAATGTGGACTGGGACGGAAATGAATTGCTGCTGTCGGATATTTTGGGAACCGATGAGGATGTGATCTACCGCGATATGGAGACGGAAGTAGAATACAAACTGCTGTTTCGGGCAATCGCAAAACTTTCTGACAGGGAGCAGACGATCGTCAATCTGCGATATGGTCTGAACAGCTGCGACGGTAAAGAAAAGACGCAGAAAGAAGTGGCAGATATCCTCGGCATTTCGCAGTCTTATATTTCAAGACTGGAGAAAAAGATCATGAAACGTCTGAAAAGAGAAATGATACGCTACGAGCAATGACAAAAAACTTGCTTTATAGAAAATGATAGACTATAATAAATTGCGGAATAACAGAAGAAAGTCGTAACTGTGAAGGTACTGAACAGATACGAAAAGTTTTGATGGAAACCACGGAAAGGAAATCAGATGAACGAGAATTTGCATATTCAGAGAGAAGTGGATGACAAACCAGGCGAGGAATGTGGTGTATTCGGCATCTATGATTTTGACGGGAACGATATTGCACAGACCATATATTATGGTCTGTTTGCTTTACAGCACCGAGGACAGGAGAGCTGTGGTATCGCCGTCAGTGATACGGAAGGACCAAAAGGAAAAGTGGATTCCTGCAAGGGAATGGGACTTGTAAACGAAGTGTTTGATGCAGAAAAACTGGAGAATCTTCATGGAAACATCGGTGTCGGTCATGTGCGTTATTCTACGGCAGGAGCCAGCACAAGAGAGAATGCACAGCCTCTGGTACTGAATTATATCAAAGGCACGCTTGCACTTGCACACAATGGAAACCTGATCAATGCCCCGGAGCTGCGGGAAGAGCTGGCATATGGCGGAGCGATTTTTCAGACGACCATTGACTCCGAGGTGATCGCATATCATATTGCGAGAGAACGTGTCAGAAGCAAGACGGCAGAAGAGGCAGTTGCCCGTGCCATGCAGAAGATCAAAGGAGCCTATTCTCTTGTGATCATGTCTCCGAGAAAACTGATGGGAGCAAGAGATCCGCAGGGGTTCCGCCCCCTGTG
>OHAN01003142.1_pt1 | contig 9971 bp, 7 predicted proteins | sample 1577121 | NCBI WGS metagenome assembly OHAN01 (sample SAMEA3541554, study PRJEB24748) | human gut metagenome | biome: human gut; feature: human-associated habitat; material: faeces | place: China | collected 2012 | reverse complement strand
ACTGCTGCGCCCAAAAAGAAAAAGCCGGCTGCGCCGAAAAGAGGCAGGAGCGCCGTTGCCGATAAGCGCAAAGCGCCTAAAACCGGCAGCAACAGAAGGCAGAAACGTAAATAGGTGATAAGAAATGCTTACTAAAGAAAAACGCAATAAAATTATAGCAGGCGCAATAGTGCTTTCAATGCTTGCTTCCACCGCCGGGTGCGGCAGCAATGAAAACGAAGAACAGGAAGAAAACGGTTCTGCCAACACTTCTATGGTTTATCCGTGGTGGATGTTCTGGCACTGGCCGATGTTTGGCGGCACTACCACCAACGTAAGGCAGGGCACGCCTGCACCCGGCAATACTGCCGGTACCGATGCCAATACCGCAGGCAATTCCAAAGTGAGCGGGGCAGAAGGAACTAAAAGCGGCACCACAACCAGTAAGGTAACAAGCCCTTCAACCGGCAAAACAGGCATCAGCAGCGGCGCAGCACGCAGCAGTGCGGTATCGTAAGGAGGCAGGCCATGCTTAAAAAATCATCTTGGATTGACCTTTTGGACGAAAAAATAATTCCTTACATTGATGCGCCGGATTATGAAACAAGGTATCCGGTTTTAAGCCCGCTGTATATCAGCAAAAGCGAAAAAGAAAAAATACAGTACATTGCGCGCGAGGTGTGCGCCGTTATGGCAAAGCTTGCCGAAGACGTGCGCAGCAAAGGCAATGTAATGCCGATAGACATTATTAACATGACGCCGAAGCTGACGCCGTTTATTTTGGACGACGACAGCAAATATGCAACAAACATAGCGCGCCTTGATTTTGTAAAGGACAAAAACGGCATTTATAAGGTTGTGGAAATTAACGCCGATACGCCCTGCGCCATGCCGGAAGCGTTTTACGGCAATGCCGTGGCGCAGAAATATTTTGCCGGCAGTGAAGATGATGGATTTGACGCTGAACTTATTGAGCCTTTTACGGAGCTTTTAAAAACAACGCTGAAGGGTAAAATAAACTTCAGCGGCGTAAATATTACGCTGGCGGCAAATGATGCATACGCCGAAGACTGGGCCAATATGATGTATCTGAAAAATGCTCTGGAAGATTACATTAAAGCGCATTTTGACGAGTACGAATTTGTTAATGTGCGTGCGGCAAGGCTTATTGATTTGGTTGTAAAGGACGACGGCGTTTACCATAACGACGGCAGCGGCGAATATAAAATTGATGTTTTGTACCGCCTGCATCCGCTGGAACTTTTAATGGATGACGAATCGGACGACGGTTACCCTGTCGGCTTAAAGCTGATGGATTTGGCAAATATGCACAAAGTTATTCTGGTAAACCCGGTTAAGGCTATTTTAATGCAGAACAAGGCCATGATGGCGATAGCGCATTACCTTGCCGGAAGCACCGGTTATTTTGACGATGCCGCAAAGCAGATTGTGCGCACGAATATTGCGGAAACTTCGATGGACGCTAAGGATTTTGCCGGGCGCAAATTCCTTAAAAAGCCTATCTTCGGGCGCGAAGGCTGCAATATTTCCATTATCGAGCCGGACGGAACCTTCAGCTATGAGGCGGAAGAAGCCGATGACTGCGCCGATATTTACCAAGAGTTTATAGATTCTGACCTTGTAAGCGTGGAAACGGACGCCGGCAGGTGGGAGGGCAAGTTTACCTATTCGTGCTTTGTAATTAACGGTAAGCCTTCCAAACTGTTTGTGCGTTTCAGCCCTTATGATATTACCGGCATTGAAGCCTTGTTTGTGCCGGTTGTTGTTAAGTAATCTGCGTAATTAAAGCCGGATTCCGTACCGGCTTTAACTGTTTGTTTTAACCTTTGTAAGCTGTATAAATTGCTTTATACAGCGATAAGTTGTATAATTATAATGTTATAGAGTTTTATTTTTGATTGAGGAGACGATGAAATGAACGAAATTCGCGTGCGTTTTGCACCAAGCCCTACTGGCTATTTACATATCGGCGGAGCAAGAACGGCCCTTTTTAACTGGCTGTTTGCCCGCAAAAACGGCGGTAAGCTGGTACTGCGCATTGAAGATACCGATACCGAACGCTTGAAGGAAGACAGCGTAAGCCAGATTTTAACCAGCCTTAAATGGCTCGGCTTGAACTGGGATGAAGGCCCGGAGGTTGGCGGAGAGGTTGGCCCGTACTTCCAAAGCGAGCGCCTGCCGCTGTATAAGGAGGTTGCCCAGCGCCTTTTGGACGAAGGCAAGGCATACTATTGCTTCTGCACCCCGGCAGACCTTGAAGCGCAGCGCGAAAAACAGCGCGCTTTAAAACAGCCGTTCCGCTATGCGCGCACCTGCCGCGATATTCCTGTGGAAGAAGCCAAACGCCGCGTTGCTGCCGGTGAACCTTATTCCGTTCGCCTTAAAATTCCGACAGAAGGCACTTTAACCGTGCATGACCTTATTCACGGCGACGTTACTTTTGATTTAACACAGTTTGACGATTTTGTAATTGTAAAAAGCAACGGCATGCCTACCTACAACTTTGCCGTTGTTGTTGATGACCATATGATGCGCATCAGCCACGTTCTGCGTGCGGAAGAACACCTTTCCAACACGCCGAAGCAGATTCTGATGTACGAAGCCTGTGGCTTTGAGCCTCCTAAATTCGGCCACATGCCGATGATACTTGCGCCTGACCGCAGCAAACTCAGCAAACGCCACGGTGCAACCAGCGTTGAAGAATTCCGCAGCCAGGGCTATTTAAACAAAGCCATTGTTAACTATCTTACCCTGCTTGGCTGGGGCCCCGGCGATGAACGCGAAATTTTCAGCCTTGAAGAAACCGTTAAACTGTTTGAACTGGAACAGATGAGCAAAAAAGCCGCTGTTTACGACGTTAAAAAATTAACCTGGATGAACGGCCAGTATCTTTCCAGCCTGCTGCTGGAAGAAATTCTGCCCGAAGCAGAGCCGTTTTTTGTAAAATCCGGCCTTGTAACGCAGGAATGGCTTGACAACAACAAAGAATATTTCGCAAAGCTGGTTGATGTTGTGCGCGTGCGCGTAAAAACCCTGCAGGAAGTTGTTGACGCTGCCGAATATTTCTTTAAAGATGTGGAAAGCTATGACGAAAAAGGCGTAGCCAAACATTTTAAACCGGAAGCCGCAGAACTTTTGGAAGCCTGCATTGAAGGCATTAAAGCGCTGCCGGAATTTAACCTTGAAACTACCGAAGCACTGTACAATAAAATTGCGGAAGAACACGGCCTTTCCCTTGGCAAGGCAATTCACCCCACGCGCCTTGCGCTTACCGGGCGTACCGTAAGCCCCGGCCTGTTTGACGTAATGGTGCTTTTGGGCCGCGAAAAAACTTTGGAGCGCATGGAAAAAGCCGTAGAATTTATTAAAAATATGTAATATGGAGGGTGTGGAAAGATGAAGATTACCGGACTGTTTTTAGCTTTAATGATGATGGCATCCGTATGTTTTGCCCAGCAGACTGCAACCGTTTACAGCCGCGTGGTAACCGGCAGCGTATCGGGCGTAATACCGGAAACCGACGGAATTGATAATATCAGCCTGCAAAAAAGCGCCAACCGCGTGCTTAACAATGCTGCCGACAATCTGGCAAAACAGCTTGGCAGCTGCCGTCTTTCCTACACCGTAACTTTAAACAGGCCTACGGTTGTCGGCATTTTGCTGAAAGCGGAAAACGGAGCAAACACCGTTTACAAAGGCGTTAATATCGATTTAACCACCGGCAGGGAAATGGCGCTGACGGAAATTTTCCGCGGCGGCGAAACCTTTACCAACATTACCGGACCTTATAATGACGCACTTTTATATGAGGACGGTGTGCATTTCCGCGATGCGGAAGGCGCAGCCTATACGCGCGTTATGCCGTATAAAAATTTGCTGCCCGCAATCCGCGCAGCCGAAGCCGTAAGAATTTTACCTGTTTCGTTTATGACCCGTGCCGTTGAAGACAGGCTGGTGCCTGTAAAACCGGGCGCTATTCTGGCAATTAAGCTCGACGCCAACCGCAGCACCGGTTACAGCTGGCAGGTGCATCCTTCCGACGCTGCTTCCGTTTTTGAAATCGGCCGTTCTTATATGATGCCTATGAACATGGACGGGCAGACCGGCATAATGGGCAGCGAAATAATTTTCCTGGCCGTGCAGAACCCCGGAAACTATAAAGTAACAATGGAATACAAACGCGGTTGGGAAATGATGGGCGTACAGCAATTCAGCTTTGATATTGCCGCACAGTAACGGAGGTTTAAATGGAGAAAAAAACCATTACTGTAACCATTTTTAACGAACAGTATAACTTAACAACGGAGCTGCCTAAAAAAGAAACCGAAGCCATTGCGGAAATGGTGGACAAAAAAATGCAGCAGTTTGCGGAAAAAACTCACGTGGTAAAAACAGGGCGCGTAGCCGTTTGGGCAGCGCTTGATTTTGCCGGTGAACTTTATAAACTGCGCAAAGAATACGAAAAACTTCTGGCGGCAGCTAAAGAATAATGGTGAATGTGATGAAACATAATAAAACAATCGAACTGCTGGCGCCTGCCGGAAGCTGGGAGGCACTGGAAGCGGCGGTAAACGCCGGGGCCGATGCCGTTTACATGGGCGGCAAAGCCTTTGGCGCACGCCAGTATGCCAGCAATTTTGACAGAGAAGAACTGACCCGGGCTGTGTATTTTGCGCACATGCACCGGGTAAGGCTGTATATAACGGTAAATACTTTGGTTGACGATGCCGAAATGCCGGAACTTGCCGATTACCTGCTGTTTTTAAACAACGTGGGCGTTGACGGCATTATCGTGCAGGACATGGGCGTTATTAACCTGGTACGCAGACTTGTGCCGCAGCTGCCGCTGCATGCCAGCACGCAGATGACGGTAACAAGCCTTGCCGGAGTGCGCCTGTGTGCGGAAAACGGCATGGAACGTGCCGTGCTGGCGCGTGAACTGAGCATTAAAGACATTAAAAACATTTGCAGCAATACCGATACCGAAATAGAAGTATTTATTCACGGCGCGTTATGCGTATGCTACAGCGGCCAGTGCCTGATGAGCAGCCTTATCGGCGGACGCAGCGGCAACCGCGGGCGCTGTGCGCAGCCCTGCCGCCTGCCATATAAGCTTACCGACAAAAACGGCAGGGACATGCTGGCAGGAACTGACGCCGGGCAATATCTTTTAAGCCCGAAGGATTTGAACACGCTGGAAATTTTGCCGCAGCTGATAGATGCCGGAGTTACCAGCTATAAAATAGAAGGGCGCATGAAACGCCCGGAATATGTGGCAGTGGTGGTAGACGCTTACCGCCGCGCCATCGACAGTTACCTTGCGGGCAATTACAACGTGCCGCAGCAGGATTTTGAAAATATCGAGCAGATTTTTAACCGTGATTTTACTACCGCGTATATGGTAAGCCGCCCCGGCAGAACCATGATGAGCGACCGCAGGCCCAATAACCGCGGCGTTATGGTAGGCCGCGTGGTAAAGCTGTTTAAAGGCGAAAATAAAGCCGCCATCAAGCTTGAAAAGAAACTTTCGCTGGGTGACGGGCTTGAATTTTGGGTAAAAGTTGGCGGGCGCGTTGGCACAACCGTTAACAAAATGACGCAGAACGGGCAGGAGGTAACAAGCGCACTGCCCGGTACGCAGGTAGTTATAGACATACCTAACGGCGTACGCATGAATGACCGCGTGTTCCGCACTTTTGATGCCGAGCTTATGGCTTATGCCGGTAAGTTTTACGGCGAAAAAGCCAAACGCCGCATACCGGTAGATGCAGTTGTAACCGCTAAATTAGGGCAGCCTTTAACCGTGCTTTTAACGGATGATGAAGGCAGCACCGGCTTTGGCGAAACCAATTTTATTACGGAAGCTGCCCGCAAGCACGCGCTTGATGAAGCCGCAGTGCGTAAGCAGGTAGACCGTCTGGGCACAACCGAATACATACTGAATAATTTAACCGTTGACCTTGACGACGGCGTTATGGTGCCCATGAGCGAAATTAACGAAGCGCGCCGCATGGCGGCAGAAGCGCTGGACGCAGCAAGGCTGGAAGCCTTTGCACCCAAACGCACGGAAAAGCATAAAGTTGACGTGCAGCTTGTAAAACCGGAAAAGAACATTCCCAAAAAACACTCAGTTTTAACCGTGCGCACTGATACGGTAGGCAAAGCCCAGGCAGCTTTATCTGCCGGTGCCGATTATATTATCTTTGGCGGCGATTTGTTCAGCACCAAAATTGTTACGGATGCCGATTACGCCAAAGTAGCGGAACTTGCCGCGCAATACGGCAAAAAATGGGCGCCGGGCACTCCGCGCATAATCAGCCAGGGGCAGGAAGAATTTTACGCACGGCAGTTTGCCAAATGGCAGCAGCTTAACCCCGATGCTGTTTACATTGCCAACAACAGCCTGTGGCAAATAGCCAAAGAAAACTGCACCCTGCCGCTGTGGGCAGATATGGCGCTTAACATTTACAACAGCAGCTGCCTTGAATTTTGGCACGAAGCCGGTGCCAAAGGAGCGGTTTTAAGCGCGGAACTTACTTTAAAACAAATTGAGCATTTGTGCGCTGTAAACCCGATGCCGCTGGAATGCCTTGTACAGGGGCGCATAGAAATGATGGTTTCGGAATACTGCGCCGGAGGCAGCTTTCTTGGCGGGCTGGACAAAGGCAAATGCAGCTTTAACTGCCGCGAACAGTTATTTTTAAACGACCGCAAAGACGCAAGTTTTCCGCTTGTAACGGACCAGAACTGCCGCATGCACGTTTTAAACGCGCATGACCTTTCCCTGCTGGCTAACCTTAAAGCCGTGCAGGAAGCCGGTGTAGAGCGCCTTTTGATAGACGCACGCTATTACAGCGAAGAAGAAACCGCCAAAATGGCAGCGTTATATAAAGGCGTAATGAACGGTGAAATCAGGCAGGAGGAAAACCTGCCCCATACAACGCGCGGGCATTACTTCCGCGGCGTTTTATAAGGAGAATTATGGCTAAGTTTGCAATACAAACATTAGAATTTGATAAAGTAAAAGAAATGCTGGCAGGCAAAACGGCAACTTCGCTTGGGCGCGAACGCGTTATGAACATGCGCATTGAAAGCGATTTTGCCTCCGTAAAGCGTTTGCAGGAAGAAACTGCAGAAGCACTGCGCCTTTTGGACGACGGCAAGCGTTTCCCGTTTGGCGGGGCGTACAACATTCTGCCGCAGGTTAAGCGCGCGCGCATAGGCAGCGTTTTAGAGCCGGAAGAATTAATGCAGGTAGGCACAACCTGCGAAGCCCTGCGCATGGTTAAGCAGTTTTTGGCAGACGAAGCGGAAATTGCGCCGCAGCTGGCGGAATATGCTGCCGGTTTGGAAGCCTTTCCTAAGCTTGAACGCCTTATTGCAAGCACGGTAAGCGAAAAAGGCGAAATTTTAGACAGCGCCAGCACCAAACTTGCAGGGCTGCGTACCGGCGTGCAGGTTGCCAAAAACCGCGTGCGCGAAAAACTCGACAGCATCCTGCATGACCCCAATAACCAGAAGTATTTTCAGGACGCGCTTGTTACTATGCGCGGCGACCGCTATGTAATACCCATTAAGCAGGAATACCGCTATAATTTTCCCGGCGTGGTGCACGACCAGTCGGGCAGCGGCGCAACCCTGTTTATTGAACCGATGGCGGTTGTTAACCTGAATAACGATATTAAGCGTTATCTTGCGCAGGAGCAGGAAGAAATAGAGCGAATCCTGCGTTCCATTTCCGGCATGGTCGGTGCGGATGCGGCCCGCATTACCCAGGCTATGGAGCAGCTTACGGAGCTTGATTTTATAGCCGCACGCGCTTACCTTGCCCAGCAGCAAAAAGCCGTGCGCCCGGTTGTAAACATTGGCGGCGGCATAGAAATTGCCAAAGGCAGGCACCCGCTGTTAGACCCGCAAAAGGTTGTGCCGCTGGATATTGAAATCGGCGGCAGGTTTAACACGCTTTTAATTACCGGCCCTAATACCGGCGGCAAAACTGTTGCCTTAAAAACAGTGGGCCTTTTTATGCTGATGGTGCAGGCAGGCTTGTTTGTACCGGCAGTAAGTGCCAAAATGCCGGTTATCGGCGCGGTTTATGCCGATATTGGCGACGAGCAGAGCATTGAACAAAGTTTAAGTACCTTTTCCGGCCATATGACGAATATGGTGGAAATTTTAAAACAGGTAAAAGCAGGCGAACTGGTGCTGATAGACGAACTGTGCGCAGGCACCGACCCTAACGAAGGCGCGGCGCTTGCCATGTCGATACTGGAACACCTGCACAAACGCGGCGTGCTTACAATAGTAACCACGCATTACAGCGAGCTTAAAACCTTTGCTTACGGGCGTCAGGGCATGGAAAACGCCAGCGTGGAATTCGACCCTGTTTCGCTGCGTCCTACCTACCGCCTGTTAATGGGCGTGCCGGGCAGCAGCAATGCGTTTAACATCAGCCGCAGGCTTGGTTTAGATGATGATATAATTGAAAACGCGGGCAGCTTTTTAACGCAGGAACATGTACACATGGAAGACGTGCTGAAAGAGCTGGAAGGCGAAAGGCGCGAATACGAAACGCAAAACCGCGAAATACGCAGCTTAAAAGCCGAAAGCGAACGCATTAAGCAGGAACTTCAGCACCAGAAGCAGGAGCTTGAACACCGCAAAAACGAAATTCTGCGCAAAGCGCGCGAACAGGCAGACGAACTTTACCGCAGCAGCCGCCGCGAAACGGAAGCAGTTTTAAAAGAACTGCGCAAAATGAAAACCGATTTTGACGCCAAGCAGTTGCAGGCAGCGGCAGAAGCGGCACGCAAAAAATTACAAAAAAGTTTTGCAGCCGAAACGCCCGTGCCGGAAGGCGAGCCTTTAACGCCGCAAACCGCAAAAGCAGGGCAGACGGTATTTTTAAAATCGCTCGGCAAGGACGGAACCATAATTGCCGTTAATGGCAGCGAAGTTACCGTACAGATAGGCATTTTAAAAACCACCGTTAAAGCTAAAGACTGCATTGCCATGCGCGGCAAGGCCAAAAGCAACGCCGCCGGTGAAAACTTCGGCAAAAAGCGCAAGGGCTTTGCGCACCAGTTCTTTGTATCTAAAAGCATTGGCGCGCGCACCGAAGTTGACGTGCGCGGCATGACTATGGACGAAGCCATCCCGGCAGTTGATAAGGCCATGGATGACGCGCTTTTGGCAGGGCTTACCAGCCTGCGCATTATTCACGGCAAAGGCACCGGCGCTTTAAAGGCAGGGCTTACGGCCTACCTTTCAACCCACGCTTCGGTAAAATCGCTTGCGGAAGCACCGCTTAACGAAGGCGGCAGCGGCGCAACCATTATTAATTTTTAATATCTGTTTAATTAACATTTAAAAAACTGTGCTTTCATAATTAACAGTGTATACAGAATATGTCAATTATGGTACAATATTTATATAGCAGTATTTTTTCATGGGGGGAACCTGATGGCTATATTGGTAAAAAAATTTGGCGGAAGCTCTGTGGCGACGCCGGAAAAAATTCATGGTATTGTAAACAGGGTGCTGAAAGAAAAAAAGCCCGGCGATAAAATTGTAATAGTTGTATCGGCAATGGGCGACAGCACTGATGACCTTCTGGCTTTGGCCGGGCGTGTTAACCCGGAAATGCCCAAACGCGAACTCGATATGCTTCTGGCAACCGGTGAACAGGTTACCATTGCCTTAATGGCAGGGGCATTCTGGGCAAAAGGCCAGCCTGCGGTTTCTTTTACAGGTGCGCAGGCCGGAATTAAAACCAACGACAAATATTCTAAAGCAAGCATTATTAATGTAGAAGCCGAGCGCGTACAAAAAGCGCTTGACGAAAGCAATGTTGTAATAGTGGCAGGTTTTCAGGGCATTACCGGCAGCGGCGATATAACAACTCTGGGCCGCGGCGGCAGCGATACAACCGCCGTTGCCATTGCAGCCGGGCTTAATGCAGGCATCTGCGA
>OHAN01003141.1_pt1 | contig 9971 bp, 7 predicted proteins | sample 1577121 | NCBI WGS metagenome assembly OHAN01 (sample SAMEA3541554, study PRJEB24748) | human gut metagenome | biome: human gut; feature: human-associated habitat; material: faeces | place: China | collected 2012 | reverse complement strand
TCCAGAAGGGAACGGAAGATGGCGACACCGTCCGTACCGTTTTGACCGCCCATCAGAATACCGATTCGGTCAAAGCTATCCAGCACATAGTCCCGACCCCGGGGATCGTTCACCCGGTCATTGTGGGTGCGCATATAGTCCCAAATCTCTGCCAGCCCGGCGGCAACGGAATGACCGTGGCTGGTGTGGCAGTGCATGGTGATGTTGTAGCACATGGCGTGGGCCGCCGTGGTGGAGGTAAAATCAATGGCACGACCGGCGTTATAGGAGGCGCGGAGCATACCCGCATTGCCTGCCGGGGTGTTTGCCAAATAGCCGTCCAGGTGCTCAAAATACAGGCGAATGGCCTTTTGGGCATAGGTGCGGCTTTCCGGGGTACTGCGCACACTCCAATAGCTTTCTATGGCGTGGCACAGGGCGTCCAGACAGGTGCACTTGCGTTGGTAGTCCGGTACCGTCTGCAAAAAGCAGGGATCCAACAGCACATAGCCGGGCAGAAAGCCGGGGTGGCTGACAGAGTGCTTCTCGTCCTCGTTTACATAAAAGATAGAGTACCGAGTGGCCTCACTGCCGGTGCCGCTGGTGGTGGGAATGGCTAAAAAAGGAATGTCATTGTCCCGCAGTTCGGCATCGTAGCCCACTACGCCCGGGTTGGTGATCAGCAGCTTGATCATTTTGGCGCTGTCCAGGGGCGAACCGCCGCCGGCGCCGATGATAAAGTCGCAGCCTTCTTTGCGGTATAATTCGGCTGCCGCCACCATATCCTCGTAGCGGGGATTGGGGCGCACCGTGTCCCATACTGTCAGGCGGCAGTGCGCTTGCAGGTAGGCAAAGGCGTCCGTCTTTTCAAAACTCTTGCCGCAGCAGAGAAAGGGACGCTGAGCGCCGCAGTTCTTCAGCAGGGCAGGAATGTCTGTATAATTTTCAATGATCTTTTCTTCAGTCCGCATTGGCAAGCCACTCATATTCCGGCACATAGATTCTGGTTTTGTCCCACGGGTCGCCGTCTAAGTGCCGGATCAGCCATACATAATACATTTCGTACCCGGGAGCGGTGACCTGCTGGTGGGCGTTGCCGCCCCGAATGCACAGGCAGTCACCGTTTTGTGTTTTATAAGGGGTGTCGCCCTCAAACCCGGCGCCGAAGCCTTCCGGGTGATCAAACTGGTAGTAGTATACCTCCGGTTGGGGGTGGTGGTGGGGCGGATAAGAAGACCAGCGCCCCGGCTGATTGAACACCTCGCCCATCACCAAGTTGGACTGCGGGGCGTTGTCCAAATCAAACATAGTAGAGACGATCCGGTGCCCGGTGCCGTTCCACTGACCTTTGCCGAACTCCTGGTACAGGCAGTTGCCCGGGTGGTAGAATTCCGGCGCCCAGGTGCGATCATTGTCGGTCATCTGTACCAGAACCTGGCTGCCTTCTATGGCAGTAACCGTGGCTTTTGTGCCCCGGCAAAAGTGCACGGCGTAGGGCTTCTTTTCAAATGGATTTTTGCGCCGGCAGGTCTCGTTTATGCTGTTGCCTACGGCAAAGGTCACCTGGCCGGACAGCAGCAGCACAGCGCACTCTTTTTCCGCTTCTTCCAGAGTCAGGGTGTCGCCGGGCGCCAGCTTTTGCACAAAGATGTCCATAAGCATATCGGCGTTGACCCCGTCCATTTGGCACAGGGTCTTGCGGCCGTTCTCGTCAAAATCCGTACGATAAAGCATAGGCTTCCTCCTTAATTTTCTTTATGTATATTGCCCTGCTCCGGGGGAGCCGGGTGGTAGTTGGGCACATAGCGCATCAGCACCGTGCGCACAGTCTCCGGCGTGATGTTTGCCAAATCCTCCAGCATGGCGGCAAAGCGATCTTTATCAATCTCCACAGGCTGGGTGACAAAAATCTTTTTGTTGGCGGTGCGCTGGCGGCTTTGCATCTCTTCTTCCATGGCCAGCTCCTCATAGAGCTTTTCGCCCGGGCGCAGGCCGGTGATTTTAATGGGTATTTCTCCTTCTGTAAAGCCGGACAGGCGGATCAGGTTCTTGGCCAGATCCATAATTTTTACCGGCTCGCCCATATCCAGTACGAACACCTCACCGCCTAGAGCCAAACCGCCGGCCTGGCACACCAGTTGTGCCGCCTCCGGTATGGTCATAAAGTAGCGGGTAATGTCCTTATGGGTCACACACACCGGGCCACCCTGGGCAATCTGATGCTGGAAGATGGGAATCACGGAGCCGTGAGACCCCAGCACATTGCCAAAGCGCACGGCGGCGTAGCGGGTATTTTGGCTTACGGTGTTCATATACTGTATGATGATCTCCGTCAGTCGTTTGGTGGCACCCATCACATTGGTGGGGTTTACCGCTTTGTCGGTGGAGAGAATGACCATCTTGGGCACTTTGAATTTGTCTGCCGCAACGGCCACGTTGTAGGTGCCGAACACATTGTTTTTCACCGCCTCGCAGGGCGAGGTTTCCATCAGCGGCACATGCTTGTGGGCGGCAGCGTGGAACACCACATCCGGGTGAAATTCGGCAAATACTTCGTCCAGCCGCTTGGTGTCCCGCACGGAACCGATGCGCACATACACATCTATCTCGCCGTTATATTTCTCGTTGAGCGCATTGAACAGTTCAAAGGCGCAGTTCTCGTAAATGTCAAAGATCACGATCTTGTCCGGGTTGTACCGGGCTACCTGCATACAGATCTCAGACCCGATGGAGCCACCGCCGCCGGTGACCAAAATTGTTTTGCCGATCAGGTAGCGGCAGATTTTTTTGTCCAGGATCACCTCCGGGCGGGACAGCAGGTCGGAGATCTCCACATTTCGGATTCGCTGGGCACCGTTGCCGTTCTCCCAAAATTCCTGCACGGAGGGAGAGATTTTTACATTGGCCTTGGTGCCCATAGCTAAGTTCACCAGGTCTCGCCGCCGAGCCGGTGCCGCAGAGGGAATGCAAAAGATGATTTCATCAATTTTATACTTTTCGGTCAGCCGTGGCAGGTCGTCGCAGATGCCCACGATTTTCACGCCGTTAATGCGCCTTTTGTACTTGGCAGGGTTATCGTCCAGCGCGATTACCGGTCGTCCCTCCCGGTAGTGACCGTTGCGCAGTTCGTCAATGATAAAGTTGCCCATAAATCCGGCACCCACGATCATAATACGCTTTTGGCCGTCCCGGCGGCCGACCAAATTATGCACATATCGGCGTAGAATACGATAACCGATCCGGGGGATCAGCGTGGCAACGAACATCAGAACAAAAAAGAGAATATAGGCATAATAAGGCAGGTAACCCTTGGTGTGCAGCACCTTGGCAAATAGTAGGCGGTCACATAAGAACAACTGTACGGCGTTGACTAAGGCACCTAAAAAGCTTTTCACAATCTCGTCTGATCCGGCAAAGTACCATACGCTGCGGTACAGACCGAAGGCGGAATTGATCCCCACCAACAGCACGCTGGTCAGCCCAAAGTGCAGGTAGTTGAAGATCATGTATTTGTAGTCTGTGGCCATAATGTGGCCGCTCATGGTCAGGTAGCAGATGCTGCAATTTGCCAGGGCAAAGAGCATAATATCCAGCACGCCCAGCATGGCACGACGCAGCAGCGCATTTATGTTTTTGCCGTCCTTCGTATGTTTCATTTTTGGTCCAATCCCTCGTTTTCATCTTGCGGTGTATTCTCATTGTATAAACATCTTAATTCTACAACAAGATTTGCCACAATGCAACTGATATTCGTGGTTTTTTTGTCCGGCGGGACTGTCTGTTAAAATACAAAAGGCTTCGGTTGCCGATTATCCGGCGGATCGGGCGGCTTTTGGTAGCGTTTTTGACAAAAAGTGGTTGAATTGCAGCGCTGCCTGCGGTAAAATAAAAATCAGATATGGCTATTTTGCCGAATTTAAGGGGGACATTTTTATGGAAAAATTAAAGGACTGCCAGTTGCAGCATGTCACGCCGGAGGAAGTGGGCGTAAAAAGCAGTGCGGTGGCCGCGTTTATCAACGAGATCAATGAGAAGCATTTGGGACTTCAAAGCTTTACGTTTGTGCGCCACGATCAGGTGTTCGCCCAGTGCTTTTGGAAGCCCTATGGCCCGGATACACCCCATGTGCTTTACTCCATGAGTAAAAGTGTGACCTCCACGGCCGTAGGCTTTTGCGTGGCGGAGGGACTGCTCAGCCTGGACGACAAGGTGTACAAATTTTTTCCGGAATATAAGGTGCACGGCGCACAAAACAAAGCGCTGACCGTGCGTATGCTCCTAACCATGCGCTCCGACAAGCTGATTACCGTGTTTGAAGAGAAGGGGAACACCGACTGGATCAAAAGCTATTTTGCCGCGCCGTTTTTGGCGCCGCCGGATACCCGGTTCAATTACATCAGTGAGAACACCTCCATGCTCTCCGCCATTGTGTCCAAGGTTACCGGTATGTCTATGGTGGATTATCTTTATCCTCGTATGTTCCAACCCCTGGGTATTGAAAAACCCTTCTGGGAAGCGGACGGCCGGGGCAACAACGCCGGCGGCTGGGGGCTGTATATGAAGAGCGAGGATCTGGCTAAGTTCTTCCTGCCCTATCTGCATGGCGGCAAGTACAAGGACGGCACGCAGTTGGTGCCTGCCGATTGGGTGGCGCAGGCTACGGCCAAGCAGACCCCTTCGGTGTCTGACGGTTATATTGACAATATGTGCGGCTACGGTTTCCAGTTTTGGCGCAATCCGCTGCCCAACAGCTACCGCTGCGACGGCCTTTTCGGTCAGCGCTGTTTCTTCCTGCCGGAGTATGACGCCATGATGGTGCTCAACTGCGGCCAGTCTGAGGACTATAAAATTATGAAGGTGTTTTGGAAACACTTCCCGGAGGCTTTTGGCCCGGAGGCACTGCCTGCGGATGCGCAGGGGCAGGCAGCGCTGCAACAGGCGGTGGACGCCTGCGCTGTGGAGGATCTGCCAGCCACGCCCCGGAATACCGAAATGGAGCAGAAGATCGGCGGTCGCCTGATGACCTGCAAAACCTCGGAATTCACCTCCGTGGTGTCCATTTCTGTGACGCAAATGCTGTATCGCAAGCCGGGCAAGATCAATGCTATGCGCTTTGAATTTACCCCGAAGGGCGCCCGTTTCTATTGGCGGGAGAAGGATTATGAAAACACGGTTGAAGTGGGTATGGACGGCAGCTACGGCGTGTCGGCCATGGTGCTGGGAGACCTGCATTACACTGCCTATTCCAAGGCGGCTTGGCAGCCGGACGGCAGTTTGAAGCTGTGGATCCGCCCGATAGAGACTGCCCATGAGCGGCGCTTTACCTTCCGCTTTAACCCGGACGGCACTGTGCAGGTGAAGAACGAGATGGAGCCTAAGTTTGAGGACTTGGTGATTTATAATTTTGTGTTCCTGGGGCTGCCCTTGCCCAATACCGGCAGCGAGAATTTTGTGAAACAAGCGGTGCACCGCCTGGGTCTGCCGCTGATCGAACCGGACTTTACCGCCAAACTGCAATAAATAAGCGAAAAAGAAAATCCCGCTTGTCTTGTGTGAACAAGCGGGATTTTTGTATGCTGTTATTTTAGTTTTCATCTTTTGTGGGGTATTTCAGGTCATCCTTGGTCCAGTCCTGAATGATCTCTAAAAACTGCTTGGCGTCCTCCTTGGCTTGCAGCAGGTTGTGGTCCCGCCAGTTGCCGCACTCGCTCATGGCAGCACCGGGAATGCTGCCCCAAAAGTCGGCAATAAAGGCAAAGGCGTCCTTGATCAGCTGAATGCAGTAGCTGTCGGATAGGCTGCGGGTGAGAAAATAGAACCCGGTGCGGCAGCCCATGGGACCAAAGTAGATGATGTTGTCGCCAAATTCCGTATTGCGCACATAGGTAGCAAACAGGTGCTCAATGGTGTGCATGGAGGCGTTGGTCATCACCGGCTCCCGGTTGGGGGCGCGCATACGAATGTCATAGGTGGTAATATCATCGTCAATGCGGCTGATATAAATGCCTTTTTCCAAAATGGTGTGATCGATTTGAAAGCTGGGAATTTTTTTCATTTTACTTCCACTCCGGTTAAAAAAGATAAATTTTGGGTGACGGCGGCTCCGTCGGTTTCGCCGGCGCAGATCCGGTCAAAACCGCGGATCATTTCCTGTGCCGGGGCCTTTGCCAGTCGGTAAAGGTCAAAGAAGCTTTCTGTGCGCACGCTGGGTGCGTAAGGGGAGCGCCAGTTCCTGTTCTCTATATTACCATATTTTTTTGCTTTTTCCAAGTCTTTTGGCCGCAACATAGAGGTTAGACGAAAATTTCCTGTAAAGGGGGACAAAATTGTCTCTATGCCGCCCACGATCCTGGCCTTGTTTCCGTTTGCGTCTCGCAGCAACCGCTGCATCGTTTTGGTGTCGGTCAGCGCTCGCCGGGCGTCCTGCGGTTGCAGCCGCTTGCCCAGTACCCGGTAGACGGTAAAGCTCAGCAGCCGAGCCACCTCGTCCAGCACCGCCGGATCATCCGGCACGGTAACGGCGGTGTCAAAGCACCGAGGGTCGTCAATGTGTAGCTTTTCGTGGAGCAGCACTGCGTCCATGCTCATCTCCACAATATTATGCAGGGCAGATTTGTGCAGGGGGCTGCCGCTGTCCGCCAGCTCCTGTTGCTTGGCGTACACAAAGGGATGGCACTGCCGGTCCAGGGCGTAATGAAGAATAAAGCCGTAGGCGTAAGAGCGGGCAATGTCCTTTTCCGTGCTGCACCGGGTGCAGTATTCTGCCATTGCGTCCAGTATATCTCCGGGCTTGGCGCGGTGCAGTCGAGAGCCGATCTTGCGTTGGGAGCGGCCCGGCATCCAGGGGGCAATGCGGTGAAAGAAGAACACATCCGGCCCTTGGGTGCCCAGCATTACTGCGTCCCGGTTCAGGTCAAAACCCGCCGGTTCCGTTAAGGCGGGCAGCAGCTCGCAGGCAAAGATGTAGTGGGTGCAGTAGGCAGGCATAGGTTCCATTCCTCCATATCCGACGGAAAGGGACAGTCAAAGGCGACCGGCTCTTCCCGCACCGGGTGCATTAGGCGTATGGTTTTGCAGTGCAGCAGGTGGCGGGCGCCGACAGGTGCCGTACCGTATAGGCTGTCGCCCACCAAGGGTGTGCCCAGGTGGGCAAAGTGCACCCGAATCTGGTGGGTGCGGCCGGTTTCCAACTGCACGCGCAGCAGGGTGCGGTCGCCTTGCTGCCCCAGGGCTTCCCAGTGGGTTACAGCCCGCACGCCGGCAGGGTCTACCTGTCGCTTCACGGTGCTGTCCGGGCAGTGGGCAATGGGTGCGTCTACGGTGCCGCTGCCGGTATAGGTGCCGGGCACCACCGCATAGTAGTCCTTTTGTACCCGACCGGCCAGCTTGGCGGCGCTCAGCTGGTGCCGGGCCAGTACCACCAGGCCGCTGGTGTCCTTGTCCAGCCGGTAAATGGGCCGGAACGGGCCATCAAATCCGGCGGCTGCCACTGCGTTGGACAGGGCATTGCCGTGGTGGTTGTAGGTCTCGTACATGGCCATACCGGCGCGCTTGTTCACCACCAAAATATCCCGGTCGGCATAGACGATTACTGCCTTTTCCGCCGAGGGTGGTGCAGTGGCGCCGTCCGTATTTAATTCTACGGTGACGGTGTCGCCGGTATGCACCGGGTCAACGGTACGCACCGGACAACCGTTCCTGCACAGGGCACCGTATGTCTTTTTCAGACTACGCAGCAGTGCGGTGGAAAAGCCGTGGCTGCGCAGCACCGCCGCCACGCTGCTGCCGTCCAGAGCCGGTGGCACGGTATAGCTGATTTTTCTCATAAGGATAACAAACCGGCAGATGTAGGTGCACATCTGCCGGTGTAGGTTGGTTTGGGATTATTCTACTGGTACGATCCAGCCCATATCGTCGGCCTGTTTGCCGAACTGAATACCGGTCAGGGTGTCATACAGCTTCTGGGTCACTTCGCCGATCTCGCCGTTGTTGATCACTTCGCTGTCGCCCTCATAGGTGAGACCGCCAACGGGGCTGATCACGGCTGCGGTGCCGGTGCCAAAGACTTCTTCCAGCTTGCCGGTCTTGGCAGCGTCCATAATAAAGTCAATGGTAAAGCGCTCTTCGTGCACTTTGTAGCCCCACTTCTTCAGCAGCTCAATGCAGCTCATGCGGGTGATACCGGGCAGCACAGTGCCCACGGTGGGTGCGGTGTAGATTTCGCCGTCTACCTTGAACATAATGTTCATGGAGCCAACTTCCTCTACATACTTGCGTTCCACGCCGTCCAGCCACAGTACCTGAGCAAAGCCCAGCTTGTGTGCTTTTTCGGAGGCGATAATGGAGGCAGCGTAGTTACCGCCGCACTTGATATAGCCGGTGCCGCCGGGTGTGGCGCGCACATACTCGTCCTCAACATAAATGCGGACGGGATCCAGGCCCTCGGCATAGTAAGCGCCAGAAGGTGCGCAGATGATGCAGAACAGGTAATGCTTGGAAGCATGCACGCCCAGGCCGACATCGTTTGCAAACACGAACGGGCGGATGTACAGGCTTGCGCCGTCGCTGTGGGGAACCCAGTCACGGTCAACGTCAACCAGGGTCTCAACAGCCTGAACAAAATCCTCAACCGGGATCTTGGGGATGCAGAGACGGTCAGCAGAATCCTGGAAACGCTTTGCATTGCAATCGGGGCGGAACAGCTGCACACTGCCGTCAGCAGTGCGGTAGGCCTTCATGCCCTCAAAAATTTCCTGTGCGTAATGGAACACCACGGTAGCGGGGTCCAGCGGCAGGGAGGCATACGGCACAACGCGGGCGTCATGCCAGCCTTCACCGGCGGTATAGTCCATCAGGAACATATGGTCGGTAAAAATCTTGCCGAAGCCAAGCTTGCTTTCGTCCTGCGGCTTTGCCTTCGGTTCAGTAGTACGAACAATTTTGATATCCAACATTATTTCCTACTCTCCTTATTCAGCACCGCATGAAGGTTCGCACAAACCTGATTGTGGTGCGAAATTGTAATTATTATAACGCTCTAAAGCGGCAAATACAAGAGCTATTTTTCCGCTTTCTGCACACATTTGCAGCTTTTATGCAAAATTTGACTACTTTTTGATTGCACCACCCCATTTTATGGGGTACAATAATAGCATAAGTCGCGCCCGGCCACAGCGCCGGGCAGCATTTGCAAAGACAAGAAGAGGGATCACACACTATGGCACCGAAAGTAAAAGGCGTTATTTTTGATATGGACGGCCTGATGTTTGACACGGAGCGCATCTGGGACCAGTTCTGGAGCCCCTGCTGCCGCAAGATGAGCCTGCCGGACCCGCCGCCGGAGTTTTATTCCAATGGCCGCGGCCTGGCCGGGGAGCACCAGCTCCAGTACATTGCCGGCTATTACGGCGACAAAGCCGAGGAACTGCTGCATGCCGTGTGGGCATACGGCGGCGAGCAGATCAAAAAGGGCGTGCCCTGCAAGCCCGGCCTGAAAGAACTGCTGTCCTACCTGGAAGATCTGGGCATGCCCCGCATTGTGGCAAGTTCCAGCCCGCGCACCATGATCGAGCTGAATTTGCAGACCACCGGCACCGCCCGCTATTTCCATGATATCGTGTGCGGCAACGAGGTCAAGCTCTGCAAACCCGCGCCGGATATCTTTCTGGAAGCCGCCCGCCGCATTAAGGTGGACATCCATGACTGCATGGTGCTGGAGGACAGCCACAACGGCATCCGCGCCGGCCACGCCAGCGGTGCCGAAACCGTGATGGTGCCCGACCTTTTGCCCGTAACCGACGAAATGCGCAGCCTGTATGACGATTGCTGCAAGGACCTGTTTGAGGTAAAGGCAAAGATGGAGCAGGGAGTGCTTTGATTGGGAATTAGAAATTAGGAATTAGGAATTAGGAATTTGAGGTAGCGCGGGGTCACCTGAGCCCGCCGGGGCCTTGTCTGGTTTCTATGCTCGTCCGGGGCGGCGGGGGACGCCG
>OHAN01003135.1_pt1 | contig 9997 bp, 6 predicted proteins | sample 1577121 | NCBI WGS metagenome assembly OHAN01 (sample SAMEA3541554, study PRJEB24748) | human gut metagenome | biome: human gut; feature: human-associated habitat; material: faeces | place: China | collected 2012 | reverse complement strand
CTATTTTTTTAATATCTTCTACTGTTACTCTATCCATTTTTTTATAGTTTACTGATGCAAACAGAAAAGAAATTGCTATCTTTGTGTTAAGAGATTGTGTAAGTGTCTACTATGTAGCCGCTTCTTTTTTATTTGCATCTTGTTACCTACCTACTTTCTTACTTGGTGCAAATTTAGAACATTGTTCTGAAAAAAAACAAAGAAACGCTCTGATAAATGCTCTGAATTAACTATTTTAAACATTGTATATGAGTAACGGTATAAAGGAGAGAACTATTCAATTTGTTAAGCATAAAGGCTTAAAAATGAAAGAGTTTGAAGAATTATGTAAGTTATCCAGCGGATATGTGACTTCTATGAGAAAAGGGTATGGGCAGGAGAAGTTGAACAATGTTCTGACTGTATTTCCTGAACTAAATCGAGAATGGCTTTTATATGGTGAAGGAAGTATGTTAAACGAAGATTTATCATGTACATCTTCATTGAAAAAGAAAGAAGAGAAAAGCGATACTCGCCCACGTATACCATACGATGCAGCTGCCGGAACTTTGACCGAGACAATAGAAGGAGTAACAGAATATCAGTGTGAAGAAGTTCCGGTTATCAGTGCTTTCCCTAAGTATGATTTTACAATACGTATAGTAGGAAGAAGCATGGAGCCTGAATACTTTGCAGGTGATGAAGTGGCATGCCTTAAAGTAAACGAAAAGCGGTTCCTTCAATGGGGCAGGGTGCACGTGCTTGACACAACCCAGGGAGTAGTAATTAAGAGAATATACGATGATGGAGACTGCATAACATGCCGTTCTTACAATCCCGAGTTTCCAGACTTCTCAATACCAAAAGAGGATATTCGTTCTTATAATTTAGTTGTCGGTAGTTTAAGGTTGTGATTATGAGGAAAAGTATAATTCTTATCTTATTTCTTTTTCTATCATCTGACATGTTTTGCCAGCATATAGTTCAAAATAAATTTTTCGGATATTTTTTTGGACTGGACAAAGAGATAATAAAAAGTGGATTTAATAGAGATGATATTTATTTCTCTGAAGAACAAAGTTCATTAAATCTATATGAACAAAAATTTGGAGGATACTCCTGGAGATTTGTAGAATTAGAATTTTATGATGATAAATTTTACTCAATATATTTTTCTACTCCATACAAAAGAAAATCTGATGCATCCGAATTGTACAATACATTAAAAAATAAGTTGGAAAATAAGTACAAATCAATAAACCAATATGAAAATAATGAAGAATATTCAAATGGTAAGATTTTTTATGATGATTACAATAGTTGTATTATAACCATTAATTATAGTGAATCTAAGGGTGGTGATATGTATTGGTATGTATCAATTAACTACTGGAATAATTCTTTAAACGATGAGCGTATAAAATCTAATACAAATGAACTATGAAAATATTATTCGGCCTAATTATGTGGACTGCATTTCTTTCTTGCAGTATTAAAAGTGATAAATCTGATACAGTATATATATGCACCGGACCTAAAGCAAAAGTATATCACAAATACAATGACTGCAGAGGTCTTGAAAGATGTTCAGGAGAGGTAAAAGAAATATCACTTGAAAAAGCAAAGAAAATAAGACGTCCTTGTAGAATATGCTATAAATAAACCAACTAATTAATAAAAAAGTACCTTTTTAAAAATAGAAAAACAATCATAACTAATTAATACACAAAAAGTTAAACGGTGTCCGATTAATACATTCGTAATGAGTAAGTCGCGGGTTCGAGTCCCGCTTTCGGCTCCGACTTAAAACCGCTTATTCCATGGTGAATTAAGCGGTTTTTCTGTTTTCTATACTCATATTAAACACCCAGTACTATATTGGCGTCAATATTCAATTTCTGGCTGATTTCGCGGGCTACTTTCAAGGTCGGTTCACATTTACCGGAAATATAATCACTCAAGCGTGAAGGACTGACTCCGATTAATTTTGCTAAAGATTTCTGATTAAGTCCCATCTCATACATACGAAGTTTGAGGACATCAACCAGCGTTGGTTCTCCCAGTGCGAAATGCTCCTCAGAATAATCTGCAACGAGATTAGAAAGTAATTCTAACTCTATACTGTGAGGATTATCCAGAGGGGTTTCATCTGTGACCAGTGGAAGTAATTCCTCAACTCTTTTTACTGCCCAATCGTATTGAGCTTTTGTTTCTATCTTTGTCATGGCTCTTGGTTGATCGGTAATTGCCGATTCTGTTTAATTATAAAACTGAACAATCAGCTATCTTATCATACTCGGCATGAGTGCCTATAAAACGAATATAAACGAACTTTATAGTGAATTTTATCACTACAATCAGTCTGTAGCTATTGCCTTTGATATTGAATACATAATGTTGGTTACCCACATTATCTACGCTATTAAAGGTCTTTTTTACGTCTGCAAAGCAAGTCCATTCGCTTCTTTTAACTATGGTTGTCCATTCTTGCAAAGCTACTTTTGCATCAGGATGCGCTTCTGCATATTCTTTTATAGCTTGTTCTGTAAATATTCTCATTAGATTCACTCGATTGTCATGTGGCAAAGATAAGAATAAAATTCTGATTTGTAAAATAAAATTCTATTATTTGGAATGTAGTGTACTAAATAAATTGTGTCAACTTATTTAGTACACTACAGGTTGAAAAGCCTACAGTTTCTGGTCCGAAATAAGCCGGGCGATACGTGTCTTGCTCTGCGCTCCTTTGGTAAGTAGGTACACATGCTTGTAGGCATCGCGGTTCAGTTCGGTAGGCGAACCATTGATGAGGATAATGTTCCGGTCGTTGGCAAACTTCAGGATACCGTTCACATTGTTTGGGTGGAGCTTACCGATTTCGTCCATCATACAGTGCAGTTTGAAGTCCTTGAACTTGCGCGAAGCCCCTTCCTTGAACACGTTCAGCAACATGATGTTGATCATGGCCTTCACCAGAATGTCGGTACCTTCCGAACCCACGTTCGACAGTTTCTCCACGAAGCCCGTGTCGTTGTTGTTCTCGATGATGCGGAAACGCAGCTCGAACGAGTCGTACAGGCGGATGCTGTCGTAGCGGTAGGCGTGAATCTCCTTGATGAAGTCGCGGAGCAGGGCGATGGCCTCCTGCTTCACCAGCTGCTCGTTTTCCGACGAGAAGAGGTTGGTGCCCGGCGTGAGGTCATAGGCATGCTCGTTATAGTACTTCTGGATGGCACGCAGACAGTTTACCACACGGTTGCTGCTTTCTTCCACCTTCATTTCGATGCACTGGATAACGCCCACGAAGTTGCACGTCTGGAATCCCTTGTTCACCTGACCGATGAGGTCCTGAATGTCGTCTTCCGAAGCCGTGAGCATTGAGGTATCCATGCTGATGCGCTTGAAGATGTCGGAGTGCTCGTTGTTGATGCGGCGGACGAATTCGCTGATTTTGTTCTCTTCCACGAAGTCGTGCAGTTCTTCGGCAAAGCGGATATACTCCCAGTCCTCGGTAAACTTGGTCTTGAACTTGAAGGTATTCTCCTCGTCGAAGTGACCGGTGAAGAGGTTCACCTCCTTGCGCAGACGGTTTTGCAGCGTCATGTACTGGCTGTCCGTGCGGCCCAGTTCGTCAATCAGTTCCAGACAGGTGCGCGGCGTGTGGATTTCCAGCGTGACGGGGTTCTCGGGATTGAAAATATCCTGATGCGGCTTGTACCAGTCGTAGGCCGAAATCTTGCTGTACGCCTCCAGGTTGGTCTGGAGCTGTGTCACTTCCTTTTCAGCCTGCTGCAGTTCCTTGTTCAGGGCATCAATCTGCTCCTGCAAGCCCGAGGTTTCCCGGCGCAGGTTGTCCTTCTCCTGGCTGAGCTGGCGTTTCTGTTCCTCCTGTTCACGCTTCCATTCCGGAATGTGGTCGATAAGGTCGCGCTTGTCCTTTTGGTACTCGATGAGCAGGGTGGCGTGCTCCTTGATGAACTGCAGTTCCCGGTCGATATCGCGCAACTGACTGCTAATCTGTTGCAGACGTTCGGTGTCAGCTCCTTGCGAGTGCAGTTCCTGCTTCATCTGACGCTCGTATTCGGCTTTCTCCATGGCGATGCGCTGCTGCTCTTCCTTATCCTCCAGACGGATGCTGCCGGCCTGTGTCTCCTTCTCGTGTGCGATGTCCTGCTGCACCCGGTTCCATTCCTGCTTCAGCTGGTTCAGCTTCTCGCTTTTTTTGCGGTTCAGGTTGTTCAGTTTACCGTCAATTTCCTTCAGTTCTGTGGCGATGCGTTGCTTTTCCTCTTCCAGTTTCCGGAGTTTGGCAGTACGTTCGGCTTCCGCCTTCTTCTTCCAGTCGTCCAGGTCGAGCATATCCTTCTGGTACTGCTGTTCCAGTTTCTCCAGCTCGTATTCCTGCACGGCTATCACGTCTTTCTGTTCCTTGATGCGCGGCTGGTATTTGGCTTTCAACTGCTCTTCCAGGGTCTCTTTCTCCTGTTGCAGACGGAGGGTTTCAGCCTGAATTTCCGCCAGTCGCTTGATGCCCTTGTCATGTTCCGCCTGATAGTCGTCGATGGAGCGGATGTGGCGCTCGATGTCCTGCAGGGAGATGGAGATGCCGTAGAACGACGTACCCTCGTCTACAATCTTCGGCGAGAGGTTGGTCTGCCAGAGGATGGACTCGTCGCACAGCTTACCGATGTTTTCTTCCCATCCTTTCTTGTGCTCTTTGAGCCAGCCTTGCAGGGTGCTCTTGCTGTTTTTCAGGAAGGTCTCCAGTTCGTCCATACGCGGGCGGAGTTGCAAGTGCTCGGCTTGCAACTGCATCAGTGCCTCGTCTTTCTCCTTCAGTCCCTTCTGCAACTCTTCTTCCCACTTCAGCGTGAGTTCCTTGATGATGAGCTGGGCGTTGTTGATGCGGTTCTTCTTGCTCATGTGCAGACCCGTGTACGACTGGATGCGGTGTTTCAGCTCCTCCTGCTCGGCTTCGAAGAAAGTCTCCTTGCGGCACAGCTGCATCTGGTAGTCGAGGGCGGTCAGTTCGTTCTGCTTGCTGCTGCGTTCCGGATGCAGTTGCTGCGAGAGCTGTTCGTATTCCTGGTAAAGCGCTTCGGTAGCCGCTTCGTGCTGACGGCGGGCTTCTTCGATGCGGGCATTGAACGTGTTGTTCAGTCCCTCTAGCTGCTTGATTTTGGCCTCATGGATGCGGTTCCACTGTTCGTCGAGGCTCTGGATGAGCGACTTGTACTTGGTAGAGATTTCCGTGTAGTGCGAGGTAAGGATGCGCTGCTCTTCCTGCAATCCCTGCTGCTTGTTCTTCCACTCCTCCTTGCGGGCCGAACGCTCCATGATTTCTTCTATCTGGCGGCGGGCATATTCCTTTTCCTTCTGCTGTGCCTTTTGCAACTCATTGTTCAGGATGGCCAGTGCCTCCTGCATCTTGTCGCATCGCTGGCGCGACTGTTCCTGCAACTCCTGACGGCGGGCGAGGAGGGCGGTACGTGCCTTCTCAGCCTGGTGCTTCTGTTCCTCGGCCTTGGGCAACTGGCTTTCGGTAAGGCGGTAGGTGGCGGCCAGTTCGCGGCAACCCTGCACGAGAGCGGTCTGCTGGCGTGATACCTGTGCCGAGAGGGAGGTGATTTCCTTGGCCTGTTTCTGTGTTTCGCGTTTCTGGAACTCTTCGATGTCGCGTAGGCGGGTTTCGAAGTTCTTCAGGTGCTCCTTGTAGGTGTTCAGGTCGATGGCGGTCTCGTCTTCGTTGATGGACGAGATGATGGTCTTCTTGATGAACTCCGCATCGAGTTTTGAGTTGAGGAGCACATTCTGTATGGTACGCGGAATATTCTGGTACTGCTTGCTCTCCATGAGCGAGTAGCGGCTCATTTCGGGACCTGCCCCGTTGCCGTAGAGAATGTTACGGTATTCGTCGTAGGTATAGATGATGCGTGAGTAGTCCACTCCGTACTGGTCGAGGGCGGCACGGATACGGTCGTTTCCGCTGTAGGCCGTGCGGTTCTCGTCGACAAAGAATTCCATGCGGTAGGGCGAGTCGATGAAACGGTAGCACACGCGGCCCATCGACTTGAAGCTCAGGATGCAGAACGCTCCCTGTTCGGTGGTTACCTCGTAGATGATGTAGGAGTTGGAGTAGGGGAAGTAATATTCCGTGTAGCTCTGCTTCTCTACGGGGATACCCAGCTTCTGGGTGTCGGCGTTGTAGAAAAACAGGATGGCGCGCAATACGGTACTTTTTCCCACTCCCTGCGTGCCGATGAAGTGCACATTCCCGTCCAGGTAAATGTCGTCGGCATAGGGAATGTTGGCGCTGTTGATAAAGATGATTCTATTCAGGTTTCTCATTGTCTTCCGTTTCAGTGTCGTCGTAAATTTGGATACTTTCAATCAGGCGTTCCAGGTAGTGCCAGGAACTCATCACCTTGTAGGTGTTGGTCTTCTCGTTCTCCAGCTCCAGAAAAGACTCCTTGGTGAGCTGGCGAATCAGGTTGTCGAGCACGTCCTTGCGCACGTCCTTGTCGGAGAAATGCTTGCGCAGCCCGTCGAGCTTGTTTTGCAGCATCACGTTGATGTTGGCCTCCACCAGAATCTGTTCGGGCTGGAAGCGGAAACCTGCACCGAAAGTCTCGTCGTAGGTCTTGAACAGGTCGAGCACGTCAATCCAGTAGTAGGCACGCATGATTTTCTGTTCCAGTGTGGTACGCGGTTCCACGCGCGAGAAGTAAAAGTATTCGTTGCCCCGTTCCAGGGTGTAGCCGATTTGGGCGAAGTAGACCGAGAGCGCTTCGAAGTGGTCGTCTATCTGGTCGTACATGTCGCGTACGGTTTCGTTGCAGCTGTTCGAACTGATGAACTGTCCCTTCTGGAGGCAGTCGAACAAGGCCGCAGTATTGTCAGGTATATGTATGTTCAGTTCCATAAGTCAAATGTATAGGGATGAATGGGTTACGAGTTGGCCGGATACACCTTGGCATATTCGTACTGGTGATACAGGCCGAATGCCTCGCTGATGCGGAGACGGTTTTCGTAGAGCGACACCATCTGGCAGAACAAGGTGGTGCGTTCCTGCTCGTCCACTTCGCGGGCGAAGGTGTAGTGCATCAGGTAGTGGAAGAGGTCTTCTTCCGGAGCCGACGCATCGTTCCAGCGGGCCTGTGCCTGCGCCTGGATGTAGTCGCTCAGGGTTTCCTCCAGGTCGATGACCTCCTGGTACATGGCCTGCGATTCCATGTCCTCCTCGCTGAAGGCGCCCGCCTCGTTGCTGCGGATAATCTCGCGGTACTGCAGGTTGCGCAGCACTTTCAGGATGACAGGACGTGCCTCGTCGGTACTCAGGTAGGGCAGTGACAGCTTGAACGAAGACGGCACGCTGCCTTCCACCAATACGGAATGTTCCCTTTCGAGCACTTCCGAGAGGTTGCTTCGCGAACGCAGCTCAAACTGGTCTTGCAGGTACTTCACCTTCCGGATTTTCTCTACCAGAATCACCTGGCTCTTAATCTGGTTCAGGTAGTTGATGATGTCTTGCTGGGCGCGGATGAGGCTGTGGGCCGAGAGCTGGAGCTCGCTACGCAGTTCCAGCAGGATGCGGTTCAGTTCCTCGTCGGTAGCCTGCTGGAAAAACCGCCGTTCCTCGTGCAGGATGAGGTTTTCGGTGGTATCAATCAGCTGCTGGATGTGAATCCGCTTCTTGTCCAGGTTTTCCAGTTTGGCAATCTTTATCTGGTAAGTCGGTTCGTGCTTGAACGCATTGTCGATGCTGCTCTGCAGGTTCATGATGTTGCGGATGGTGGTACGTGCAATCTTCTGGAAGGTAATCTTGATGTTGCGCACATAGCTCTCCTTGCGCGAAGCAATCTGTTCCTTCTCGTAGTAGTCCATCAGTTCGTGCAGGAAGGCAATGTTCTCGTCGATGATGGCCGTGTTGATTTCCTCGTTCGCTTCGAGGAGCAGTTCGAAAAAGTCGAGGAAGCGGGCATCCAGTTCCACGAAGTTGCCGTTCTGGCGGATGACTTCTTTCTCTATGAGCAGTTTCAACCGGTTTTCATCGTCCTTGAGCAGTGCCAGTGCGTCGGAATAGCGGAAACTCAGCGTCTTTCGTTTCTCGAACATTTCCGTGAGCAGTCCCCTGGCCGCCGCAATGGTATTGATAATTTCGTGAATCGATCGGAATATATACATAGTCTAGTTGAAAATTCGGGCAAAGTTATAATTTGCCCGCCAATTTTCCTAATGTTCCGAAGCGATTTTCCCCCTCTTGCGGAGTGCTTTTCAGGGAGGAAAGAGCAGGTTCCAGTACTTCCCTGTCAGTACTTCAGTACTTCTTAGGCAGTATTTGAGTACTTCTCTGAAAGTACTGCAGTACTCCCTTGGCAGTACTGGCTGGATGAAAGATGATGGTGCTTGTTTGATGGAACGGGAGTCTTATTCCTGACTTACAGCAGCAAACACGGGGCGGAGCTGCTGGCTTTCGGTCTCGAAGCCGTACCAGTAGCAGCGGCCTTCTTCGGGAGCAGGAAGCTTGCACAGGCGGAGGTCGTCGCGGTACGTACCCGTGCACACCGTCCACGCTTCGGGCGGAGTGACGTGCTTTGTGCGTACCCGTTCGGCCGGCTCTTTCTTGAGTGACATGCCGGCTTCAATCCATGCCCGACTCATGGCGGTCAGGAAATGAGGGTAGTGCTCCTTGCAGAAATGGTAGAGCAGGATACCCCGTCGCTCCAGTCCCATGGGCTGGTCGATGACCCCGATTTGAATCAGGTGATCCAGGAAACGTGTCAGAAAGCCGGGCTCTTCCACAATCAGACGGCGGGTGATTTCCTGCCAGGCCGGTGCGTTGTAGAATCCGTCGAGCAGACGCGATAGCTGGCGGGCTGTCTGTAATTCGTCGGGGGTGATTTCACGGGTCTGGAGCACTTCGTAAGGGGGAAGGGGAGAATAGCAGATGCCAAGCTCTTCGGCCCGGCGCCGCATCTCCGTACCCGGCAGCAGTTTCAGAGATTCCAGCTGGATTTCTCCCGCACGGTATTCGGCCAGCGTGCGTACGTCGTCGAAAATCTGTGAAAGGTGATACAGCGGCAGTCCTGCAATCAAATCGGCGTGCGTTTCCATGTTGTCCAGTGCGCAGAGGTAACGCAGACCCTCCAGTGCATCGGCCAGTTTGCCGGCTCTCCGGCTGACGGTAAGCACTTCTTCGTGCAGGCTTTGGATACCTGCTTCCAGGTGAAGCAGTCCCTTAGGCATGGAAGCCAGTTCCTTTTTCAGTTCTTCCGAAAGCAAAGCCGGATGGATTTCCAGGTGGAAACGCATGTCGGGGAACTCACGGAAGAGGTCGAACAGGGCTTTGGCCCGGTGGCTCTGGTAGTTGAATGTACGGTCGAGTACCCGGATGTTACGGATGCCTTTCTCGTGAATCAATCGGACACGTTCGCGGATAGCCTCGACGGAAAGCGTACGGACTGGCTTTTCTCCTCCGCTCACACAGAATGCGCAGGTGTTGAAACAGCCGCGGGTAGTTTCCAGTTGCACGAACGGCTTGCTCCAGTTGAAGAACGGACTTTGTTCGGGATTCACCAGCTTGTCGAAAGCCATTACACGTGAAAGTCCGTTGTCATGATATTGTCCTTCCGCATCCAGAAAGCAGAGTCCCGTGATGCGGGTCCATTCCTTCGGTTGCTGCCAGCAGGCGAGCCATTGCGGAAAAGTCTCTTCACCTTCTCCACGGAACACGCAGTCTACAAAGCGGTTGGTGCGCAGGAAGTCTTCGTTGTGTCCCAGGAACTCCGGACCGCCCAGTGCCACCACGCAACGGGGCAGCATGGCTTTCACCCGACTGATGACGTGCATGAGCACTTCGTGGTTGAACAGCCAGCAGGTAGCTGCCAGAATATCCGGTGCCTGACGTACGACTTCTCCGGCTGTCATGCCCGGATTTTCGTTGATAGTAGCCGACACCACTCCCCATTCCAGGGACGGGTCGTGCATGACTTGTGCGTGCAAGGCCGGAAGGGCCAGT
>OHAN01003133.1_pt1 | contig 10005 bp, 10 predicted proteins | sample 1577121 | NCBI WGS metagenome assembly OHAN01 (sample SAMEA3541554, study PRJEB24748) | human gut metagenome | biome: human gut; feature: human-associated habitat; material: faeces | place: China | collected 2012 | reverse complement strand
CTTGGAAGCATCCAGTCACCTATTACAAACTTTGCTCGTGTTATTAAGCAGATCGCTGAAAAGAACGAAGAAGTTGCTTAATTGATTGCGGACATATTAAATTAAGGTTCATTGAAACCAAAAAACAGAATTAAAAAAAGGAGATTATTACAATGACTACACAGGAAATCATTGAAGTTATTAAGGGTTTATCAGTATTAGAGCTTAACGATTTAGTTAAGGCATGTGAAGAAGAATTCGGCGTTTCTGCAGCAGCAGGCGTTGTAGTTGCAGCAGCAGGTGCTGGTGCAGCAGCAGCTGAGGAGAAGACAGAGTTTGACGTAGAGCTTACAGAAGCTGGTGCAAACAAAGTTAAGGTTATCAAGGTTGTTCGTGAAGTAACAGGTTTAGGACTTAAGGAAGCTAAGGAAGTTGTTGACGGCGCTCCTAAGGTTCTTAAAGAAGGTGCTTCTAAAGATGAAGCTGAAGACATTAAGACAAAGATCGAAGCTGAAGGTGCTAAGGTTACACTTAAATAATTTACTGAGCTTTTATAAGCAAAGTATTTATTGTCGGAATGGCAAAATAAAAATACCTCATCGGAGAAATCCGGTGGGGTATTTTTTTAACTTTGTTCTCAGGGCAATATGGGATAAATTTGAGTGAACCAAGTTTTTTATGTACACTATCATATGTCAATTATTTGCGATAATGCTTTAGCAACGCCATTTTCTTCATTTGACAAAGTAACAAAGTCTGCTTTTTCTTTTACAATATCAAGTGAGTTTTCCATTGCGACACCATATCCGCAATGTTCTATCATTTCTATATCGTTTATATCATCACCAAATGCACAAATATCATCAAGTGAAATGTTAATAAAGTCGGCAATTTGTTGAATTGCATCAAGTTTGCTTGCCTTTTTGTGGAAAAAAGTGTATGTATCCTCTCCACGATAATGAAAATATGCACAGCCGCATTTATCGGCGATAGCTTTTGCGTCATTGTCAGAGGAGATGTGTGCGACAATTTTGCAGGCTTCTTCCGGAAAAGGTTTGTCTATATCAAATGAAATTCCGGGAGAATGGTCTTGTTTTATATCGTTAAGGTTGAGTGTATCACTGGACTTTTTTGCAGCTTTGGCAGGAGTATTGTCATTAGTGGAGGAGTCATCAGGGTTGTAAGGGTATCTGCAAAGTGCTGTTGTTGTAGGGATTGCTATGTGTGAGGTGTAACCGTAATTTTTAAGTTCATCAATAATATTATTTGTCATGTCTACAGACATTGTCCGGGAATATATAAGTTTACCGTTCTGATATACAAGTGTTCCGTCTGTAAGTATCTGGAAATCAGCATGAAGTTTATTTGCGTAATATGCAGCACCTCCGATATATCTCGCAGTTGCAATGGCAACATGAATGCTTTTTTTTCGGCAGTTTTCAAATGCGGCTATGGTTTCGTCCGCTATTTCTTTGTTGTTTTTTAAAGCAGTTCCGTCTAAATCGGTGACTATAAGTTTTGGCGTAAACATTTTTTTCTCCTGTATAAATATTTTTTAAATTTATTTTATATATTTTTATTTTAACATGTCTGTGAAAATAAGTTAATGCCTGCATTTACATTTGGGGCGCTTTTTGCAGGCTTTGCAGCTGCTGCATTTTTTACAGTCACAGAAAGTGTCGAGCATTTTTGAAACATCGTCCCATGAGCGTTTCATGCATATGGCTTTTCTGTCGAGACAGCAGTTGTATTGTGTTGCTTTTTTGATACAGTTTTTGAGATACATAATACAAAACAACCTCCTGAGATTTTTGTCTCTTGCATCATTATATGAAATTAAGATGAAATGTGTTAATCATTTGGTTACTATCTTGTGTTAATATTAAGTAAAAGTAATTTTAAAAGAAAATTGTAAGAGCGAAAAAACAAAGTTTTTGAGGGAGAAAATAAATGGCAAATATTTTAATTGTGGAAGATGATACTACTATAAATGAAATGGTTGCAAGAAATTTAAAGATGGTCGGTCATAAATGCACACAAATATATGATGGCAGGGAAGGCCTTAAAATGATTGAAAAGGGTGACTTCGATTTGGTACTGCTGGATGTAATGCTGCCCGGAATGTCGGGATTTGAAATTATGGAAAAGACTAAAGATGTACCTGTTATTTTTGTGACTGCAAAAGGAGAACTTGATGACAAGCTGCATGGGTTGTCAATAGGGGCGGAGGACTATATTGTAAAGCCTTTTGAAATTCTTGAATTGATTGCAAGGATAAATGTAGTTCTTCGCAGAACGAAAAAGAATGATGATGTTTTTAGGATAAGTGATGTTGAGGTACATCTTGACAGACACGACGTTTTTAAAAATGGAGAGAGGGTGCAGCTTGCACCACAGGAATATGAACTTTTGGAAGTGCTTATTTTAAACAGAAACATGGCGATGTCAAGAGAGAAACTTCTTGAACTTGCATGGGGATGGGATTATATGGGAGATACAAAGACGGTTGACGTACATATAAGAAAGCTCAGAAAAAAGCTTGGACTTGAAAAGGAAATCTGTACGATAAATAAACTTGGCTACAGATTGGAAACAGAATGAAAGAGGGGAGTCGGCTATGAAACTGTGGCAGAAATTGTATATTGTGCTTATAGTACCTATATTGATAATTCTTAACATTGCAATATATTTATTGTTTGGTATTACATACAGACAGAACATTCAAGCAGAGAAAAATCAGGCAATAGGGGATTTTGGAATGATAATAGACCAGATTTACGGTGAAATTCAGAGTTCTCAAATGCAGGATACAGACATAAAAAAAACAATTCAGAAGTACACAAATTATTATAAGCAGCAAAAAATTGAACTGGGATTGTGGGAAGGAAAGAATAAAAAGAAAATCTATTATTCGGATAAATCACATTTTAAATATCAGCAAAAAAATATTACAGATAATAAAGTTGTTAAATGTTATATAGACGGTCATACAAGACTGATGGTTTTTAAGGTACAAAAATATGGAAAAACAATTTATTATTTCGGATATGAAAAAACTTTATATAATTTGGACAGTATGTGGAAAAATATCAGAATATATTATGCGATTGGAAGTGTCGCAATATCAATTATTATGGCGATATTTATGGTGTTCGTTTTAAAAAAATGCATAAAACCTGTTGTAAATCTGAATGAGACAGTTAAAAAGATGGCGGGAGGTGATTTGAAAACAAGAACTGACATAAAGGGAAATGATGAATTGGCTGTTCTTGGAAAAAATATAAATATCATGGCGGAGACAATAGAAAAAAACATGAAACAGATTATGGATGAGACCGAGAGAAAACAGTGGTTTATTGATAATCTTGCGCATGAAATGAAAACGCCGGTAACGGGTATTTGCGGTTTTGTTGAGTACATGGAGAGAGCAAAAATTTCTGAGGATGAAAGAATGGAATGTCTGGAGTTTATAGGACATGAAGCCAGACGTATGCAGAATATGTCATATGAACTGCTCGATCTTGCTGTGATAAGACATTCCGACATAAAAAAAGAAAATATCAATATGAAGAAATTTACAGATGTGCTTGCAGACTGGCAGAAAAAGAGATTTGCGGATAAACACATTGATGCAAAGTGGGACGTTAAAACAGACAGGCTGTTTGGTGATGAGCAGTTATTGGAAATGCTGCTTAGGAATATATTTGAAAATGCATTCAGGGCAACGGATGAATATGGAAAAATCAATACATATGTATATGAAACTGAGAATGAAACTGTTTTTAAGGTTGAGGACAACGGCTGCGGAATGAATCAGGAGGAAATTGAAAAGATAAAAGAGCCGTTTTATCGTGTTGATAAGTCAAGAAGCAGAAAGCAGGGAGGGACAGGACTTGGAGTATCACTTTGCCAGAAAATAGTTGAAAAACATGACGGAACATTGGAATACAGTTCGCAAAAAGGGGTAGGAACTACCGTTACAGTGAGAATACCGTTGCAGTAATAATTTTTAAAATGTTTACCGTTTGATAACTTTATGGTTGTTTTTTGATAAGGTAGGGAAGATATACTTGTCTTAACATAAAAAGTATAAAAAGGGAGGATGAGAGTTATGAAACATAACAAAAAAATTTTAATGATTGCAACAACCGCATTATTTACGGTGGGATGTATTGGTCTTATAGGAGCGATGAAATATCAAAATATAAAGACCGAGGCATCAGACATCAAAGAAACTGATGTGGCAAAAGCAGGAGTTGATGCATCGAGTGATTGTCTGGAAGGAGAAACACCTTATATTGAGGATGACAACAACAATCTGCAGCTGGTAACTAAGGATGAATATGAGTATAAGGGTTATACAATATCATTTATACAAGTCAAGAATAAAAATACAGGTGTTTATGTTTCGGATGATGAACAAACCGGAGATGTCGGATACAAGGCATTATTTAAAAAAATGATTGATTGTGCTGAGGAGAATAATTGGAGCCAGATTAAGGAATTAAAAGGCAAAAAAGGTGTAATACGGGCGTATGTAGAGTGGCGCAGAGATGAGGACAAAATAGTAGACGGTAAATTTTACGGATATTTAAAGAGAAGAGTCAGTATGGATTTCCTTTCACCGGATGGGAATGAGAGAAATATGGCTGCCAGTTTTAATTTTGAACCGGAAACAGGTAAATATCTGAGCATATACAGAAAGGCAAGCGGTACAAAACCGGGAAGTGATGACAGATATGAAGATGGAGCGGTTGCAAAGGCATATCCGGAAATTGCAGAAAAATTGAAAAACAGAGATGAAAAGAAAAAGCTGTTTGCTGAATATGCCCAGAAAGCAAAGAAAGAATTGGAAAATGTGTGGGGAATAGAAATTTATGGAGATTTTACAGAGAAGAGGACAGGTTATGATATAGGCATGGTAATGCTTAGAGGAAAAACAAAATCCGGTGAAGATACAATGACAGAATATGATATGTTAGGAGACCATATTGTAGATTTCTACTATATGTAAAGCAAAACGGGAGGGAAAGTTATGAGATACAATAAAAAAATTTTAATGGTTGCAACAACCGCATTATTTACGGTGGGATGCATTGGTCTGATAGGAGCGATGAAGTACCAAAATATAAAGACCGAGGCATCAGATATTAAAGCGAACGATGTGGCAAAAGTAGGAGTTGATGCGTCAAGTGAAAGTATGGAGGGGGAAACTCCTTCAGAGGGCGAGAAAAAAATGACGAAGGAGGTCGTGGAAGAATATTCTTATAAGGGATATGAAATTTCGTTCATAAGGTATAAAGACGCAAAAACTGGAAAGTATCTTTCTGATGCTGAAAAGTCAAGTGATTATGGTTATAAAAGAACTTTCAGAGAAATTATTGATGAATCAGAAAACAGCGGCTGGAATTATATGTTAAAGGAACTCAAGGGAAAGAAAAACAAGATAACAGCGGAAATTGACTGGAAGAGAGATGAAGATAAAATTGTAAACGGAAAATTTTATGGGGACCTTATCAGAGAAAGCCGTATAGTTTTTAAAGCACCGATTATATTTGATGATGACAGCATTATACAGATGGGGATTATGGCATCTTTTGACACTGTAGCAGAAAGCGGAGATTATCTGTGGGGATGTAAATCGCAGAGTACAGACCTTACTGAGTATTGTGGACAGTGGGGAGATGCATATAATGAACATAATATAAAGAATGTTAAGGGAAAATTGAAAAAATATGAGGCTGCTTATAAGAATAAAAAAGAAGCCGATAAGTATTTGGAGATGGCTAAAGATAAGATAAAAAAGGAAATGAAAGATGTATATGGTATAAATATTGTTAAGGAAACAAAAGATGATGATACTTATGAAAAATATAATATGTGGAAGCAGGATATGCTGCAGGGATGTGTTACTCTTTTTGGCAAGACAGATGATGGTCATACCGTGGATGTCCAATATGATTTGATAGGAGATTATGTGGTATCATGGCATCATAAATATTGGTAATAAGAACAATTATACATATTGATGGCTGAAAGATAGCAGTTGACTATAGTGTAATCGGTGCTTATATTAATTATTAGAAATAAGGGAACTAATTAACGATTTGGATTAAAATGGAGACATATAATATGAAATATGCACTTATTACAGGTGGTACAAGCGGTATAGGGTTTGCTATGGCAGGGGAATTTCTTGATAGAGGTTATGGAGTGATTCTTGCTTCTTCAAGCAGAAAAAATCTTGCCATAGCAAAAAGAAAACTTGAAGTTAAGAAGTCGAAAATTGTAAAAAGCACAAAGCAGATAATCATTGTCGAACAGGATTTGAGTATATCAGGTGGAGCAGAAAAGCTGTATCATAAGGTGAAAGCTTTGGGGACAGATGTTGAAATTGTTGTCAATAATGCAGGCTTTGGTCTGTTAGGTGGGACAGAAAGTATAAATATAAATGATGATAAAAAAATGATACAGTTAAATGTAACTACACCGGTTTGTCTTTGTAAATTATTCCTTCGTGATATGTATGAAAATGGCAGGGGGAAAATTCTCAATGTGGCTTCGACAGGTGCTTTTCAGCCGGGACCTTATACGTCCACATATTTTGCAAGCAAATCATTTCTGTACAGCTACAGCAGAGCAATAAGGCAGGAAGCGGCGGCAAGAGGTGTGATTGTAAGTACATTGTGTCCGGGAACGACCAGAACAAAGTTTTTTGAAAAGGCAGGTCAAAAGACACCGATATGGGCAATGTCGGCAGAGAAAACGGCAAAAATTGCGGTTGATGGACTGATGCGTAACAGGGGCGTGATAGTGCCCGGAGTTATAAATAATATTTTAAGAATTGTGCCTTCTGGTGTGAAGATGTATTTTGTGGAGATGTTAAAGAAATAAAAAATGGGCATCAGCTTTTGCTGAATGCCCATAAATTTTTTATCTGTTTTTCGAGTGTCTCATAACTCCAAATTTTACTGCGTGAGCGGCTGTTTGGGTCATTTACTTTTATCTGTCCGTTTTCTGTTTTGGTAAGTACAATAAAATGTCCTGCTGTTGTAAAGTCTCCGGGTCTCATGCTGCATATTATAGGTTCGTTGTTTTCAAGATGTGAAAATATGCTGTTTTTGCTCAGTGGGATTTCAATGCCTGTTATACCAAATGAAGATACACCCTCGGTCATTATATTCCATGAAGTTCCCGTTCCTTCTATATAATAACCGTTTTTCTCGGCAAATTTTGCGACTTTGTAGGGTGTAATGTTTCTGTTGTCTGTAAGTCCTGAGATTACCATTGAAAGGCAGGTTGGAGCACAGCCGGATATTCCAATGTCGGAATTTCCGTAGGATGCATAGCCCCAGCGTTTATCCCACTGAATAAGGAGAGGAATACCTTCTGAAAGTTCTTTTTCGGTGATGTTTCCATGTGGTTTGTTGTCTGCATTAGGATACCCCTTTACAAAGTCTATCATTTCAGGTGTGTTGCAAAGAGAAAAAAGCAGACTTTTAGGGTAATCAGAGATATTTTTATAAATGGTTTTAAATTCAGGATATTTTTGTGATAGTGAATAAAGTTTATTTTTTACTTCATGGTCGTTTAGTTTCATAGGTGTTGCGGCTTTGTATTTTGTAGTCAAATCACTGCTTGAATTAAATACGGTATATACAATATCGGATGCGGTGCTTATGATTTTTGGTGCCAGCCAGAATACGGTTAAAAATAAAAGTATTGCGAGTGTAAATTTTTGAAATCTTCTTTTTCTTTTTTTGTATTTTTTTGTGTTCATAAATGCTCCCTCCCAGTACAATGAAAATTAAATCTTTGGTCAATGTATCAATTATTCGTTGTACTAAATACACTGTTGTAACGTGTTACGTTGTACTGGTATTATTTTAGAACAAATGAAAATATATTGTTTTAAGAAAAACATAAGCAAAACTTACAATATTCTTGCATTTAGTATAAAAATATAGATAAAAGTGATTTCTAATTATTAAAAACAATCTCAAAAGTTATACTTTCCTCTTCACTTTTTGCATTTATTTGTCCGCCGTGAAGTTCAACAATCTCTTTTGCAATAGCTAGTCCAAGTCCGGCACCGCCGGTTGCTGAGGTTCTTGAAGAGTCAAGCCTGAAAAATTGTTCAAATATGCGGTCAAGTTTTTCAGGTGAAATTGTCTTGCCGTGATTTTTAAAGAGAATATGTATATTGTTATTCTCAATTGTGAGTGTACAGGTGATTTTTGTGTGTTCATAGCTGTAATTTATTGCGTTGCGGATAAGATTGTCAAATACCCGTGACAGTTTATCGGGGTCACACATAAAGTATATATCGGGTGTGATTTCGAGAGTCCAGCTAAGGTTGTGTTCTGACAAAACAGGAATAAATTCATTGCATATCTGCTCAAGCATACGGCTCAGATTGACTTTTTCAATATCAAGTTCAATGCTTGTGAGATTGAAACGTGTAATATCAAAAAATTCATTTATTAAATCTTCAAGACGTTCTGCTTTGCTAAGTGCTATAGAAGTATACTTTTCTCGTGTGTTGTCAGGAATATCAGGTTCATCATTTAATAGCGTAAGATATCCGATAACGCTTGTGAGCGGTGTTTTAAGGTCGTGTGCAAGATAGACTATCAGGTCGTTTTTTCGCTGCTCTGCTTCTTTTGCAAGCATTGAATTATGAATTGCATTTTCTCTTACGGAATTAAGTTCATCCTGAATGGATTTTAAATCTTCTGACAGAACTATTGGCTGTTCGGTTTGCATAGTAAGTTTTTTTGAAGCATATAAAATTTCATTGATGTAGCGTGTCCATTTTACAAGAAAAGATAAAGTGACAATAAACCATGTTGCGAAACAAAGAAAACCGCCGATAAACCATTTGTGCGTGTCTATAAATTTAAGCAGGATATATTCGGGGTCATCGGGATACCATATTCTTCTTGAACATATGGCAGCAGCCGAAATAAATATAACAAATACAAGGAAGATAAATCCGATTACGGTAAGCATATAACGCCTGATAAGTTTTTTGGTAAGACTGTTGTTTTTCATGTGACACCTCTGTTTGTAATAGTTTAGTTCTCAATCTTATACCCGACACCCCATACAGTTTTTACATATTTGGGTTTCCTTGCGGGTTCATGCATTTTTTCACGCAGTCTCGCAATATGCGTCATAACAGTATTGTTGCTGTCCATATATTTTTCTTTCCAGACAGCTTCAAAAAGTTCTTCGGAGGATACGACATTTCCGTTATGTTCACATAGATACCAGAGAATATCAAATTCAAGAGGTGTAAGTGAAAGCTCTTTGTCATTCAAAAATACCCGGTGGCTGCTTTTTGAGATGTTTAAACCTCGTATGTTGTATTCATCGGCAGCAAAGTTTTCGGCATCAGCTTTGTTATAACGTGTATAACGGCGAAGCTGTGTTTTAACTCTGACGGCGAGTTCAAGTGGGTTGAATGGTTTGCATATATAATCATCAGCACCGAGCGTCAGCCCTGTTATTTTGTCGGCATCTTCTGTTTTTGCAGTCAGCATGATGATTGGAAAGAAATGTTCTTTTCGTATCTGTTTACATAGTGAAAAACCGTCAATATCAGGCAGCATAACATCAAGTATTGCCAAGTCAAGATTTTCGTGCATTGCACATTCAAGTGCGTCTTTTGCATTGTAAAATTTAAAAACATTGAAACCATCATTTTCGAGATATATCTGAACGAGGTCTGCAATATCTTTTTCATCATCGACAATCATTATATTTGTACTCATTTATTGTTCCTCCGAAAGTGCTTAATTTAAGTATATATTAGCATTTGGATATATCAGTGTCAAAGGCTGGGACAATTTTGGGTTTGCAAAAAAAACAAAAAAACAGTTGACACATAAAAAACAGTGTGATATAGTAATATCGTTGTCGCAAGACAGCAAGATTATTATATTGTATGCGCTTCTAGCTCAGTTGGCAGAGCACCTGACTCTTAATCAGGGTGTCCAGGGTTCGAACCCCTGGAGGCGCACT
>OHAN01003132.1_pt1 | contig 10008 bp, 7 predicted proteins | sample 1577121 | NCBI WGS metagenome assembly OHAN01 (sample SAMEA3541554, study PRJEB24748) | human gut metagenome | biome: human gut; feature: human-associated habitat; material: faeces | place: China | collected 2012 | reverse complement strand
GTGCCGTTCAACGGCCCCATCGCCGGCATCGTCCTCGGCTGGGACGGCGAGAAGTACCTCTTCAACCCCACGCAGGAGCAGCGCAAGACCAACCGCATGACCACCACCATCGCCGCCACGCACAAGAAGATCGTCATGATTGAGTCCGAGGCCGATCAGGTGCCGGACGATGTGATGTACGAGGGCATCGTGCAGGCGCACGAGCACCTGCAGCCCGTGCTGGACCTCATCGACAAGATGGTCAGCGAGATCGGCAAGCCGAAGTTCGAGTATGAGCACGCGTCCTTTGACGAGGACCTGTTCGAGCTCCTGTGCGCCAACGAGATGGAGGCCATGGAGTACTGCATGGACACCGACGACAAGAACGTGCGCGAGGCGCGCGTGAATGAATGGATCGCCGCCGTGCAGGCAAAATATGAAGAGGAGCACCCGGACATGATGCAGTACATGGACGAGATCCTCTACAAGATGCAGAAAAAGATCGTTAAGAAGTGGCTGCTCGCCGGTCACCGTGTCGACGGCCGCAAGATGAACGAGATCCGCCCGCTCGATGCCGAGGTCGGTGTGATCCCGCGCGTGCACGGCTCTGGCCTGTTCACCCGCGGCCAGACGCAGGTGCTGTCCATCGCCACGCTCGCGACGCTGTCCATGTCCCAGAAGCTCGACACCATCTGGGAAGAGGAAGAAAAGCGCTTCATGCACCACTACAACATGCCGCCGTACTCCACCGGTGACGCCCGCGCTGCCCGCAGCACCAACCGCCGCGAGTACGGCCATGGCGCCCTCGTTGAGAAGGCGCTGCAGTGCGTCATCCCGCCGGTCGAGGAGTTCCCGTACGCCATCCGCGTGGTGTCCGAGGTGCTCTCGTCCAACGGCTCCACGTCTCAGGGCTCCATCTGCGGCTCCACGCTCGCGCTCATGGACGCCGGCGTGCCCATCAAGGCGCCGGTCGCCGGCATCTCCTGCGGCCTGATCCAGGACGGCGACGATTTCACCACTTTCATCGACATTCAGGGCGTTGAGGACTTCCACGGCGAGATGGACTTCAAGGTCGCCGGCACGAAGCAGGGCATCACCGCCATCCAGATGGACCTCAAGAACGACGGCCTCAAGCACGAGATCGTCAAGGAGGCGTTCCGCATGACGCGCGAGGCCCGCTTCCAGATCCTCGATGAGATCATGCTCAAGGCGATCGCCGAGCCGCGCAAGGAGCTGGCCGATTCCGCCCCGAAGATGATCCAGATGAAGATCAACCCCGACAAGATCCGCGAGGTCATCGGCTCCGGCGGCAAGGTCATTCAGAAGATCTGCGCCGACACCGGCTGCAAGATCGACATCGAGGACGACGGCTCCATCTTCATCGCGTCCGAGGACATCGAGGCCTGCCGCGCCGCGCGCAAGACCATCGAGAACATCGTCTTCGAGCCGGAAGTCGGCGAGCTGTACTACGGCAAGGTCTCCAACATCCGCAGCGACTTCGGCGCCTGGGTCGAGCTGGCTCCGGGCAAGGACGGTCTCATCAAGATCAAGGACCTCGAGTTCAAGCGCACCGAAAAGGTCGAGGATGTGCTCAAGATCGGCGACATGACCTGGGTCAAGGTCATGAATGTCGACGATCGCGGCCGCATCGACCTGTCCCGCAAGGACGCGATGCGTGAAAAGGGCCTGATGTAATTTCGGCACAACTGTGTGGGCGGGGTGCGCATACACCCCGCCCCTTTTTCCACGGGGGGACAGCACATCATGTATGAAAAACAGACGCTGCCGAACGGCGTGCGCATCGTCTATGAGCACATGCCGCACGTGCGCTCGGCGGCCATCGGCGTGTGGATCGGCGTCGGGTCACGGTACGAGTCACCGTGCGAGGCCGGCAGCGCGCACTTCATCGAGCACATGCTCTTCAAGGGGACGGCACAGCACTCCGCCTCCGAGCTGGCCGAGCGCATGGACGCCATCGGCGGCCAGGTGAACGCCTACACCACGCGCGAGGGCACGTGCTACTATGCGCGCGTGCTCGACGAGCACCTCGACCGCGCGGGCGATCTGCTCGCCGAGATGCTCTTCACATCGAACTTTTCCGAGACGGACGCAGATAACGAACGCGGCGTCATCCGCGAGGAGATGGACATGTACGCCGACACGCCGGAGGATCTGGTCACGGAGCGGCTCATCGGCGCCGCCTTCCCCGGCGCGCTGGGGCGGCCGGTGCTCGGGCGCCCGGCCTCGATCGACCGGCTGACGGGCGCGCGCCTGCGCTCGTTCCAGACCGCGCACTATATCGCGCCGCGCATCGTCATCGCCGTGTCCGGCAGCTTTACGGACGAAAACATTGCGCGCCTCGCCGCGCACTTTTCATTCCTGCCCAGGCGGCCGGACCTGACCATGCGCTCCGGCAGCTACACCCCGGCCTTCACGCTCAAGCGCAAGGCCATCGAGCAAAACCAGATCAGCATCGGTTTTCCCGGCCTGCCGACGGGGTCGGAGGCGCGCTTCACCATGGCGCTGCTCTCGTCCATCCTCGGCGGGAACATGTCCTCGCGCCTGTTTCAGACCGTGCGAGAGAAAAACGGCCTGTGCTACGCTATCTACACCTACACGGCGAGCTTTCTCGACTGCGGCATGTTCGGCATCTCCGCCGCCGTTGGCCGCGAGACGGAGCAGCGCGCCCTCGCGCTCATCCGCGACGAGCTGGAGCGCTTCCGCACCGACGGCGTCACGCAGTCGGAGCTTGACCGCGCGCGCGAACAGGTGCACGCGAGCGTGCTCATGGCGGAGGAATCCACCGCCTCGCGCATGAACAAGCTCGGCTATTCCGAGCTGTACCTCGGCAGGGTGCTCCCGGCGGACGAGGTGCTTGCACGCTACGATGCCGTCACGCGTGAGGACATTCTCGGCCTCGCGCGCGAGACGCTGGACTTTGACCGCGTGTCGTTTTCGGCCGTCGGCCGCCTGCGGCCGCAGGAGGAATACGCGCAGCAGCTCAGGGGATAACAAAAACGCCGCGGAAGCCTCCGCGGCGTTTTCCTTTTCAGTCGTCCGACTCACCGGCCATGACCGTGTGCCGGATGCGGCGGATACCACACCCGCGCCGCTTGCGCAAGGGGGCGGATCCTGCCGCCATGTATCGCAAAACGAAAACCCCGGCGGCTTCGGGAAGAAGCCGCCGGGGTCGTTTTCGTTTTTTCAGGCGTTTTGGATCAGCAGCTCCGCGATCTGCACGCAGTTGGTGGCCGCGCCCTTGCGCACCTGGTCGCCGCAGCACCAGAGGCACAGGCCGTTGGGGTCGGTCAGGTCGGGGCGGATGCGGCCGACGAACACGAGGTCCTGATCCGACGTGTCGAGCGGCATGGGGTACTGCAGCGCGTCGAGATCGTCCACGAGGCGGCAGCCGGGGGCGGCGGCGATGGCCGCGCGCGCCTCGTCCACGGAGATGTGGTGCACGAAGTGCACGGCGGCGGAGATGGAGTGGCTGCGCACGACGGGCACGCGCACACAGGTGCACGCCACGTTCATGTCCGGCAGGTGCAGGATCTTGCGGCCCTCGTTCTGGAGCTTCATCTCCTCGGAGGTGTAGCCGTCGCACTGCTCGCCGCCGATCTGCGGGATGACGTTGTAGGCGATCTGGTGCGCGAACACCTTCGGCGCGTAGGGTTTGCCGGCGCGCAGGGCGTCGACCTCATTCTGCAGCTCGATCGGGCCGCCGGCGCCCGCGCCGGACACGGCCTGATACGTCGACACCACCATGTCGCGGATGGGCGAGAGCTTGCGCAGCGCGTTGATGGCGGTCAGCGTGATGATGGTCGAGCAGTTGGGGTTGGAGATGATGCCGTGGTGCAGCTTCACGTCCCCGGCGTTGATCTCCGGCACGACGAGCGGCACGTTCGGGTCGAGGCGGAAGGCCGAGGAGTTATCCACGAACACGGCGCCGGAGCGCACGATCGCGGGGGCGAAGCGCTCGGCGATGTCGTTTTCCGCCGCGCCGAGGACGATGTCCATGCCGGCGAAGGCGGCGTCCGTCGCCTCCTCGACGACGATGTCCTGCCCCTGCCACGACACGACCTTGCCGGCCGAGCGGGCGCTCGCGAGCAGGTGCAGCTCCCCGACGGGGAACTTGCGCTCGGCGAGGATCTTCATCATTTCCTGCCCGACGGCGCCGCTGGCGCCGAGAATGGCAACACGATACTGCTTCATATCCAAAAACTTCCTTTCTTATTTCACAAAGCTGTTGTACAGGACCTGAATGGCGGGCGCGAAATCCTTCGTGTCCACACCGACGATGATGTTGAGCTCATCCGGCCCCTGCGAGATCATGCGGATGTTGATGCCGTGCTCGCCGAGGGCAGCGAAGATGCGGCCCGACGTGCCGGGGCGGAAGGCCATCTTCCGGCCGACGGCCGCGACGATGGAGATGTTTTCCGTCACGTGGAGATTGTCCGGGCGCAGCTGCTTTTCCAGCTCGCCGAGGATGGAATACAGGCAGGGGGCGACCCGCTCGCTCGAGACGACGAGCGACAGGCAGTCGATGCCGCTGGGGGCGTACTCGATGCTCACGCCGTGACGCTCGAACACCTCGAACACCTGCCGGAACGTGCCCACGCTCGAGGACATGCCGGACTTGGCGATGGTGATGATGGAATAGTTTTTCTTGCCCGCAATGCCGGTGATGAGCCGGCCGTCGTCCACGTCGTCGAACGACTCCATGATGAGCGTGCCGGGGTGGTCGGGGTCGTTGGTGTTGCGGATGTTGAGCGGGATGTTCTTCTCGCGCACGGGGAAGACCGTGCCCTCGTGCAGCACCTGCGCGCCGACAAAGCTCAGCTCGCGCAGCTCGTTATACGTGATGCGCTCGATGGGCAGCGGGTCGGGCACGATGCGCGGGTCGGCCATGAGGATGCCGGACACGTCCGTCCAGTTTTCGTACACGTCGGCATTCAGCGCCGCGGCCGCGAGCGCGCCTGTGATGTCGCTGCCGCCGCGGGAGAACGTGCGGATCTTGCGGTCGGGCGTCACGCCGTAAAAGCCGGGGATGACAACGCTGCGGCCGTCGGCCAGGCGCTGCAGTTCGGCGTAGGATGCCTCCTTGTCGATCGAACCGTCGAATTGGAAGCGCACCCACAGCTCCGCGTCCAGAAACGAGTAGCCGAGGTAGTCCGCCATGAGCAGGGCGGAGAAATATTCGCCGCGCGACACGAGTTCCTCCTCCGAGATGCCGGCGCGCATCTGCCGGCGCAGCACGTCGAGCTCGGCCTCGATGTCGACGTTCAGGCCACATTCGTCGCGGATGGCGATGTAGCGATCACAGATCATCCGGAAGATGGCGTCGCAGCTCACGCCGTACTGCAGGTGTGCGTAGCACAGGTACAGGAGGTCTGTGAGCTTGTGGTCGTCCGCGCTGCGCTTGCCGGAGGCGGATACGACGATCACCTTCCGCGCGGGGTCGGCGCGCACGATGTCGCGCACCTTTTCAAACTGTTTGGCGTCCGCCATCGACGAGCCGCCGAATTTTGCAACCTTCAGCATGGGTCCCTCCTTACTGCAGCGCGGCAAAGAAGCTCTCGCCGTCCTGCGCCAGCGCCTGCGCCATGAGCGCGTGCATCCGGCTCACGGGCACGGGCTGCGTGATGACCGCGCCGTCCCAGTCGCCCTCGGCGAGGACGGCCAGCTCCGGCAGCGCGGCGCGCGTGCGCACGTAGTAGCGGTGCTGCACGCCGGAATTGTCCGGCACGGCCGGGACGAACGAATCGGTGTAAAACGCGTGCGCGCCGCGCGTGATGTCCACGAGGTCCTGCACGACGTTGTAGGCCGTCGGGTAGCGGCCCGCGCCCTGACCGAAGAAGCTCTGCGCGCCCATGCGGTCGCCGTCCATGCTGATGAGGTTGAAGTTCGCGGGCACGGCGGCCTCGAGCGCGTCGCTGCCGAGCAGTGTCGGCTCGACGTAGGCGCTGATGCTGCCGCCGCGCTGTTCGGCGGCGGCGATCAGCTTGCACGTGCAGCCGTGCGCCTGAAAGCGGGCAATGTCCGCCTTGCGCACGTTGCGGATGCCGAACACCGGCACGTCTGCCTCGCGCAGCGACACGCCGAAGGCCACGTTGGCGGACAGGATCAGCTTGCGCTGAATGTCCAGCCCGTCGATGTCGGCCGAGGGGTCCGCTTCGGCATAGCCGAGCGCCTGCGCCTGCGCGAGCACGTCGGCAAAGTCGACGTCGCTGCCGTGCATCGCGTCCATGATGTAGTTAGTCGTGCCGTTGAGGATGCCCCAGACGCGGGAGATGTGGTTGGCGCGCGCGGCCTTTTCGAGGTTCGTCAGCCACGGGATGCCGCCGCCGACCGCCGCCGTGCACCGCAGCGCCGCGCCGTGCTCTTTGGCGAGCGCCGTGAGCTCGTCATAGTACCGGCACATGAGGTATTTGTTCGAGGACACCACGTTCTTCCCGGCACGCAGCGCGGCCGCCACGTATTCATACGCCGGGTGCAGGCCGCCCATGACCTCCACGACGGTGTCGACCGCCGGGTCATTGAGAATGTCCTGCATCTCGTAGGTGGTTCGGGCTGTCAGCTCGCCGAGATCGCGCCGGCACAGCACCCACGCCGTGCGGATATCGTCCCGGCCGGCGAGCATATCGTAAACGCCCCTGCCGACAACGCCAAAGCCCAGAAGTCCGATGTTCATGATGTTCCCTCACTTTGTTTTGATGAAAATTGCCCGCGTATAGCGGACAGATGTTTTTCGAGCGAGAACAATATACCACGTCTGCCCCCGGATTGCAAGGGCGCGCGGGCACATTTTCCCGAAACCGGCAAAAAACCGGCAGAAGGGACCTTCTGCCGGTTGCCTTTGTGCAGTTTTACGGCCCGGTGTCCGGCTGCGTCAGCCAGAGCAGCGCGCCGAGAAGGAAAAACAGCGCCGCCGTGGTGCCGCGGCCGCCGTAAAGGCGCGGCAGCATCACGCCGGCCGTGGGCAGCGCGACGCTGACGACCAGAAACGCCAGCCACAGGCCGAACAGCGCCCAGACGAGCGGGTGCACCCAGGGCGCGCCGCGCCGCGGCCGCAGGCGCGTGACCATGCACAGCGCCTGCAGCAGTGTCCACGCCAGCGCGCACAGCAGCAGCGGCTCGGTTATGAGCATGGCTGCCAACGGCGTCATGTCCCCGTGCTGGTACTGCCGGAGGCAGACCGCGTGCAGGTACGCCCACAGCCCGGCCAGCACGAGCGTGACGGCCCCCATGATGCACAGCCTGCGCAGCGCCGCCCGGCGGGCATCGGCGGACGGCGCCCCGTCCAGCAGCTCCGTGAGCTCTACGCCGAGCGTGTCCGCGAGCCGCTGCAGCGTCTCTACGTCCGGGCGAGAGCGGCCGGTTTCGTAATTCGATATGGTCTGCCGCGTCGTGTGCACGGTCTGCGCCAGATCGTCCTGCGTCAGCTTCCGGCGCACGCGGGCGCGGCGGATGTTGGCTCCAATGTCGCGCATGGTGTTCACCTCGCCCAAAGCATACCATGCGCGGGCGCGATTTGTCACGCAAAGAACCTTTGCGCGCGCAAAAAACCGGCAGAAGCGAACTTCTGCCGGTCGTGTTTGTGCAGTTTTACTGTCCGCGGTTTTGCAGCGCGGTCAGGTAGGGGTTGAAGCGGCGCTCGGTCTCGAGCGTGGAGCAATCCATGTGGCCGGGGTAGACCTCGTAATCGCCGGGCAGAGCCGCGATCTTGGCCAGCGACTGCAGCTCAACCTCCATGCTGCCGCCGGCAAAATCCGTGCGGCCGCAGGAGCCGGCGAAGAGTGTGTCGCCGGTGAAGAGCGCGTCGCCGCAGATGAGCGTCACGCCGCCGGGCGTGTGGCCGGGCGTCTCCATGACGCGGAAGGTCAGATTGCCGACCTTGACCTCGTCGCCCTCCTTATAAAAGATCGTGCCCTCGGGCGGGGTGAACGTGTAGCTGTCGAAGGCGACGGCCGTGCCCGCGTCGAGCGCGTTCATGTACACGGGCGCGCCGGTCTCCTCGTGCACGGCGTAGACGGCGCCGGTGTGGTCATAGTGGCCGTGTGTGAGCAGGATGGCGCGGCAGGTGAGGTGGTTGTCCTCAAGGTAGTAGAGGATGGTGTTGGACTCGTCGCCGGGGTCGATGACGGCGCACTCGAGCGTGGTCTCGTCCGTGACAATGTAGCAGTTGGTCATGAGGTGCCCGACGGGCAGACATTTGATGAGCATGGGGTGGCCTCCTTTATAAATGATCGGTATCGAGCAGGATGGTGACGGGGCCGTCGTTGACGGACGCGACCTGCATGTCCGCGCCGAACACGCCCGTGCGCACCGGGAAGCCGCGGGCCTGACAGCCCGCGATCACGCGCTCATAGAGCGGCACGGCGGTCTCCGGCCGGGCGGCGGCCGTGAAGCCGGGGCGGCGGGAGCGGCAGTCGGCAAAGAGCGTGAACTGGCTCACGATGAGCAGCTCGGCCCCGGCGTCGGTGGGGTTGACGTTCATCTTGCCATTGGTGTCCTCAAACACGCGCAGACCGCAGATGCGGTCGACGATGCGGTCGGCCTCGGCCGCGGTATCGGACACGTGCACGCCCAGCAGGACGAGAAAGCCCCGGCCGATGCGGCTGTATTCGGCGCCGTCGATGGTGACGGACGCCTCGGTGACGCGGGTGACGACGGCTCTCATGCTTTGCCCTCCTGTTTGGCTTTTTTGGCCTGTTCGGCCTGCAGTTCGGCGGTGTGCGCGGTGGCCTTCGCCGGATCGGACGCGCCGCTGCGCGAGATGCGGATGACGCCGCGGATGGCGCTCAGGCGGCTGATGATCGTGCGCAGCTCGGCCAGATTGTGCACCTCAACGGTGATCGTGATGGTCGAGCGGCCGCTGTCCACGTCGCGCGCGGTGAGCGTGCGCACCTTGGCGTTGAGCGCGTTGAGCGCGGTGGCCACGTCCATGACGAGGCCCGAGCGCTGCGCGCTGAGCAGCATGAGCGTCGTGCTGTAGGAATCGGTGGTGTGCTCGGCCCAGCTCACGCGGATCCAGCGGCCGGCAGTCTCCGGATTGTTGCGGCTGGCGAGATAGTTTTCGCAGTCCGTCCGGTGGATGGACACGCCAGCGCCGCGTGTGATGAAGCCGATGATGCCGTCGCCGGGCACCGGCGTGCAGCAGCGGGAAAATTTGATGAGGCAGTTGTCCAGCCCCTCGACGAGGATGCCGTGCACGGCGTGGCGCGGGCGCTTGTTGCGGCGCTCGGCCGCCTCGTTGATGCGGTCGATGGCGTTTTTCTGGTTGGCCTTCTGGTTGCGCAGGATCTCGTCGCGGATGCGGTTGACGGTGCGCGTGGCGGTCACGCCGCCGTAGCCGATGGTGGCGTACAGATCGTCGAGCGAGGTAAAGGCCAGCCGCTTGAGGATCAGCGGCAGGATCTCGTCGCCCATGATGTCGGCCGGGGCGATGCCGTTGGCGCGCAGCTCGCGCTCAAACTGCTCCTTGCCGTGGACGATGTTCTCCTCTCGGCGCTCTTTTTTGAACCACTGCTTGATCTTTGTGCGCGCGGCGCCGCTCTTGGCGAGGTTGAGCCAGTCGCGGCTCGGGCCGGGCGCGTTTTTCGACGTGCGGATGTCCACAATGTCGCCGTTTTGCAGTACGTAGTCGAAGTTCACGATGCGGCCGTTGACCGTCGCGCCGACCATGCTGTTGCCGATCGCGGAGTGGATGCTGTAGGCGAAGTCGATCGGCGTGGCGCCGGCGGGCAGGTTGATGACATCGCCCTTCGGCGAGAACACGAACACCTCGTCGGCGAACATGTCCACCTTCAGGTTGTGGAAAAAGTCCTGCGCGTCAGACTCCTGCTGCGTCTCGAGCAGGCGGCGGATCCAGGCGAACTTCTCCTCGTCGCCGGGCTTGGTGCCCTCGCCGCTGCCGGTCTTGTATTTCCAGTGCGCCGCGACGCCGTACTCCGCCGTCATGTGCATCTCCCACGTGCGGATCTGCACCTCGAACGGGATGCCCTCCGAGCCGATGACCGTCGTGTGCAC
>OHAN01003126.1_pt1 | contig 10022 bp, 15 predicted proteins | sample 1577121 | NCBI WGS metagenome assembly OHAN01 (sample SAMEA3541554, study PRJEB24748) | human gut metagenome | biome: human gut; feature: human-associated habitat; material: faeces | place: China | collected 2012 | reverse complement strand
AATCCATTATCTACTTTTGAGTTTGATGAGGGGTATGCTGTCTTTGTCTCTGGCGGTCTTGTCCGGGTTTGTGACCTTGTCCCGGTTTCTGTCCTTTTCTACGGTCAAACTCTTTTCTGAATTTATTCATATTGCTCTTTTCCTGCTGATAAATCTTCATGATCTGCTTTTGAGACAGAATCTTGCTGAACTCATTATAATACTTCTCACGGATGTCCAGCATCTTACGACTCTGCGCAAACTGATCTTTCAACATTTTAGCGATTTCCGCATCTGTCATAACCGGTTTTGGAGTTTCTTTGGCAGTATTGGCTTCCGTACCTTGAGCTGCATCTTTTCTCGCTCTGGGTTTGAAGTTCATCATACGACACTCACGAAGTTCTTTCAGATACTTCTCGTATATCGGAGTAAACTTGGCTGCCGTTGCATCATCCAGCATGAGCGCTCTCACCATCTGATTGGTCTGCATCTGCATCATCTGCTCCGGTGTAGGACGCTGTTTTCTTTCTTTGTTTTCTTCATTCTGTGCAGAAAGGGTCATCTGGCTTCCCAAAAATAAAGCCATCAACACTACATAAATAAACTTAGTCTTCATAATCTTTACGTTTTAATAATTAATTGAGTTATTCAGTTTAAAAATATATCGTTTTCAGAGAAGCTGACGAGCTCTTCCAACTCCTCATCTGACAATTCCTTAATCCATTTATCTACCGGATCTGTAGTTACATTATTTTTATCGACAGCCAATATATTTGAAGCAGATGGTGTGTCGGTATTCATATAGCGGAGAGACGGCGTAAACAAAATCCCGGCCAATACTGCTGCTACAGCAATCACAGTAGGAATAATCCTTTTCAGCCGACGCTTCTTGCGTTGCTCGTCAACCGTACGTTCCAATATCTTACGCTGTGTCTCCTCAAAAAAGTTATCGGGAGTGCGATAAGGTGTCCGCTTACCAATATTGTCAAAATCAAAATCCTTATCCATGATGTTACCTGTTTAATATATATTCCTTTATCTTATCTTTCGCATAGTGATAATTCACTTTCAGTGTCTCAACCTTACTATCCAGAACACGGGCGATATCTTCATATTCCAGTTCATCGTAATAGCGCAAGTTGAAAACGATCCGCTGCTTTTCCGGCAAAGTCAATATAGCTTCCTGAAACTTTACAGCCAGTTCATCTTCGTAGTCGACATAGTCAGAAGCTTTCAGTTTACTCATCAGTTCTTCCTGAACATCTTCCGCTGATATTACTTCTTCTTTACGGCTATTCAATAACCGAAGACACTCATTCGTTGCAATTCTGTAGATGTACTCAGCGAACTTTCATTCCGGAACTGATCCAAATGGCGGAATACACGAATGAAGACTTCTTGCAGCACATCTTCCGCATCTTCGTGAGACACTACCATTCTCCGGATATAATTATATATCGGTTCCTGAAAACTGTCCACCAGCAACCTGAATCCCCGCTCGCGATCTGAGGAACAAGCTTTTCGGATTTTATCTTCGTTTATCATCTATTATTTCTGAGCTTTGGTTATTAGAACGCCGAAAAGGAACGAAGTTAAATGCACAAGAGCCGATTTTACATTTATTAATAGAAAAGAGGAAATATGACATTGGCATACAAGGAATAAAAAAACGCCTCCATAATCTTTTTCAAGACCATGGAGGCGCTGTTAACTCTTTATATACAAGCCGAAGTTGACTGAAAATCACCAGAACTTATTATGTTCCGCACTATATTCAAAACCTGCAGCTTTCAACTGACTGACAATATCTTCTCTGCTTACATCCATATCTTCGCAAAGCTCATCTAGCGAAGAATAACAGTCACGCAACTTCATATTGATGACACTGAACAGCACCATCGGATCTTTAGGCAATTCCATATTCTACAATCTTTTAAACCGCCGCAAAGTTACAGCAATCCCGGCGAATGGCAAAACAAATCAAGGGCCGATTTCTTCTATTTTCAAAGAGATTCTTTCAATCAGCTTACCAAGCTCCTCTTCCAGAGGTATCACATTAAAGTCCCTCCAGAAGTCTTCATCATATTTAAAATTCAGATCAGAGAAGATAGTACGCGTCGGTAATCTCTCTGCCCGTGGGAATGCAGTCACTTGTTCCGTATCCACTTTGCAAGTGATCATTTCAAACCAGATCTGCATCTGCGGACTAGCAGACAGCAACCGTCGCCGTTTCACCTTGAAAGAAAGGTCTCCACGGATATGATGAATATAATAGATACCTTGCCATGGTTTGTAGGAAATAGTATAAACCACCTTTTGCGGTATTATCCGAATGCCACGCGTGCGCCTTTCTACAAACATTTCCGACGCTTTCTTCACACGCTGGGGATCTACCTCAAAACGAGCTTGTAACAAGGCATTCGTCTCGGCATCAATATACAAATCTCCACAGTAGAGAGGCTCGATAATCTCCTTCTTTTGTGCAAAGTGTATGACATTCACACACCGGTCGTCTATGAATGTCACTCCCTGCGAAGTATACAGATAACCGTTATCACCTGCGTCAGGTATCAGGAATGAAGGCATATCCTTCATTATATCCATCTGAAAACATGCCTGAATGCCGGACTTCACCTTTACAAGCAGGCTGTCTTTGGCTTCGACATTACTCAGCCGGCTCATCTTCAACAGCTTCGCCTGATCGGAAACGGGAGAATGCGAACCGATCTTATAAACTTTGAAAACTGCTTCAGTAAGATTCTGAACCTTATTTTTCAATAAAACTCCTTCACGGTAAAATGTGGTCAGGTAGACAGGAGAATGAGAATAGTTCTGCTCTCTTTGCCTTCCCATTTCTTTCAGCAGCTTATAAGGATCGACCCATTGAACCACTACTTCCTGTAAAGGAACAACCTTTGGTTCCAAGCTCAGAATATGATGGCGACCTGCCAAAACTGAAACTTCCAGAGTTTGTGAAACATATCCTATATGAGAAAAAACAACCGAATCGTTTTGCAAAGAATCCGGTAAGGAAAGTCTGAACTCTCCTTCCTGATTAGTAACAATCCCCACAGATGTCCTCCGGACTCCAACGGATGCAGAAGCAATAGGCATTCCGGTTTCCTTATCCAGTAAAGTTCCGGTAAGCATCAGATTTACAGGGTGAACGGATGAAGGTTTCGCCTGTTGCTGTTTGGTCGGTGAAGAAGAAGTTATCAGAATATGAGTCCCTATTACTTTAAATTCCAGGCTGGTATCTCCTGTTATCTCATAAATAGCCTGACGAATGGTTCGCTCTCCTTTCCGTATCTTCACCGTTACATCATTATCTACTACTTTACTGTCATAGATAAACAGATAACCTGACTGCTGAGAAATATTGCCTAACAGTGAATAGACCGTTCCTTTCATCTTCGGCAGGCTGATCATACGCTCCAGCACATCTTCTCCGTCAGCTCTCAACGTATCCGGTACGATAAAGAACAAACACAGAATCACCATATAGCGATAAACCAGCCTCATCTCACTTTTTTTATTTATTCTGTCAGCATGAATGTATCCCCCTGCCGTGTGCACTTCAAATTAAGCGCATAGGCTATCAATGTAGCCACAGTCTCTGGAGATTCATTGGAAAATTCAACTGTCAGCTTTCTTTTTTCAAGCGCAGGAGAAGCTACACGTATCTGCGAACTACCTGCATTCATATTCATTACTTTCAGAATATGCCCCAAAGATTCATCTTTAAAACAGACATGCTTCAGATAGCGATTCAACTCTCCGGCATTTTCAGTCGAACTGAGCAAAAGTTGCTGTGATTGCAATACCACTGTCTCACCAGCTTTGACATAACATTCTTTATTTCCCTTTTTAAGGGTTACCCTAACGGTTCCCCGTTGCACCGAAAGACGGAACGGAGCATCTTCGACGCTCTTTACACTAAAAGCAGTACCCAATACTTCAATCTTTACTTCCTTTGTATCAATCCAAAAAGGTTGCTTCTGCTTCTTTGCCACATCAAAAAAGGCATCTCCCTGCAAACTGACTTCCCGTTTGTCGGAAACAAAATGTTCCGGATATCGGATAGAAGTCTCCTTTGCCAAGAACACGACAGAACCATCTTCCAGAGTCGTGACCAATGTAGGAACATCTTGATTCTCCTGTGTTATAAAGTCAGGTAATTCCTCTTTTTGACCGAATCCCCAATACAAAGTACTAAAAACCAAACCGACCACCATCACCGCTACAGTGCCATAGCGTACCCACATCGGGATTTTAGGCATCCGATGGTCTTCTACAAGCAGATGATCTTTATCCAATCGGTCGTACAACCGATTCCAAGCCTGCTCCGTCTTTATTTTATGAATATCCGTTTTCATCATTTCATTTGAATATAATTTTCTATTTCTTTTCGCAAAGTTCGTAAAGTCTTCGTCATTTCCGCTTCCACCGTTTTGACGGAGAGAGAAAGCTGAACTGCAATTTCCGCATATTTCTTTCCCTCCGGTGCATTTTAAATATCTGCATTCTGCGTTCCGGCAATTTCTCAAGGGTATTATTTATCAGCTTCTGAAGTTCTTCATATTCCATCTGCTGATGAGGATCTGTCGCCTGTTCCGAAGAGGATGTAGTCAGCACAGACTCTCTATACCGCTCTTTGACCTCTTCATGCTCACAGTATTGAATTGACTGATTACGTGTCGCCCTGTAGAGGTAGTTTTTTACAGACTGGAAAATCTGTAACTGTTCCCTATCCTTCCAAAGCACATAAAACAGTTCCTCAACAATTTCCTCAGCCACCTCCATCCGTCCGGTAATGCTTGCCGCATACCAACACAAGGGAGAATAGTAACAGCGAAATAGTTCCTCAAACGCTTTTATGTCACCTGCCTTTATTTTTGTCAGTATGAGCAGTTCATTCAGCATACTTCTATCATTTTACGATTGTTCCCAAATATAAGAAAACAATTCTGATTTTAATTAGATTGCTTTTTCAATTTATCGACAGCATGTTCCAGAGACTCCGTAGGTGCTATGATATTATAATTTCCCCAGAAGTCTTCACTCCAGTAATTTCCGACTTTATCATAGAAAATCTGATTGGAGGTAAATACTTTATTCCGCGGAATTATCTCGGACGGACTCTCCCTCCGGTCTGTCACCACCATTTCTGAGGTTACTGCATAGCTCGTAGAGAAAAGCCTCCGTTTCCAGTCGCATTTAAAACGAATATAATTGCGGATATAATTCAGATAAGTCCTTCCATCTATCGTTTTATAGGTTATCAGAAAAGATAACTCTTGCGGTTTGAATCTCAGTTGAAATGGTTTCTGATGAAGAATAGCAGCAATTGCTTTCGATTTATTCTGCATATCCAGATTCATCTCGATACGTGTAAACGACAGCTTCTCACAATCTACATACAATTTCCCATGAAACAGCGCATATGGTAAAAGAACTCTCGGACGGAAATTAATAACATATTGTATCCGGTTATCGATCAATGCCGATTCAGCCATCCAGAACTCATAGTTGTTCAATTCTTCTGGTTCCAGCAGCGCCTCTTTATTCTTTACGATATCCAAAACTACAGATATATTAGGACCACCCATAACCTTTACTGCCAATGTATCACTAACTTTCTGACTTAGCAGACGGCGTCCTTTCAGAACCTGTAGTTTATCATAATCCGTAGTGCGATTGGTGTATGCTGTTTTCGACACATCAAGTACAGCTTCCGATACACTGATATAACGGCGCCCTTTCTGCACAGTCTCCCGATAGAAGCTGGTAAGCATATTCCGGTTGGCACTATAATTTACCGGAATCTTCTCAATCGCCTTTTCTATAATTGTACGCGGATTATTGGCATAAACGACCACTTCATTCAACTGGTTAGTATGAGGTATCATCCAGACCGTCAATTTAGAAGAATTATTCTTATCTAAAGATACATGACTATTGATATAGCCTATGTGAGAGATTTCCAACTCTCGCGACACTTCTTCTTTCCTGACTTTCAGAGCAAACTCTCCCTCTGCATTTGTCACCGTACCGATATTACTTCCTTGCACAGATACATTCACGTTTTCAAGTGTTCTCTTATTTTGCTTATCCTTCACCATTCCGACAATCGTGAAATAATCTCCTGCATCCTGCGCCCATATATCAGCACTCCCTATCCATAGAAAAGCTAATAACCATCCAACCAAAAGTATAACTGACTTTTTCATCTTAATAAAGTTTTAAAGTAAATAATTCCTGCTTCTATGAATAAGATCGTTCAATCTGCAAATACCCTATTGTCTGAAATAAAAAAAATCAGTATCTTGCCCGACAGACAAAAATTATATTCTCAACAAATGATTAATTATGATACGCAAATTAGATAAAGCAGAATTTCAGCAGGCGACAACTTTAGCATTAGAAGTATACTTGCAATGTGGTCAGGATGATTTCGAAGACGAAGGTCTTGAGAGTTTCAAAAGTTTTATATTCAACGATAAATTAATGAATGAACTCTGCATTTATGGAGCTTTCGAAGAGAATAAACTAATAGGTATTATGGGAACCAAGAATGAGGGCAAACACATTTCTTTGTTTTTCATCAAAAAGGAATTCCATAGAAAAGGGATAGGCAAACAACTATTTGACTATTCCCAATATGATTGTCCGGCAAATGAAATAACGGTAAACTCATCTACATACGCTATCAGGTTTTACGAATCTCTGGGATTTGAAAAAACAAACGACAGGCAACAAACAAACGGAATCAGTTATACTCCGATGAAACTCATATCGAACAAATAAAGAAGAAGATATTACCATTAGATTCCAGTTCCCCGGAGCCCAAATCTAATTGTTAATTATACTTTCGAATATGTATTTCTTATAAAAATAGTTTCTACATTTGCGACTGTTATGGCGAAATACATTTTCTGTATATTATTTGGTATATTTCTGATATGGGGATGCAATTTAGTGCCCGATAAAGAATTACAGGAGTTCCGGACAGAGGCCGGTACTACCACTATACAATCCCATAATAAGTCACAGAGTTACCGATCCAAAGCTGTAGTCAAACAATCCGGTAAAGAAAACAACTCCTTCCAAGAAGGGAAATATGATGGAAAATATGATTGCAACATTGCCGATGGTATTTTAGGAAACTCACTTTTATCCCGTACCACTTCTCTTTCCAAAATTCTAAGATTCAACGTTTCTTCCGTTACAATTCGGATACTAAGTTCCTTAAAATATCAATTTCCGAAAGAAAAATGGACTGGTCTCCCCTACTACACAAATCTCACCAAATTCTCATATAGATATTACGTCTATACACTAGGACGAATACTTATTTAAATATCTCTTTTCCTTCTATGGGATGAGATGAGTGTATCTTCATGCCCATTTTATCTCTTTATATTCAAGGCAAGAAAGCAAGAAGAGTCTTTTCCATTGCCGGGAATATGCATACGATTTCACTTTTACATATTAATAACTTGATATATAATGGAATTTATATTAGACTTTATTCTCCACATTGATCAATACATGATTAGTATAGTGCAGGATTACCATACTTGGGCATATGTTATCCTATTCATCATTATATTTTGCGAAACTGGGCTTGTAGTCACTCCCTTTCTTCCTGGTGATTCTTTACTTTTCGTTGCAGGAGCCATTTCCGCATTACCCGGTATGCCGATCGATATCCATATTCTTGTTTTAATCTTATTTGCAGCAGCCGTATTAGGTGACTCCTGCAACTACATGATCGGACATTTTTTCGGACGCAAACTTTTTCATAATCCCAACTCCAGGATATTCAAACAAAGTTATCTTGATAAAACGCATGAATTTTATAAAAAATATGGTGGGAAAACGATTATTCTCGCCCGCTTTGTGCCTATCGTCCGCACTTTTGCTCCATTTGTAGCCGGAATGGGAAAAATGCATTACTATTATTTTATGATCTACAATTTGATAGGTGGAGCCATATGGGTAGTTTTATTTTGCTATGCAGGCTACTTCTTTGGCGATCTGCCGTTCGTACAGGAAAATCTTAAACTCTTGATTATCGCTATTATATTTATTTCAATATTGCCTGCAATAATAGAAATATTACGAGCGAAGTTAGGATCGAAGCAATAAAAAACTTTATTCATTTGTTTATTAATAACAACAGCCATCAAATTAAACATCTCAAAAACAATTTAATGTACTCATATTTATGAAAAATTCTTTTTTTAGTAAATTCACGCCCAAAGAACCAAAGTTCTTTCCTCTACTGAAGCAGTTATCAGATGTTTTATCTGCCTCATCCGTTCTACTTGTTGAAAGTCTGGAACATGATCTGCCCACAGAAAGAGCAGATTACTACAAACAAATTAAAGACATGGAACGTGAAGGTGACAGATTGACTCATTTAATCTTTGACGAGTTAAGTACGACATTCATCACTCCCTTCGACCGTGAAGATATTCACGATCTGGCTTCCTGCATGGATGATGTTATCGACGGAATCAACAGTAGCGCCAAGCGCATTGTTATCTATAATCCCCGCCCTATTTCCGATAGTGGAAAAGAATTGAGCCGTCTGATTCACGAGGAGGCTATCAATATAGGTAAAGCCATGGATGAACTGGAGACTTTCCGCAAAAATCCAAAGCCATTGCGCAACTATTGTACCCAATTACACGATATAGAAAATCAGGCAGATGACGTATACGAGCTTTTTATCACCAAACTCTTTGAAGAAGAAAAAGACTGTATCGAACTGATTAAAATTAAAGAGATCATGCATGAGCTGGAAAAGACAACCGATGCAGCAGAACATGTAGGGAAAATATTAAAAAACCTGATCGTAAAGTATTCATAAAAGCAGAGCAAGACACATGGAATTATTAGTGACTATCATTATACTAGCTCTGATATTCGATTATATCAACGGCTTTCATGACGCAGCAAACTCGATCGCTACCATCGTATCGACTAAAGTACTGACTCCTTTTCAGGCGGTATTGTGGGCAGCATTCTTTAACTTCGTTGCGTTCTTCATAGCCAAATACATTATAGGTGGCTTTGGCATAGCAAACACTGTGTCAAAGACAGTCGTTGAACAATACATCACGCTACCTATTATCCTGGCGGGCATTATTGCTGCTATTTCATGGAATCTGATTACCTGGTGGAAGGGTATTCCGTCTTCTTCCTCCCATACGCTTATAGGTGGTTTTGCAGGAGCTGCTATCATGGCAAACGGCTTTGAAGCTATTCAGCTCAATATCATTCTTAAGATTGCCGCTTTTATCTTCCTGGCTCCATTTATCGGTATGGTTATCGCTTTCGGATTTACTCTACTTGTGCTTTACATCTGCCGACGTGCAAATCCGCATACCGCTGAAATGTGGTTCAAGAGATTACAGTTGGTTTCTTCCGCCATGTTCAGTGTAGGACATGGTCTGAATGACTCGCAGAAGGTAATGGGTATCATTGCCGCTGCAATGATAGCTGCCCACTCTATGGGTCTGGGAATGGGAATAAACAGTATTTCTGATCTACCGGACTGGGTAGCGTTCTCCTGTTTTACTGCTATCTCACTGGGAACGATGTCCGGAGGATGGAAAATCGTAAAAACGATGGGAACCAGAATCACTAAAGTCACACCATTGGAAGGTATGGTTGCCGAAACCGCAGGTGCTTTTACACTTTATATCACCGAAATGCTGAAAATTCCTGTAAGTACGACTCATACGATCACCGGAGCAATTATCGGGGTCGGAGCAACCAAACGTTTATCTGCTGTTCGCTGGGGAGTAACTAAAAGCCTCATGACTGCATGGGTACTTACTATTCCTGTCAGTGGACTCCTAGCTGCATGTATTTATTGTGTAGTTTCTCTGTTCCTGAAATAAATTCAGTTTCAAATAAAAAAGGTGTATCAGAACTTTTTCTGACACACCTTTTTATATATACTAATTCAGCTAATCTTACTTCACTTCCTCAAAATCAACGTGATATATCTATCAGCGACTTGCGTACAT
>OHAN01003113.1_pt1 | contig 10076 bp, 10 predicted proteins | sample 1577121 | NCBI WGS metagenome assembly OHAN01 (sample SAMEA3541554, study PRJEB24748) | human gut metagenome | biome: human gut; feature: human-associated habitat; material: faeces | place: China | collected 2012 | reverse complement strand
TCTTAATTAATAAATTATAAGGAGGACAAAAATACATGAATAAAGTAATTTTAATGGGAAGACTCACAAGAGATCCAGAGGTAAGATACACACAGGGCGACAATGCATCAGCAGTGGCAAGATTTTCTCTTGCCGTTGACCGTAGATTTAAGAAAGACGGAGATCAGACAGCAGATTTTATCAATTGTGTAGCATTTGGTAAAACTGGTGAGTTTATCGAGAAGTATGGTCATAAGGGTACAAAGTTTGTTGTAGAAGGACGTATTCAGACTGGTTCTTATACAAATAAAGACGGTCAGAAAGTATACACAACAGATGTTGTTGTTGAGCAGGTTGAGTTTGCAGAGAGTAAGGCTTCTGCTGATGGTAATACAACAAACAACACCGCCAATTCAAATGCACCAACTGACACAAGTTTTATGAATATTCCAGATAGCATTGATGAGGAACTTCCATTTAATTAAAAGAGGTAGATATGGCAGATAAAAAAGAAAGAGAATATGTCTGCGCATACAAGTATTGTTTACACCACGGACAAAAGGTTAAAGCCTCTGAGTCCGTGGTAATAAACAAGAAACATTACCATTGGGATTGTGCAGGTATGAAACAAGAAATTAAAGACTGTGTAGATGCTTATATGGATTGTATAGAAGATAAAACACAGTTCCCTATTGCATGTAGAGCAATAAACACAATGGTTTTTAAAAACAAAGTACCTATAGAGTTTATCAGAAAAAATATTGAATCATCGAAATTATATTATTCAACAAAACCTGTTCAGATTCTATATGGACTTAGAAAGCTATTTTACGAAAAAGAATTTAAAGCATAGGCGGTGAGTAATTGCTAATCGAAAAAACTGACATCGAAAAAGCTAAAGATAAACTTGGCGATAATAATGCCTTTTTAATGGCAGAACTACTTGAATTAGAAAATTTTGATGACAAAAATCTGAAAGCTTGTTGTCCTTATCATAATGAGGACACTGCAAGCTTTATATATAACAAGAAAAATAAGACTTTTCATTGTTTTGGATGTAATAAAACGGTAGATATTATTGATGTCTTAATGGAAAAAGGAAACACATTCTTAGAAGCTGCCAAGTATCTATTCGAGAAAGCTGGTATCGAATACAGTTTTGGCGAAAAGGATGTAAGAACTCGTCACAATTATAGATATCCACATGAAGAACCAATAAATGAAAAAGAGCATGTAGTTGACTATTGGGGAAAACGTGGCATTTCAAAAAATGTAATTGACTATTTGGATATTCGAGAGGATTCACATGGTAACGGTGTATTTAACTTTTATGATACAAATGATGTTTTGACTATGGTTAAGTACAGACCTGCAAGAACGGTGGAAAAACATTCTGGACAGCCTAAAACATGGTGTCAAAAAGACGCTGATACATCAGCACTTTTGTTTAATATAAACAGAGTTAATACATCAAAGCCATTACTTATAACAGAAGGCGAGACGGATTGTGCAAGTGCTATTGAGGCAGGATATATCAATACAGTAAGCGTTCCTCTTGGAGCTGGCAATCTTCATTGGATTGAAGAAAATTGGGATTGGTTAAACAATTTTGATTCTATTATCATCTGGTCTGATAATGATGAAGCTGGCATTAAAATGAGAAAAGAATGTATTTATCGTCTTGGTACATGGCGAACAAAATATATATCAACACCTGAATTCTTTGAAAAAGAGAATGGCAAGAGAGTTCCACTAAAGGATATCAATGATTGTTTACAAGTTGGAGGAAAAGAATTTGTTATGAATCTTATTTCAGAAGCAAAGGATGTTCCTGTAAAAAGTGTTGTTGATTATTCAGAGATTGAGGAGCTTGATATTTCTCAGATGGATGGTGTAAAAACTGGCATTAAACCATTAGACGATGAGTTGTTAAAAATCTTCTATGGAACATTGACGGTATTATCAGGAAGACCCGGTAGTGGTAAGACAAGTATTATTGATCAGACAATAGCAAGGACTATTGATGATGGTAGTCCTGTATTTTTGTTTAGCAAGGAAATGCCAGAAAGAATGAGTGCAAACTGGTTTAATACAATTATCGCTGGCAGAAGAAATATGGTTGAAAGGACAAGTCGAGACAATCGTAAATATTACATAGTTCCACAAGCAATACAAAAGAAGATGCAAGCACATTATAATAAGAAGCTTTTCATCTATAGAGACGATGAGCCAAATGACGTAGATTCAGTTTTAAAATCTGCTGAAGAATGTGTTAGAAAGTTTGGATGCAAGCTGATTGTACTTGATAATCTTATGATGATTGACTTGAATTGTTCTGAAAGTGACAAAAATACGGCACAAACAAATCTGATAAATGCACTTATTAAGTTTGCTGCTAAATTCAATGTAGCTGTTGTTCTGATAGCACATCCGAGAAAAACACAAGATACAAATTCTGATATTGAAATGTATGACATATCTGGTACTTCTAATATTATCAATCTTGCTATGAGATCCATAGGTCTTAGAAGAGTTTCCAAAAAAGAAAAAAATGATCCTAAATCTAAATGGCATAACTACGATGTGGTTTTAACTGTTATAAAAGACAGATTGCTTGGTAAGGCAGACTTCCAGATGGGATTATGGTATGACTTGACATCACGTAGATTTTATACAGATTATGATGAATATGACGCAAAATTTGCATGGGATGACAATGTATATACTGACAGGCTTCCATATGTTGATAGAAGCATAGATAACACATTTCCAGACAAATAAGGAGAATAAATTATTATGATGGATGAAGAATTAGATTTTTTACTTGGAACGATGCAATGGTCGTTTTCAAGACTGAATTCATATTATAATTGCCCTTACGAATGGAAACTCCATTACTTAGAATGTAATAAATCTGAGAATGGTTTTTTCGGAGAATATGGTTCACTTATTCATAAAATCCTTGAAAAATATGAAAAAGGCGAACTTTCCTTGTTTGAATTGAATGAGTATTATGAGGAACACTTCGATGAGGATGTTCCTCACGATGCTCCACCAAACAAATTCGTAAATATTAGGCAATCATATTATGACAAAGGTATTGATTACCTTGATAACATTGACCTTGATTTAGAAAAATATGAAGTTCTTGGAGTTGAGAAAAAAGTAGAATTTAAAATTAACAACAAGGATTTTATCGGATATATAGATTTACTTGTAAAGGATAAAGAAACTGGTGAGATTATTATTATTGACCATAAATCCGCAAGTATTAAAATTCTGAAAAATGGCAAGATTAGCAAATCTGATCAACAGCATTTCTTAGATTTCAAACGACAACTCTATTTATATTCAATCCCTGTAATAAAAGAATATGGCTCTGTTTCAAAACTTAAATGGAACATGTTTAAGGATCAAAAGTGGATAGAAGTGCCTTGGATTCAAGAAGAGTACGATGAGGCTATTCAGTGGGCAAAAGATACTCTTGAACTGATTGAAAATGAGAAAGAATGGCGACCTAATCCAGATTATTACTATTGTCATTATCTTTGCGGTCAGAGAAATCATGCATGTGAATACAAACCACAACCAACGAGCAAGAAGAATAAAATCGACAATAGACAGTATAACCCTGAAACTGACTCATATGAGTAGGAGGTGATATTATCAGTAATTATACAGTATATCATTTGCATACAGAAGATTCTTTACTAGATAGTTGTACAAATTATAAGTTATATGTAGATAGAGCAGTAGAACTTGGACAGAAAGCTATCTGTTTTTCGGAGCATGGCAATATTTACAACAATATTGAGAAGAAAATGTATGCAAATAGCAAAGGTTTAAAATATCTACACGGTGTTGAGGTTTATTTGACAGCAGCACTTGAGCCAAAACAAAGAGATAATTACCATACAATTCTTATAGCAAAGAATTTTGAAGGTGTAAAAGAAATAAACACATTGGTTGACTTGTCTACACAATCAGACCATATGTACTATAAGCCAAGAATTACATTCGATGAATTCTTTAATATTTCTGATAATGTCATTAAAATTTCTGCATGTCTTGCATCTCCATTGAGTAAATATCCTAATTTTATTGGAAAACAGGTTGATGAAAAAATAGCTGAATTAGAAAAAAATAAAGAAACAGAAGCTAACAGACTTTATACAGAATTAAATTCAGAAGCTGCAAGAGATCAGTGGATTGAAGATAACACAATTATTCATAACACATCTTATGAAATATATGTAGAACAATGTATTGAAAAATCCAATAATGCATTTGATTTACAGATAGAAGAAGCAAAATCAGAATTGGAAAATGCAAAGATTGTATATGACAAACTGATGAAAACATATGACTATTATGAAATTCAGCCGCATGTCAAGTCTATGGATCAGATTCGATATAACAAAATGCTTTATGAGGCATCAAAAAAATATAACAAGCCTTTAATAGCAGGAACAGATACACATAGTATTGATAGTTACAAGGCTGAGTGTAGGAGTATTCTTCAGAAAGCAAAACATATTGAGTTTTCAAACGAAGATGAATTTGACCTTACATATAAATCGTATGATGAGTTAGTTGATATGTTCAGACAGCAAGGCTCTTTACCTATGGATGTTGTGTTAGAAGCTATTGAGAACACTAACCGCATGGCTGATTCTGTCACAGATTACGAATTAGATACAGCTTTTAAATATCCGATTCTCTATGACAATGAAGAAGAGGTGTTTGTAGAGCGTATCTATAGAATGTATCACGAAAAGCTTGATAAAGGAATTATTCAACCAAATCCACGATATGAGGAGAATATAAAAGAAGAACTTCGAGTATTTAAGAAGATTGGTATGGTTGGATTCATGCTTTTCATGTCAGAATTGGTATGTTGGTGTTGGGATAATGGTATACCAATTGGTTTTTGTAGAGGTTCTGTTGGTGGTTCAACTATTGCATATTTAACAGATATTATTGATGTAAACCCTGTAGTATGGAATACGGTGTTCTCTCGATTTGCCAACGAGGATAGAAAAGAGATTGGTGATATTGATTTGGATATTGCACCATCACAAAGACATTTAGTATATGAGCATATCATTGAAAAATTTGGTGCTGATAAAACAGCTTATGTGTTGGCTATTGGCACGATTTCTGACAAAGGTACTATTGATGAGATTGGACGAGCTTTGAATATGCCACTTGGAGATGTCAAGCAAGTAAAAGCTCAGTATTCATTATTTACCGATGGTATTACTGATTGCAATGACAAGATTAAGAAAATTGAATCTATTGATGGATATGAAAATAATGAAAAGTGCTTAAAAGACTTGGAAGAACTTAGAAGTAAACTTGAGTATAACGAAAAGTCTTTGAAGGACTTAAAAGAAAAGCAATATCCTAAGTTATTCTATTATTTTGACGGTCTTGTAGGAACGGCAATTTCTCAGTCGATGCATCCAGCAGGTATTATTGTAAGTCCAGTAACACTACCTGATAATTATGGAACATTCTGGTCTAAGGATGGCAAGCGTATTTTGAGTATTAATATGGAAGAAATTCATGAAGTTTCCCTTGTAAAATACGATTTGCTTGGTCTGAAAAACATAGAAATTATCAAAGATACATGTGAATTAGCACATATTCCGTATCCAAAATCCCATACGGTCAATTGGAATGACGAAAAGGTTTGGACGCATATTGCAGATAGTCCAGTAGGCATATTTCAGTTTGAATCAAAATTTGCCTATGATTCAATGAAAAAGTTTGAATGTCATTGTGTCAACGATTTATCTCTTGTAAATGCGTCAATCAGACCTTCAGGAGAATCATATAGAGATAGGTTATTAGCACATGAACCAAACAAAAATCCATCGAAGTTGATTGATAAATTGTTGGAAGATAATCATGGATTTCTTATATTCCAGGAGGACACAATTAAATTCCTTACAAATATTTGTGGTTTGAGTGGTAGTGATGCTGATAATATTCGTAGAGCTATTGGACGTAAGCAAAAAGATCGTCTTGAAGCTGCGTTACCATCTATTCTTGAAGGATATTGTAATATGTCCTCTCAGCCTAGAGAAATTGCAGAAAAAGAAGCACAAGCCTTTTTGAAGATTATAGAGGATAGTTCTAATTACCAGTTTGGTTTTAACCATTCAACAGGATATTCAATGATAGGTTATATGTGTGCTTATCTCAGATATTATTATCCGAAAGAATTTATTACTGCGTATCTAAATAATGCCAATAATGAAGATGACATTATGCTTGGTACAGAATTAGCAAAACAACTTGGTATTACAATTCATGGTATCAAATTCAGACATTCTACTGCAAAGTATTCTTGTGATAAAGATGGTATTTACAAGGGTATTGCTTCTGTAAAGTTCTTAAACGAAGACGCTGCAAATGATTTATATTCCATTAAAGATGAGAAATTTAATACGTTTATTGACTTATTGGTAAGAATTTCTGACCTCAAAGTTGATAGCAGAAAACTTGAAATATTAATTAAACTCGATTTCTTTGAAGAATTTGGTGGTATTCGTTATCTACTTACTTGTAGTGATTTATTTTCAAAATATTATGGCAAAAAACAGATGAAGAAAGATAAGGCACTAGAGTATGGACTTGATTTTGATGTGCTAAGAGAATGTTCTGGCAAGGAAACTCAGAAGACATTTATGGAATTAGATAGTGCAAAACTACTTAATAAATTCTTGCAGAATGTCCCAAATGAGAAAACTGATATGCGAACAAAGATTGCTTATCAGATAGAAAATCTTGGGTATGTAGATATTGTTGATAAAAAGCTGGCAGGTTATTGTGTGGCATTGGATCTCAATGTTGACTATTCCCCACGATTGAAGCTGTATGCATTGGCAAATGGTAACACAATTCCAGTAAAAATTAGCAAGAAAATATTCAAACAGAATCCTATCAGACGTGGAGATATTGTAAAAGTCACAAATCAATATAAAAAACAAAAAATGAAAAAGGTTGATGGTGAATGGCAAGAAACAGATGAGCAAGAATGGTGGGTTTCTGAGTACCAAATTTGTTAGGAGATGTAAATGAAACAGTATTATACAGACAAAAAGTATAAAGAATTACTGTCGCACATGGTTGTATTAGTAGACACTCGTGAGAATACTAATAAAAATGTTACTGATTGGTTTGATAGGAATAACATCAAATGGAAGTCAAGAGCATTGAAAACAGGTGATTATGGTCTTATGGTTGAGAGTTGCCCTGAATTGGGCTTCTCAATCGACACCTATTTTAGTGACGAATTTTGTATTGAACGAAAGAATTCCGTAAGTGAGTTAGCTGGTAACATAGCAAATGCAACTAAAGATGATGACAGAATTTTTAAAGAATTTAATCTAATGATTAATATAGAGAAAAATTATCTTCTTATAGAGAATGACAGCATAGAGGATATTTTTACAGAGAACTATAAATCGAAATTGAATCCGACATCGTTTTTTAGAACATTGCTTACATGGCAAAGCAGAAATAATATGCACATTTATTTTGTAGAAAGAGAATATATGGGTAGGATGATATACGAATTATGTAAAAATTGTTTGGATTCCAAGATATTGAAGTAAAGGAGGAAATATGGACAAGGCAAAAGTTTTTGAAGAACTATTAAATAAGTTTGAGACAGATGAGATTAGAGATTATTGTGCTGATATGATTAAGGAAATTCCAGATTATATTTTCACAATTCCAAGTAGCACATCATTTAAGTATCATAATAAAACACAGTGTCAGCCGCATGGTCAGATTTTTCATATTTTAATGTTTGCAGAAGTAATGAATTATGTTCTTGGATTAGAGTATGTAAAAGAAAAGACCAATGAGCGACAGCGAGATTGTTTACGCTGTACACCAATTTTTCATGATGCAATTAAATGTGGGCTAAATGGTTCTCAATATACGGTACACGAACATCCGATGCTTGCAGGTGAGTGGGTGAGAAATACATCTGTTGAACATGATGTAGACGCTGATACAAAAGCATATATTGCAAGATTATGTGAGAGTCATTCGGGTGAATGGACTTCTACAAAGAGAAGTAAGACGGTGTTACCAAAACCTGAAAATGATGAGCAGTTTTTTGTACATATGTGTGATTATTTAGCAAGTAGGTCTAATCTTGATATGACATATTCTGATGATGTAGTTTCTGCATTGGGCGGTGTTGATATTCCAAAGGAAGAGTTACCAGATATTGATTCTTATGTAATTACATTTGGAAAATATTCAGGAAAGACGCTTCCACAAATCAAAGAAATTGATCCTGGTTATATCTCATGGGCAAAAGAAAATATGAGCAGAGAGCCAGTAAGAAGTTTATTGGCTCAACTGTAGAGAATAATACAGTAGGAGATAAAAGTCGTGAATTATGAAACTCAGTATTATAAAAATATCCCTCTAAATTTGGTTTCAAGAAAATATAAAAATATGAAAGCAAAAAGATTTGTGATTAATCATACAAATCAAAATGTATGAATTCCCAATAAACATCTTGAAGATGATGGAACTATTAAAGGTACAGAAAATATTGATTATGTATTTAGAAAGTCTATAAGACAATTAGAGTTAGCTGGTATCACGCAACCAATAATAGGAATTAAAAGAAGGAGTAATGTTATATGAAAATTTTAACACGATTATTTACGAAAAATCTTACTAAAATTCCTCTATTATGGATTACATTCAACTGGAAGTTATTCAAAGAAAATGGAGCAAAAGGTTCTTGTATGTGTAATATTCATCCTTGTCTAAAGGATGATGAATATATCAAGACCACAATGCAAGAGTTATGTGACTATATAAGAGAGAATTATGATATGGAGGAAATTATATGAGCATGTCAATAGAAGAGGCTATTCGTATTTTAGATCCTGAAACATCAGCAGATGCGATTGCAGGAATTAAATATTATGCTGGTTTTAACAAAGATAAACCGATTGAAAAGGTTAATGAAGCTTGTGTAGTTGCTTGTGATGTAATGAAACGCTATTTGAAATTACAAAAATTAATTACCTCGATTCAACCAAAAAGAAAAATACAATATTATGACAGCGGAAAACAATATCATACATATATGACAGGGAAAGATAGAAATCCATGCGGTTGTGGCTCTAATTGTTATCATCTTGAATATGATGGAGAAAAAATTTATGGAGTATGTAACGCTTGTGACACTGACATATATGAAATAAAAGACGAATATGTAAAAGAAAAATTAAATCAAGGAATTTGGAAATAACTTAACTCTGGAATGCCCATAAATAGGGCGTTTCAGGGACACAAAAAGCCAAGGAAAGACGGATTTCTTGTTTTTAAGACATATAATATAATAACGGAGGTAAAAATTTCTGAAACTACATAAAAAAATCAAATCAAATATTGATGATAGTATAAAATATATATTTTTGACAGAAACAGATAATTTGGCAATGGAAGCAACTTATATAAATAAACATGATACAAAAAATATTATTTGTTTACCAACACAAACATCTTGCTGTATGAGATGTAAATTTTGTCATATTACAGACATATCTTCTAAGATTATTTTACGAAATATAACAAATGTAGAAATTGAAGATATGGTAAATTATATATTTAAAGATTTACAATTGTCAAAAGATAAAATGTTGTTAATTTCTTTTATGGGGTGTGGAGAACCACTGCTGAACGTATATAACCTTATAGATGCAATGTCAAACCTAGATAATTCATATAATCAAATTCGGTTTGCTATTGCAACATCAATACCTGCTAATAATGAAGATAATTTTACATACTTCACACATAAAATTTGGGAGAATAAATTAAATGTGAAATTACATTTATCTCTTCATTATACAAATGATAAAACTAGAAAACAATGGATGCCATCTGTTGATTCTATTATAAATTCTTTAAATAATATTTATAAATATAAAGAAATAACAGGTAATAATATTGAGATTCATTATACCTTAATTGATAATGTTAATGATACTGAGGAAGCAAGTTGGCGGATTTCAGCATCCTGACCGAAGACAACAACCGCTTTGAAAAAG
>OHAN01003112.1_pt1 | contig 10079 bp, 8 predicted proteins | sample 1577121 | NCBI WGS metagenome assembly OHAN01 (sample SAMEA3541554, study PRJEB24748) | human gut metagenome | biome: human gut; feature: human-associated habitat; material: faeces | place: China | collected 2012 | reverse complement strand
CGCAGAGCTTTTCGGCGACCTCGAGCACGTGCGTCGAGAAGAAGATCGCGCCGCCCGCGTCGCACACCTCGCGCATCATGCCCTTTAAGATATGCGAGGCTTGGGGTCGAGGCCGACGAAGGGTTCGTCCATCAAAATGAGCTTCGGCTCGTGCAGCCACGCCGAAATGAGGGCAAGCTTCTGCTTCATGCCGTGGGAATAGGCCGCGACGGGCTGCGCCAGGTCGGTCGTCAGCTCGAAGAGGTCTGCATACTTGCGGATGCGCTCCTGCCGCGCGCTTTCCTCCACACCGAAGATGTCGGCGATGAAATTGAGGTACTGGATGCCCGTCATAAACTCGTAGAGGTCGGGGTTATCCGGGATGTAGGCGAGCATCTTCTTGCAGGCGATGGGATCGTCCTGAATGGAGTGCCCGCCGATCGTGATCCTGCCGGAATCGAACTGCTGGATACCGACGACCGACTTGAGCGTCGTGGTCTTGCCCGCGCCGTTGTGGCCGATGAAGCCGTAGATCTCCCCTGGCGCGATGTGGAGCGACAGATCATCCACGGCTTTCTTTTCGCCGAAGGTCTTGGTCAGGTGGTCAATATAGAGCATAGGATCCTCCCCTTTTCTTCTTGCAGCTGTTTCGAGCATCTATTTGATATCGAAATAATATCATAACTTTCTCAGCTGTCAAGCTTCATTTCGCAAATGTCAAGTTTGCTTTACTTGCAGCATAACACCATCCGCACGTTTTGTCAAGCAGGCTTTATATTTTATCCTTATGATGCAGCACGAGCGACACGATCCCCATCACCGCCGCGTACAGAACACCGCCGATCGCCCAGATAAACCAGCTGTTGCGCGGCTGCCCGTTGCCCATGGGACCGAACGTGTAGAAGAGGAAGATCGCCGTCACGCTCAGCCAGTAGATAAGTGTAAGCGTGCTCATTACGCCGCTGCGCGCCTTCTTTTTGCGCGTGTAGTCGCCCTCCTCCAAAAGCTGGTCCATCGCACCGGTGTATGTCCCGCTCCAAACGAGCACCCCCACACCGCACGCGACAAAAACCAGCAGCGCATCCACCGCCGCCGCAGCGTAAACGCCTGTCGGCGCGATGCGTGTGAGCAGCGCGCCAACACTGGAGGACGCAGCTCCGAGCCCGAGCATCAGCGGCACAACGGCGAGGATGCACAGCACCGCGCCGAGGATCGTGCAGCGCGAAGCGGTCGCCTCGTAGCTTCTGCGGCGTTCCCGCACCATACCGCTCACGCCGTATTCTGTTTCAAACGGCTCTTTTTCAAGGAAGTCAAACTCCTTCGTCTTCGCCCCGCAGGAGAGAAAGATCCCCACCGCGGCGGCGACCAGCACCAGCAGCACGCTCACGCCAAGGCCCGCGGCAAGGTTCTCTGAAATGCCGCCCCAGCCGGTGTCCGCCATGGCCGTGAGAAAAATCAGCACAACAGGAGAAACGATGCACAAAGCCACCGCCAGCGCTGTCTTCGGCGCACAGGCTCTGCGCAGCGCAAGATATTGCGCCGCCTGCTCCATCGTTACCCTCCGCAGCGGCGCTTCATCCGCCGCGGATTCGACAAACTCCTCCTCTTCGAGCTCATCCTTCAATAAATAGTCGGTGCTCACGCCGAAAATGCGGCTCATCTGCACCACCTTGTCAAGGTCCGGCACGGACTGCGCGCCCTCCCACTTGCTGACCGACTGGCGCGTCACGCCGAGCTGCACCGCCAGCTCCTCCTGCGACCAGCCCGCCTTCTTGCGCAGCGTGATGATTTTATCCGCTAAGATCATATCGTCTTCCTCCTGAAATTTAAGGGCGCGTTCCCGCGCCGTTTGGATGGCGTTATCATAGCCCATTTTGCGGTTGCGGGAAAGAAAGCGCACTGTCAAATTTGTCAACCGGCAGTTGCAATCCTTGATTTTTCAAGGTTTTTTCGCCGTGCGCTCCTATTACCCTATGTATCTTCGTCATGATATCATACCGCGGCGCAGAAAAAAAGAGCGTCCCGTTCGGGACGCTCTTTTTAAGGCTTTTTCACACACTTACACCACGGCAAAGAACTTGACGAGGAACAGCGCGGAGATCACATAGGTCAGCACGCTGACCTCCTTGGCCTTGCCGGAGAGCACCTTGACGAAGGTGTAGGAGATGAGGCCGAGGCCGATGGCGTGGCCGATGGAGCCGGAGACCGGCATACCGATGAGCATGATCGCCACAGGCAGCATCTGGTCCATATCGCCAAAGTCCACATTCTTGAGACCCTGGAGCATCAGCACGCCGACATAGATGAGAGCCGCAGAAGTCGCGGCGCCGGGGATGATGGCGGCGATGGGGGCAAGGAACATGCAGGCGAGGAACAGCACCGCCGCAGTGAGCGAGGTCAGTCCCGTGCGGCCGCCCGCTTCCACGCCGGAGGCGGACTCGATGAAGGTCGTGACGGTGGAGGTGCCGGTGCAGGCGCCCGCGACCGTACCGATGGCGTCGGAGAGCAGGGCTTCCTTCATGTTGGGCATGTTGCCCTCTTCATCGACCATGCCAGCGCGGGAGGCCGTGCCGACGAGGGTGCCGATGGTGTCGAACATATCGATCATGCAGAAGGTGATGACGAGCGTGACGGCGGTGAACCAGCCGATGTTCACAAAGCCCGCAAAGTCAAACTTGAAGAGCGTGGTGGAGACCATGTCGGCAAAGGGCGGGACAAAGCTCGCGGTGGCCAGACTCTCAAAGGGGTTCACGTGCAGGAAGATGGCGCTGCCCGCCCAGTAGATGACGGAGGAGAAGAGCATACCGAGCAGCACCGCCGCCTTCACGCCCTTCTTGGCGAGAACGACCATGACGAACACGCCGAGGAAGGCCGTCACAACGGTGAGGACCATCGTGTGGTAGCCCACCTCGCCCATGCTGCCCTTGATGATGCTGGGCGTGAGTGCGCCGAAGAAGTCACGCATCATGTAGAAGGGGCTCGTAAAGCCGTTGCCCTCGGCATAAATGCCGACGTTGGAGCCAAGGCCCACGTTCATCAGCATCAGGCCGATGGCCGGCGCGATACCGTAACGCACGCCGAGGGGGATGGCCTCGACGATCTTCTCACGCACCTTGAGCACGGTGAGCACGAGGAAGACAATACCCTCGACCAGAATGATGACGAGCGCCGCCTGGAACGCGGACTCGTACTCGCACTCGTTGATGACCGCGATGTTGGCGACGACCACCGCGAAGAAGCTGTTGAGTCCCATGCCGGGTGCCATGACGAACGGCTTGTTGGCGAAAAACGCCATGCAAATCGTGCCGATCGCCGAGGCGATGCAGGTGGCAAGGAACACACCGTTCCACAGCGGCGTACCCACTGCAAAGTTGGTCAGCAGGTTCGGGTTGAGCGCGATGATGTAGGCCATGGTCATGAACGTGGTGAGACCGGCAAGGAGCTCGGTGCGCACGGTGGTCCCGTTGACCTTCAGCTTGAAAAGCTTTTCCATGATTTTCTCCCCTTTTTTCTTTTTCCGCCCCATTGCCTAACAAAAAATTAGGCAGCAAAACAGATTTTCTGTCAATATTATAAACATCCCGACAAGAAAATGCAAGCATTCTGTGCATTTTTACGATACTTTCTTGTTTCTCACCGAGAAGGCGCGCGGTTTCTGTTGTGTTTTTGGTTGCTTTGCGCTATACTGTAATTAGTAAAAATTTGCACTCTGGGAGGTGTGTGCCGTGAAGCTGATGGTTTTAGACGGCAACTCCATCATCAACCGCGCCTATTACGGTGTCCGTCCGCTCACCACGCGCGACGGCTTCTTCACCCACGCGATCTTCGGCTTTCTGACGATGCTCGGCCGCTTACTCGACGAGGAAAAGCCCGAGGCGCTGTGCGTCGCCTTCGACCGCCGCGAGCCGACGTTCCGCCATCTGGAATACGAGGGCTACAAGGCCACGCGCCATGCCATGCCCGAGGAGCTCGCCATGCAGATGCCCGTGCTCAAGGATGTGCTCGACGCGATGAACATTCCCCGCTACGAGCTCTCGGGCTTTGAAGCGGACGACCTGATCGGCACGATCTCGCGCAAATGCGAACAAGAGGGCTGGGACTGCGTCGTCGCCACAGGGGATAAGGACTCGCTCCAGCTCGTGACCGAGCACACGACCGTCAAGCTCATTTCCACGCGCATGGGCCAGACCACAACGAAGGATATGACGCCCGTGTCGTTCTTCGAAAGCTATGGCTTCGCCCCCATCCACATTGTCGACCTCAAGGCCCTGATGGGCGACGCGAGCGACAACATCCCCGGCGTGCCGGGCGTTGGCGAAAAGACGGCGATGGCGCTCATCCAGAAATATCAGAGCATCGACGAGATCTACCGTCTGCTGCCTGACATTGAGGCAAAGCCGAATGTCATCAAAAAGCTCACCGAGGGCGAGGAGAGCGCACGCCAGAGCTTCCACCTTGCGACCATCGTGACGGACGCGCCGCTCGCATTCGCCCCGCAGGACAATCTGCGCAAAGCGCCGTCCGATGCGCTCTATCCGCTCTTTATGAAGCTGGAATTTACCAAGCTCATCGACAAATACGGTCTCAAGCCGCCCGCCGACATCCCCGCCGCCGAGGAGCCGGTCGACCTCACCGTGACCGCCGAGGCCGTGACCACGGTGGAAAAGGCCAAGGAATATCTCTCGCTCTTCCGCAAGGCGGAGCATGTGACGCTGCTGGCGCTGCCGGATCTTTCCGGCGTGATCGTCGACTTCGTTGCAGGCGAATCGACCGCCGTCTCTGCCGAGTTCTGCTTCAGCCGCTACGAGGGCGACTGGAACGCGCTGCTGCGCGCCCTGTTCTCCTCTAACATCAAAAAAGTCAGCCACAACGTCAAGGACCTCCAGCGCACGCTGCTTGAAAACGGCCTTCCCATCGAGGGCTTCGTCTTCGACACCGCGCTCGCGGGCTACCTTCTCGACGCGACGGCCGGCAAGTACGATATTGCTTCGCTCTTTGCCGCCTACTTCCACCAGACGCTTGCCGAGCCGAAGCACTTAGATCCAGACGCTTTCTCGATGCTCGGCGACACGGCCGAGGCCGAGACGGCGTTCCACGTCTATACCAGCGCCGTCGGTGCGCTCTATGAAGCCTTCGCCCCCATGATCGAAGAGCGCGAGCTGCACGAACTTTATCATAAGGTAGAGCTCCCCCTCTGCGCCGTGCTTGCGCGCATGGAGCATACGGGGATGCGCGTGGACGCAACCGCCCTCGCCGCCTTCGGCAGCGAGATGGAGGCGCAGCTCAAAACGCTGGAGCAGCACATCTATGAGGAGGCGGGCGGGCCGTTCAACATCAACTCTCCCAAGCAGCTCGGCGAGGTGCTCTTTGATAGATTGCAGCTGCCGCACGGCAAGAAGACGAAGACCGGCTGGTCGACGAACGCGGACGTGCTCGAAAAGCTGCGATGGGAAAACCCCATCGTCGAAGAGGTCCTGCAATACCGCCAGTACGCCAAATTCCGCTCGACCTATTGCGACGGTCTTCTGAAGGTCATCGCGCCCGACGGGCGCATCCACACGAGCTTTCAGATGACCGTCACGGCGACGGGCCGCCTCAGCTCGACCGAGCCGAATTTGCAGAACATCCCCACGCGCACGAAGCTCGGCAGCGAATTTCGCCGGATGTTCGTCCCGTCAAGCGGCTGCGTGCTCGTCGACGCGGACTACAGCCAGATCGAGCTGCGCCTGCTTGCCCACATCGCGGGGGATGAAGCGATGCGCACGGCATTTCTGACCGGCGAGGACATCCACACCGTCACTGCCTCGCAGGTCTTCGACGTGCCGGTCGATCAGGTAAGCAAGCAGATGCGCTCGCACGCAAAGGCCGTCAACTTCGGCATCGTGTACGGCATTTCCGCCTTCTCGCTCGCGCAGGACATCGGCGTGCCGGTGTACGAGGCGAAGGAGTATATCGAGACTTATTTCGAGCGCTTTCCCGGCATCCGCCGCTACATGGATGAGGTCGTCGCGCAGGCGAAGGAGCGCGGCTACGTGGAAACGCTGATGCACCGCCGCCGCGCCCTGCCCGAGCTGACGGCGAGCAACTTCAACACAAGATCATTCGGCGAGCGCGTGGCGCGCAATATGCCCATTCAGGGCACGGCCGCGGATGTCATCAAGCTCGCCATGGTGCGCGTCGACGAGCGGCTGCGCAAGGAAAGCTTACAGGCAAAGCTCATTTTGCAGGTGCACGACGAGCTGATCGTCGAATGCCCCGAGGCGGAAAAGGAAACGGTCGCGCATCTTCTCACCGAGGAGATGGAGGGCGCGGTGCACCTCTCCGTCCCCCTGACCGCCGAGGCCCACTGGGGCAAAAACTGGCTGGAAGCCAAATGACCGGAGGATATCAATGGAACAGTTAAAGAAAAAGGTCCGCATCGTACCGATGACGAACGAATATCTGGAGGATGTATCCGACCTCGAGCGCGAGTGCTTCTCCAACCCCTGGTCGCGCAATATGCTGGCAGAGGAGCTTGAAAACGCGTGCTCGGCCTTTCTGGTCGCGCTGGACGCGGAGACGAACAGCGTCGTCGGCTACGCGGGACTGCTCGCCGTCGCGGACGAGGGCTGCATCACCAAGATGGCCGTCCGCCCCGACTGTCGCCGCGGCGGTGTGGCCGGGCAGCTTCTGGACGTGTTTGTCCGCTTTGCGGGCGGCAGCGGCCTCGCATTTTTAACGCTGGAGGTGCGCGCGAGCAACTACGCCGCCATCGCGCTCTACGGCAGCCGCGGCTTCCGCAGCGAGGGCCGCCGCAAGAACTACTACGACCACCCGAAGGAGGACGCCATCATCATGACGAAGAACTTCCGCGCGGCAGAAGCGGAGGCGCAGCAATGAAGATCCTCGCTTTCGAGTCCTCCTGCGACGAGACCGCCGTCGCGGTCGTCGAGGACGGGCGCAAAATTCTCTCCGACGCCATCGCGTCGCAGGCCGACCTGCACGCGCTCTATGGCGGCGTCGTGCCGGAGATCGCGTCGCGCAAGCACATCGAGGCCATCGCCGCGCTGACCGATCAGGCGCTCAAGGAAGCGGGCGTCGGTAAAAAGGACATTGACGCTGTGGCCGCGACCTATGCGCCGGGTCTCATCGGCGCGGTGCTCGTGGGGCTGAACTTTGCCAAGAGCGCGGCCTACGCGCTGAATGTGCCGCTCATCCCTGTGCACCACATTCGCGGCCATATCGCCGCGAACTACTTAGCCTTTCCCGAGCTCGAGCCGCCGTTTCTGGCGCTGTGTATGTCCGGCGGCAACACGCTCATCGTCGATGTGCGCGGCTATACGGACTTTGTCCTGCTCGGTGCGACGCGCGACGACGCGGCGGGCGAATGCTTCGATAAGGCCGCGCGCGTGCTCGGTCTCCCCTATCCCGGCGGCGCGGCGATGGATCGGCTCGCCCACGAAAGCGAGGGCGGCGTTTACGAGCTGCCGCGCGCCAAAATCGACGGCTGCCCGCTCGACATGAGCTTTTCGGGTCTCAAAACCGCCGTCGTGAATCTCGCCCACAACGCCGAGCAGACCGGAAAGTCCCTCGACCGCGCGGCGCTCGCGCGCGACTTCACGCAGGCCGTCGTCGACGAGCTTGTTCCCCGCGCGATGCTCGCCATGCAGCAGAGCGGGCGCAAAACCATCGTCGCCGCGGGTGGTGTGGCCGCCAATTCGTTCATCCGCGCAGCGCTCGAAAAAGAGTGCCAGAAGCGCGGCTATCGGCTCTATATGCCGCCGCTGAAGCTCTGCGGCGACAACGGCGCGATGATCGGCGCGCAGGGATACTACGAATATCTCGCCGGCGCGCGGGCAGATTGGTCGCTCAACGCGTATGCCACGCGGGATATCGACGATCCCATCGTCTGACGCTTTGCGGCGCGTGAGCGCTGCAAGGCATCAATTCCCTGCGGCAGTCAAAAGATAAGGATAAAACAGGACGGTCCTCTTTTTCAAAAGGGACCGTCCTGTTTTTCTGTATCCTCACGCAGCGCAGGGCGGACAAGGTATCCCGATCCCGGCAGACTGCAAGGTCTTTGCGCCGTCTTGCAAAATTCGTCTGTTATGGTAACAAATCGAAAATCTGTTCTGCAATAAATTTCAAGTCAACAATATTATGTCAATTTCGACACGCGTCTGTTCCCACAACTGGTTTTCCCCTTTTCAAAAAATCAAGCGCTCAAATTTCCCAAAAATAATGACATTTCAGGAATCCCTGTTGTGTGGAAAACTCTGTGGAAACTGTGGATAACTCACCGTAGAATCTCTTTATCGAATTTATTATGTTAATCTGTCAGTTTCGATCAAACATTGCCGCATCGCGGCGGATTCTGTCGGGAACGCGGCTACTTTGATGGCTTTTCGCAACTTCCGTCATGTCTGCTGATTTTTATTTTTGCCGTTCTGCCGAATCACAAGAGCCTTTCTGCACACGCATTTTGCAGAAGCTCTGCAAAATATACTATTTGTATAGAAACTGTAACGGCCCTGCCGATTTCTCGGCAGGGCTTTTTTAACACGGTGTTTCCAGTCCGTAGCACCCGCTCACGGGGTCTAAAAAGAGCGGCAGGTGCAGCGGGCGGTACGTAAACCAGACGAACGTAAACAGCAGCGCCCACAAAAGTACAAAGCCGATGAGCTGCATCGCACCCCCGCGCAGCGCGCCATCGGTCAGCAGGCGGTAACTCACAAAGTACAGCAGCGCGTCGGCGAGGAAGAAGATCGTGATGTTCACCCAGTCAGGGAGCTTGCCGAACATTCCCGTCAGCGTGTAGAAAAGTGCCGGAATAGCGATCAGCCCCAGCAGAATGCTCGCCGCCTTGACCGCAAAGAAGTTTCGGAACGCTTCCGAAAACACGATAAACTCCACCACCGTAAATACAAGAAATGGGATGAACAGCAGCTTCATGTGCTCCCAGGTCGACTCGTTCACGGCAGAAAATGCCGCGGCCACGCGGCTCCCGCCCGTCCATTCGTATACAAAATGCAGCAGCGTCCCAAAAAGTCCCGTCACCGCAAAGCCGATGAGCTCCCACCGGCGCAGCTCCCGTTTCATGCTCCGTCCTCCCTTTCCGCCCCGGTCAAGCCGGGCAAGCACTATAGTCTACGCGGGAAAGAAGGGCTTTATACAGCAAAAGCCGCCCAAGCGGGCGGCTTTTGCGTTTCTTTTCTTATTCGGCAAATTCAGGCACAACAACGCCCGCGGGCGCATCCTCAGTCAGCGCAAAGCTGTCGGTTTCGAGCCTATGGACGCTTGCCGCGTCGTACAGCGACAGGAATTCGTCCAGCGTGCCGATCTCGGGATAGCCGTGCGCGCCGAAGCGGTAGTGCATCGGCACGAGCACGCGCGGCGCGATCGCGTCCGCGACCTTTTTTGCCGTCTTCGCGTCGATCGTATAGTACCCGCCAACGGGAATCAGCAGCGCATCGCAGCCCTTGACCGTCGCAAGCTGCTCCTCATTCAGCTCGTGGCCGAGGTCACCGCAGTGCACGACTGTCATCCCCTCTGCGCGCAGGATATGGATGGCGTTCTCGCCGCGAAGTGAACCTTTCTTGTCATCGTGGAACGTTGAAACCGTCTCGACCGTAAACGGGCTTTCCGATTTGTCGCGCCCCGAGAGCGTCACCGCCTCCAAAAAGGCGTGGTCGCGGTGGCCGTGCGAGCACAGCGCCTCGTCCGCCTCGATGTGCAGCGCGGGATACGTCTCCACATAGTAGGGGTCGAGTACGACGCGCCAGCCCGCGCTCTCGACCGCAAAACAGGAATGGCCCAGCCAGATGATGTTCATGGTGTTTTCCTCCTTAATTCCGCGTCATTCGAGCTCATCGAGCGTCATGGAGAAGCTCTCCATGCAGTTGACCATGAAATAGTCGAGCTCGGGCATGTGCATCTCGCTCAGCGCGCGGCGCGTCTGCTCCGCAGCCTTTTTGAATTCCATGTTGCCCGCCTTGAGCTCTTCGACGCACTTGATGTAGGCCGAGAGCTTGTCCGCCGCTTTGACGAGCTTTTTCGTCGTCTCGTCCTCGATCTTGATGATGGGCTCATAGTCCGCGCGCAGCTCGTCCGGCAGCATCGAG
>OHAN01003108.1_pt1 | contig 10096 bp, 8 predicted proteins | sample 1577121 | NCBI WGS metagenome assembly OHAN01 (sample SAMEA3541554, study PRJEB24748) | human gut metagenome | biome: human gut; feature: human-associated habitat; material: faeces | place: China | collected 2012 | reverse complement strand
GCCAGTCGGCGCCGCGGCGGCCGGTGGCGATGACGGTGTGCCTGGCCTCGATGGTGTAGTCCTGGTGCCCATCGTGCGCCACGACGCCGCAGCAGCGGCCGTCGCGCAGGATGACGTCCTCGCACGTGCAGCCGAAGAGCATCTCCACCCCGTGGTCGCGCAGGTAGTTTTCGATGCCGAGGTAGACCTCGTGCGCCTTTTCCGTGCCGAGGTGGCGGATCGGGCAGTCGACCAGACGCAGACCCGCGCGGATGGCGCGCGTGCGGATGCGCTTGACCTCCTCCGTGTTCTCAAGGCCCTCAACGTGCGCATCGGCGCCGAACTCGAGGTAAATGCTGTCGGCGTAATTGATGATCTCCTGCGCCTGCCGCTCGCCGACGAGCGTGGGCAAGTCACCGCCGACATCGCTGCACAGCGAGAGCTTGCCGTCCGAGAACGCGCCCGCGCCGGAGAAACCGGTCGTGATGTGGCAATACGGCTTGCAGTTCATGCACTTGCCGGTCTTGGCCTTCGGGCAGCGGCGGTTTTCAATGGCCTGCCCCTGCTCGATCATGACGATCTTCTCCGGGGTGCCGCGGCGCAGCAGCTCCAGCGCCGTGAAGATACCGGCAGGGCCCGCGCCGACAATGACAACATCTGCGTTCATGTAGGGTTCCTCCTTATTCTGCAATCGTGTTTTCTGTCTCTGTCTCTGACCAAAACGCGCTGCTGAGCGCAGCAAAGCACAGCAAAAACACCGCACTGCGTGCGGTGTTTTTGCTGTGTGTGGTTCTCAATCTGGAGCGGGCAACGAGATTCGAACTCGCTACCTCCACCTTGGCAAGGTGGCGCTCTGCCAAATGAGCTATGCCCGCATTTCGTGAATGCAAGCGTTATTTTACCACAAAACGTCGACTTGTCAAGCCTTTTTTGATCTTTTTTTACGCATCCGGCAACTGCAGCTTCTGCCCCTCGCGCCAGATGAACGACTGCGCCGTGCACGACGGGCAGTCCTCCGTGTCCCACTGGTAGGTGCTGCGCATGCTCTCATCACTGCGCAGCCACAGCGTTTCCGACTGCATGAACAGGTCGAGATGATAGTAATTTCCGCCGACCTGCACGACATTCCAGCAGCGCTCCGCCCCCTGAAAGCGGCCGCTGACGACCTGGCACGGGATATTCAGCGCGTCGCAGACCGCCTTGTAGGCCATGGCCAGGCCATAACTGTCGGCCGCGCCGCTCACGAGCGCATCATACGCCGTGCTCACGGTCGTTATCCGCTGCTCACAGGCGCGCATGACGATGAGTGCCGCCTGCAGGGGCGTCTCCTGCTCGCCCGCCGTGAGCGTGGATGTGAGCGTGCGTACGCGGCCGTCGAGCTGCGTGCGGCGGTCGTTGACCGTGGATTCCTTGGCGCCGTACTGCAGCGTGACACTGAAGATCTTCTGGCTGCTGCCGCCGCTGTAGACCTCCACACGGATGGCCGGGAAGTTCACCACGAGCTGCGGCTGATTCAGACACGCCGAGCGCACGAGCGCCGTCACATCGTCCGGCTCCAGCGTACTGGTGCTGATCTGGATGGCAAACTGCGTACGCTGCCGGTCGAGCGCATCGACCACGCAGTCGAGGATGCTCTTTTGCGTCTGGGCGCTGTAGATGGAGCGCACCTCGTTCTCCGGCCGGTTGTAGGTGATGGTGATGCTCGCCTCGCAGTAGGCGATCACCTGCTCGGTCTCATAGCTGACGCTCTCGATACAGTACGCGCCGATGGCAGTGCCGGTGCGCAGCTCCTCACAGGCGGCGGCCAGATCGTCGGCAATGATGCCGTCGTAGTCGCCGAAGGCCAGCACGAACGAGCGCTCATACTGCGCCGCCATGGTGTTGAGCGCGCGCATGAGACCCGCATAGTTGCGGATCTGCGTCGTGTCGGCGTCCGTCAGGAGGTTCGACGGCTCCTCATACGGGCGCACCGACAGATATTCCTTGTCAAACACGGACGTGCATCCGCACAGCGACACCAGCAGTGCCGCCAGCAGGATGCCGGTGATGCAGCGTTTGTGCATACCCCGCTCCTTTCAATCGTCGCCGTAGATGTTTCCAAAGCCGCGGCCAAACACTTCCTTGGCCTCGGACACGATGACAAATGCGTGCTCATCCACCGAGCGCACGACCTCGCGCAGCTGGGCGATCTCCGGCCGCTTGACCACGCAGAGGATGACCTGCATCTCCTTGCCGGACCACGCGCCCTCGCCGCGCAGCAGCGTGACGCCGCGGCCCATCGTGCAGGTGATGGCGCTCTTGATGGCGCCGACGTTGTTGGTGATGATATAGCACACCTCCGACACGCCGGGGCCGTAGAGTACGAGGTTGACGACCTTCGAGCTGATGAACATCTCGATCATGGTGTACATGCAGCTGTCGTACTTCTTGAACAGGAAGGCAAACGTCAGCACGACGACAACGTTCATGCCGAACAGCAGCGTGCCGAAGTTGATGTACGGATAACGCCGGCGCAGCATCTTGGCCACAATGTCCGTGCCGCCGCCGGTCGTGCCGGTGGTATAGATCAGGCCGTAGCCTGCGCCGTTGAGCACGCCGCCGTAGACCGCGCCGAGCATCGGCTCGTCCGTCACGACGAGGCCGGTCAGCGCGAGCGCGTCGATGAGCACGGAGATGAGCGCCATGACGCACAGCGCCAGAATGAGCCGGCGTGTGCCGAGGCGGTGCCGCCAGCCGAGGTAGAAAATGGGGATGTTAATCAGAATCGACAGCACGCCGACGGGGATTCCGGTCAGCAGGCGGATGATCTGGGCGATGCCGGTCACGCCGCCTGAGACGATGCTGTTCGGGAACGTGAAGAACTGGAACGCCGCAGCCACGAGCGCCGAGCCGACGACCAGCTTCATGTAATCAAAAGCGGAAAAACGATGCAGATCCATATCTCTCTCCTCAGATCAGGCTCATCTGCTCCTCGCCGCGGTCGTCCTCACGCAGCAGCGCGCCGGCGGCCGGCAGACTCCTGGCGCGGTAGCGCGCATGGTTGCGGATGAGCGTATCGGGCGCAAACTTCGCCTGCGTGACGACGGCCTTTTTCTTCAGCGCCATGACGGCGACGCCCTGCGTCGTGCGCGAGGCCTTGAGCGACACGGCCTCCGGCGGGAAGAGCAGCGCGCGCCCGTCGGACGCGAAGAGCACGACCTCGCTGCCCGTGTACAGCGGCAGCACGGCCACGAGCGGGCTCTTGTCCGAGTATGCGCCGGTCAGGCGGCGGCGGTTCGTCTTGGTCTCATATGCCGACATGGGGATGCGCGCGACCTTGCCGTTTTCAAATACCAGCAGCAGCTCGCCGCGGTAATCGCCGGGATCGATCATGCACAGGACGTGCTCATCATCGTCCATGGACAGCACCGTCGGCAGGTACACGCCGAGCACGGACGCCTTCGTGTCCGCAAAGTCGCAGAGCTTGGCCTTATACACCTGTTGACGGTCGGTGAAGATGAGAAGTTCCCCGCGGTTCGTCGCGCCGAAGCTCTGGCTCAGCTCGTCGCCGTCCTTATACTTCTGCTCGCCGCTCATACGCAGCGACTGCGGCGTGATCTTCTTGAAGTAGCCCTCGCGCGAGAGGAACAGCTGCACCGGATAATCCGGCACGAGGTCCTCGGCCGGCATCTGCGCGACGGACTCCGCCGCGACGATGCCCGTGCGCCGCGGCGACGGGTACTTGCGGATGATCTCCTTGAGCTCGCGAACGATGATGCCGCGGATGCGGCGCTTGCTCTCGAGCGTTGCCTCGAGGTCGGCAATGTCTTTTTCCAGCGCATCGGTCTCGGCCGTGCGCTTGAGGATGTACTCACGGTTGATGTTGCGCAGCTTGATCTCGGCCACGAAGTTTGCCTGCACCTCGTCGAGGTCGAAGCCCGCCATGAGGTTCGGCACAACGTCGGCCTCGCGCTCGGTATTGCGGATGATGGCGATGGCGCGGTCGATATCGAGCAGGATCCTGCCGAGGCCCTGCAGCAGGTGGAGCTTGGCGCGCTTTTTCTGCAGGTCGAAGAACACGCGCCGGCGGATGCACTCCATGCGCCAGTCGATCCACTCGTCGAGGATCTCGCCCACGCCCATCACGCGCGGGTTGCCGGCAATGAGGATGTTGAAGTTGCAGGCAAAGCTGTCGCACAGCGGCGTGAGGCGGAAGAGCTTCTGCATGACCTGCTCGGGGTCCGCGCCGCGCTTGAGGTCGATGGCGAGCTTCAGACCGCTGAGGTCGGTCTCGTCGCGCATGTCGGCCACCTCGCGCAGCTTGCCTGCCTTGACGAGCTCGGCCACCTTGTCAATGACGGCCTCGACGGTCGTGGAATATGGGATCTCATAGATCTCGATGATGTTTTCCTTCGGCAGGTGCCGCCAGCGGGCGCGCACCTTCACGCTGCCGCGGCCGGTGCGGTAGATCTGGGCCATCTCGTCCCGGTCGTACAGGATCTCGCCGCCGGTCGGAAAGTCCGGCGCCGGGAGCGTCGAGAGCAGGTCGTGGTTCGGGTCCTCGAGGTAGGCGATCGTCGTGCGGCAGACCTCCTCGAGGTTGAAGCCGCAGATCTGGCTGGCCATGCCGACGGCGATGCCGAGGTTTGCCGACACGAGCACGTTTGGAAAGCGCGTCGGCAGCAGGGCCGGCTCTTTCATGGAGCCGTCGTAGTTATCGACAAAATCGACGGTGTCGCTGTCAATGTCGCCGAAGAGCTCGGCGCAGATGGGCGCGAGCTTCGCCTCCGTGTAACGCGAGGCGGCGTAGGACATGTCGCGCGAAAACACCTTGCCGAAGTTGCCCTTCGAGTCCACAAACGGCGTCAGCAGCGCGCCGTAGCCCTTCGACAGGCGGACCATGGTCTCATAGATCGCGGCGTCGCCGTGCGGGTTGAGGCGCATGGTCTGGCCGACGATGTTGGCCGACTTTGTGCGTCCGCCCGTGAGCAGATTCATCTTGTACATTGTGTACAGCAGCTTGCGGTGGCTGGGCTTGAAGCCGTCGATCTCCGGGATCGCGCGCGAGACGATGACGCTCATCGCATACGGCATATAGTTTTGCTCCAGCGTCTCGGTGATGGGCTGGGAGATGACCTCCGCCTTGAGCCCGACGACGTTGGGATCCACGGTTTTCTTGATTTCCGGTGCTTTTTTTCTCGGCATAACGTTACCGTTCCTTTACGCAGGTTTTTCTCAGGAAATATCGGCCAGATCGAGAAACTGGCTGCCGCACTCGGCAATGTGCGCCTTGCGTCCGGCGAGATTGTCGCCCAGGAGCAGGTCAAACATCTGCGCCGTGCGCTCGACGTCCTCCGGCATGACGCGGATGAGCTTGCGCGTGTCGGGGTTCATGGTCGTGAGCCACATCATCTCGGGGTCGTTCTCGCCGAGACCTTTCGAGCGGTTGATGTCCGCCTTTGCGCCGCCGAGGCTGTCAACGATGGCCGCCTTCTCGCGGTCGGAGTAGGCAAAGTAAGTCTTGCCCTTGCTCACGATCTCATACAGGGGCGACTCGGCAATGTACACATAGCCCTCGCGGATGAGCGTCGGCGCGAGGCGGTAGAGCATGGTGAGGATGAGCGTGCGGATCTGGAAGCCGTCCACGTCGGCATCGGTGCAGATGATGACCTTGTTCCAGCGCAGATTCTCGAGATTGAACGCCGAGAGGTCCTTGGCCTGCTTGCTCTGCACCTCCACGCCGCAGCCGAGCACGCGCATGAGGTCGGTGATGATATCGCTCTTGAAAATGCGCGCATAATCCGCCTTCAGGCAGTTGAGAATCTTGCCGCGCACAGGCATGATGCCCTGGAACTCCGCGTCGCGCGAGAGCTTGCAGGCGCCGAGGGCGGAGTCGCCCTCCACAATGTAGATCTCGCGGCGCGAGACGTCCTTCGAGCGGCAGTCAACGAATTTCTGCACGCGGTTGGCGAGGTCAACATTGCCGGTGAGCTTTTTCTTGATGTTCAGACGCGCTTTTTCCGCCGTCTCGCGGCTGCGCTTGTTGATGAGCACCTGCTCCATGACGCGGTCGGCCTCGGTCTTGTGCTCGATGAAATAGATCTCGAGCTGGGCGCGGAAAAACTCCGTCATGGCCTCCTGGATGAACTTGTTCGTGATGGCCTTTTTCGTCTGGTTTTCGTAGGACGTGATGGTCGAAAAGCAATTCGTAACGAGAATCAGGCAGTCCTGCACGTCCTGAAAGCTGATCTTGCTCTCGCTCTTCTGGTACTTGCCCTGCTGCTTGATGTAGGCGTCGATGGCGGAGGTAAAGGCGCTCTTGGCCGCCTTTTCCGGCGCGCCGCCGTACTCCAGCCAGGACGAGTTGTGGTAGTATTCAATGTCATTGACGCGGTTGGAAAAGCAGAACGCCGCCGAGATCTTCACCTTATACTCCGGCTTGTCCGCGCGGTCGCGGCCGCGGCGCTCGGTCTCGATAAAGGTCGGAACGGTCAGCGCATCCTCCCCGGCGAGCTCCTTGACATAGTCGAGGATGCCGTCGGCGTAGCGGTAGTCTGTCGTCTCGAACGTGCCGCCGCGCTGCACGCGCAGGCGGAACGTCACGCCGCGGTTGACCACGGCCTGCCGGTGCAGCACGTCCTGAAAATAGCTCTCGGGTACGTCGATGTCCGTGAACACCTCCAGATCCGGCCGCCAGCGGATGGTCGTGCCGGTCTTTTTGCGGTCGGCCGGGGCGCTCTCCAGCCCGCCGACGACTTCGCCGTGGCGAAAGTGCAGGGTGTACTTTTTCCCGTCGCGCCAGATGGTCACATCCATGTATTCCGAGGCGTACTGCGTGGCGCACGCGCCGAGGCCGTTGAGGCCGAGCGAGTACTCGTAGTTTTCGCCCTCGTTGTTTTTGTACTTGCCGCCGGCGTACATTTCGCAGAAGATCAGCTCCCAGTTGTAGCGCTGCTCCTTCTCGTTCCAGTCCACCGGACAGCCGCGCCCGAAATCCTCCACCTCAATGGACTTGTCTTCGTAGCGCGTAACGGTTATAATATTGCCGAATCCCTCGCGCGCCTCGTCGATCGCGTTCGAGAGAATTTCAAACACTGCGTGCTCGCAGCCCTCCAGCCCGTCGGAGCCGAAGATGACGCTCGGGCGTTTGCGCACGCGCTCCGCGCCCTTGAGCATCGAGATGCTGTCATTGCCGTAGGTTGTCGTTGGGGCCTTTGCCATGTCGTTGGATCCCTCTCATATCACAAGATGTGGTAGCATTTCGTTTCATACCTTAACCAATCTAGTATAGCGTATCAAGGCCGGAAATGCAAGGAATTCCAAAAAATAGACGGGGAACACGAAAAGTGTGCTCCCCGCCGCCCCGGAACTTTTTGGGCTGTCCCCTGCCGCTCCGGCACTTGACGCAATCCGTGCCGAACGGCGTTCCGGTGGTCCGGAGCGGGTCGTTCCCGCGCTGGATGCAGCAGCCTGCAAAGCTCTTGCAGGAATCGGATGCTGCGCCGCGGCCTGTGTGCCGGGCGGCCTCCGCGGGTTTGCTTCGCTGCAGCGCGCGTCGGATATGTTGTCCAGGCACAGTATGCGCGCGTCACCCGCTGCTATACCTGGAAAATTTCGCTGCGCTCTGACTAAAACCACCGCCGCTGACATAGAATATACAGAAAAGCGAACGGAGGCTTTTCCATGTCCAGTCAGAGAAAGCAGCAGCGGGCACACCGCGCGGAGGTGCAGCGCGTGCGCGCCGAGATGCTCGGCGTGCGCTGCGAGCTCGAACAGGCCTACAACGAGTTTGACAACATCACCGATCCCCTGCTGATGGAGGCGTGCATCTATGAGATCAACGCGCTGCGCGCAAAGTATAACTGCGCCGTGCACGATCTGAAAAATCTGACACAATAGGATGGTTTCTTATGTCGCAAACACTTACGGACATTCTGGTCGTGATCGCGGCCGTGTTTCTCGTCTGGCTGGTCATCCGGCTGTTCCGAAAGCCGATCCGCTGGATCCTGAAGCTGCTGCTCAACACGGCCATCGGCTTCGCGGCGCTGTTTCTGCTCAACTTTTTCGGCAGCGCCATCGGCATCACGCTCGGCCTCAACTGGATCAACGCGCTGGTCATCAGCGTGGCCGGGTTCCCGGGGCTGGTGCTGCTGCTGCTGATCAAATATCTCTTTTAGCCTACATAAACAATTCCCCGCATCCTCGGATGCGGGGAACTGCTTTATCCGGGCGTGCCGGTGCTCTGCGTCAGCTCCGGCCATGTGCCGGTATCATTATAATTCTCGCGCGTGAGCGTCCAGCTGTACGGCGCGGCGAGCGTGATGTTCTGTGCGTCCACGGCCGCTTTTGTCAGCGCATAGCAGAAATCGTGCCACGTATCGGTCTCCTCGCGCGTGTGCCCCGCCGCGAGAAAGGCAGCCTCCTGCGCCTGCGTATAATTCTCAAGCGTGAGCATGAGTTTTCGCGTCTCGAACATCGAGGCCCAGTAGGCGTCCTCCGTCATGCCGGTGCCGGCGATGAACTGCTCATAAGCCTCGCGGTTGTCCGCCGTCTGTGCGGCGGCGCGCGTATCGTCGATGTCCTGCTGCACGACGGCGTCCGCAGCTTCATACCCTTCGGTGAGCGCCTGATAGTACAGCGCGCGCGTCACGATATAGCGCGCGAGCGTGTACTGCGCGGCCTCCGCCTCCGCCATGCCGGAAGCCCGGTTCTGCGTACACATGTTCTCAAACGTGTGCGCCGTGATCGTGAAGTCCCCGCCCATGATGACCGGCGTCTCATCGCCGGGCTGCAGGGACTCGGCATACGTCTTTCCGGCGTCGCGATACGTTGTGTCCGCCGCAGGCCACTTCGCAGCAGCGTACAGCACAATGCACATCGCCAGCACCACGATCAGCACGCACCAGAGGATGATCCTGCTTGTTTTCGACATGGTCATTCCCTCCCAAAATCGCGTTATGTAAACTTATATCCTTCGTTCTTATATCCAGAGTACCATATTCCGGCGGGAAAGAAAAGTGATTCCCGGATATTGGGACAAAAAAACGCGCCGGGTGAAGCAAAACTTCACCCGGCGCGCTTGCATATTCGTTCTATCCGCAGGCGGCGAACCGCGCGCCTGTCAGAACTCAGTCATTGACCGTGACCACGTTGTCCGCGACGACGGCGGACGCCTCACCATTCGGCTGCACCGTCTCCACATACGTGCCGGTGCTGCCTATGTAGGGGTTGATCTCGCGCGCTTTGAGCGCGGCGTAAATGCCCGCGCAGGCAACCATCATTGCGATGAGCAGGCCCCACAAAACTGCGATCTTGGTCTTTGCCATGACAGATTCCTCCTTTAAGAAATCAAAAGTGTTGTTTGTTTTTTATCTGTTTGCGTTCCGCTTTCCACACTTCCCACACAGGCGGCAACAGCCGCTGCGGCGAATCGGAACGAAGCTTGTCGAACTTTGTTATTTTCTTATCAACTGCATTGTAGCGCTTTTCAACCCATTTTAAAAGCCCTTTTTTGCATTTCTACTTTTTTAACAAAGCTGTTTGATTTTTAACGTTACGTTTTTGTCAAATCGACGAAGCATAAAAATACCGGGCGGAGCACTGCCCCGCCCGGCTGGAAATGCACTGTATTTGCTATGCAAAAGCATAGAAAAAGAAGAAATGTGCCATTTCCTCGCCCCTGCGGGGCAACCGGAAATGATGCGCAGAAACTTCATGCACCGGCATTTGCGCTTTTTCGTGGTGCAGCACGCATGCATGAAGTTTTACACCTGTGTCAGCGCCTGAACGACGCGCTCAAACTGCATGCTGTGCGATGCTTTGACGAGCACGCAGTCACCCGTCTGCAGCAGCTGCGGCAAGGCCGGGAGCAGCGCATCGAGCGTGTCAAACGACGCGGTCACAATAGCAGAGTCCACCGCAGCGGCGCCGGCGGCGATATGTTTCGCCAGCTCCCCGCAGGTGATGACGAGCGACACGCCGGCTTCGGCCGCGCAGACGCCGGTCTCGCGGTGCAGGGCCGCGGCGTTGGCGCCGAGCTCGCCCATGTTGCCGAGGATGGCCACACGGCGGCCGGCCGGAAGCGTCGCCATGGAGCGCAGCGCCGCCGCCGTGGAATCGGGATTGGCGTTATAGCAGT
>OHAN01003107.1_pt1 | contig 10097 bp, 7 predicted proteins | sample 1577121 | NCBI WGS metagenome assembly OHAN01 (sample SAMEA3541554, study PRJEB24748) | human gut metagenome | biome: human gut; feature: human-associated habitat; material: faeces | place: China | collected 2012 | reverse complement strand
TCTACGGCGATGCAAACATCACCTCCCGTATGGAGGGCTGGTACTCCAACGGCACGCAGGTCGTCTTCGCCTGCGGCGGCGGCATCTACACCTCCGCTGTTGAGGCTGCTCTGAAGAGCAACGGCTATGTCATCGGCGTTGACGTTGACCAGAACTACATCGGTGTCAACGGCGTGGCTGACGGCTCCTTCGCTTACAACCCCTTCATCACCTCTGCAATGAAGGGCCTGACCGAGGCTGTCAATACCGCTCTGTCCGACATCGAGGCAGGCGATTGGAGCGAAATCGCTGCTTCCAACGGCAACTTCGGTCTGGAGGACGGCGACTACATCGGCCTGCCCACCGATGCTGACAGCTGGAACTTCGAGACCTTCACCACCGACGAGTACGAGGCTCTGAAGGAGAAAATCAAGAGCGGCGAGATCACTGTGGACAACAGCTCTGACGACAGCACCAAGCCCACCGTCAGCGAGTTCACCACCGTCAACTACATCCAGTAATCAGAAACTTCCCGGGCGGGGCGCTCTGCAAAGGGCGTCCCGCCTTTTTTGTATGCTTTTTCAAGACGAGGAAGAAATGCCTGTCAAAATGCACAAAAGTAATACTTATGATATGGCAAAACACTAAATTTTCAAAAAGAAGTGTGCAAAACAGCAAAAATACGGTATAATGGGCATTACAATAGTATAAGTGTCGTTTGGACACGAAAGGAGAGTGAGCAGATTGGCAGAGGATTTTGTGATCGAGATGCTCCATATCACCAAGGAGTTCCCGGGCATCAAGGCAAACGACGACATTACCCTGCAGCTGCGCAAAGGTGAGGTCCATGCCCTGCTGGGCGAGAACGGCGCAGGCAAAAGTACCCTGATGAGCGTGCTGTTCGGCCTGTATCAGCCGGAGGAGGGTAAGATCCTCAAAAACGGCAAGGAGGTCGCCATCCGCAACCCCAACGATGCAAACGCACTGGGCATCGGTATGGTCCACCAGCACTTCAAGCTGGTGGAGTGCTTCAGCGTGCTGGACAACATCATTCTGGGTGTGGAGCCCAACAAGCTGGGCTTTTTGCAGAAGGCCGAGGCCCGCAAGAAGGTCATGGCCCTGAGCGAGAAGTACGGCCTGCGTGTTGACCCCGATGCGCTCGTCAGTGATATTTCGGTCGGTATGCAGCAGCGCGTGGAGATTTTGAAGATGCTCTACCGCGACAATGAGATCCTCATCTTCGACGAACCCACCGCTGTGCTGACCCCGCAGGAGATCGACGAGCTGATGGAGATCATGCGCGGGTTCAAGAAGGAGGGCAAGTCCATCCTCTTTATTACCCACAAGCTCAACGAGATCATGGCGGTCGCCGACCGCTGCACCGTCCTGCGCAAGGGCAAGTATATGGGTACTGTGGACATCAAGGACACCACCAAGGAAGAGCTTTCCCGCATGATGGTCGGCCGTGACGTCCAGCTTCAGGTCGATAAAAAGCCCGCTCACCCGGGCGATGTCGTGTTGGACGTGGAGGGTGTCACCATCCACAACGACCAGCGCAAGAAGGACTCCGTCAAGGACGTCACCTTCCAGGTCCACGCAGGCGAGATCGTCTGTCTGGCGGGCATCGAGGGCAACGGCCAGACCGAGCTCGTCTATGGCCTCACCGGCCTCGAAAAACTGTCGGGCGGCAAGATCACGCTGGACGGCAAGGACATCACCCGCGAGAGCATCCGTCAGCGCTCGAAGGACGGCATGAGCCACATCCCCGAAGACCGCCACAAGCACGGTCTGGTGCTGGATTACAACCTCGAGAACAACATGGTGCTCCAGCGCTACTGGCAGCCCGAGTTCCAGAAGGGCGGCTTCATCCAGTCCGATAAAGTCCGCGAGTACTCCGATAAGCTGATCGCTCAGTACGACGTCCGCAGCGGTCAGGGCAGCTCCACCATCGTGCGCAGCATGTCCGGCGGCAACCAGCAGAAAGCCATCATCGCCCGCGAGATCGACAAAGACCCCAAGCTGCTGGTGGCTGTTCAGCCCACCCGCGGCCTGGATGTCGGCGCGATCGAATACATCCACCGCCAGATCGTCGCCGAGCGCGACAAGGGCAAAGCTGTCCTGCTGGTCAGCCTCGAGCTGGATGAGGTCATGAACCTGTCCGACCGCATCCTCGTCATGTACGAGGGCGAGATCGTGGGCGAGTTCGACCCCAAGACCACCACTGTGCAGGAGCTGGGCCTCTACATGGCCGGCGCACGCAAGCAGGGAAAGGAGAGCAAATAAATGAACAAGAAAAAACTTTCCCACAGCAACCTCAACAGCTCCATCACCAGTGTGCTGGCCGCGCTGCTGTGCATCGTCATCGGCATGGCTGTGGGCTTCCTCGTGCTGCTGGCCATCAACCCGGCCCATGCATGGGGCGACGGCTTTGTCCGCATCGTTAAGGGCGGCTTCCATGACGCCCCCTACGGCGTCGGCAAGGAGCTGGCCAACGCAGCACCCCTCATCATGACCGGTCTGTCCGTGGCCTTCGCCTTCAAGACCGGCCTGTTCAACATCGGTGCTGCCGGTCAGTACACGCTGGGCGCTTACGGCGCACTCTACTGTGCCATCATGCTCAAGATGCCCTGGTATGTCTGCCTGATCGTCGCCACCATCCTCGGCGGCATCTGGGGCGCTATCCCCGGCTTCTTCAAGGCTTACTTCAACATCAACGAGGTCATCACCTCTATTATGTTCAACTGGATCGGCCTGTATCTGGTCAATGAGCTTATCTACCAGAACGGCACCGGCCCCATGTACGACGTGCGCAACACCCGTACCCTGAACCTGAGCAAGAACGCTGAGTACGCCCAGTCCATCATCCCGGACTTCGGCCTGAACAAGATGTTCCAGACCAACAGCACCACCATTGCGATCTTCCTCGCTGCGGCAGTCGCCATTCTGATCTGGGTCATCCTGAACAAGACCACCTTTGGCTATGAGCTGAAGGCCGTCGGCCTGAACAAGAGCGCCGCCCGCTACGCCGGCATCAACGAGAAGAAGAACATCATCCTCTCCATGGCCATTGCAGGCGCTCTGGCAGGCTTCGGCGCCGGCCTCTACTACCTGTCCAATGTCTCTCAGTGGAACCCGCTGAACTCCACCAGCCTGCCGGCCATGGGCTTCAACGGCATCTCTGTGGCCCTGCTGGCAAGCTCCAACCCCATCGGCACCATCTTCTCCGCGATCTTCATCTCCCACATCTCGGTCGGCGGCTCTTTCCTGTCCACCAAGTATTACCCCACCGAGATCTCCGACCTGATCAGCGGTATCATCATCTACCTGTGCGCATTCTCCATGCTGTTCCGTGGCAAGATCCACTCCATGCTGTTCAAGAATGCGGACAAGACCAACGTGAATGCAGAGCCTGCCCCTGCTAAGACCGAAACCAAGAAGGAGGGCAAGTGATATGCTGCTTCTCATCAAGTATACTCTGCTGTATGGCATCGTGCTGATGCTGGTCGCTCTGGGCGGTATGTTCAGTGAGCACTCCGGCATCATCAACATCGCACTGGAAGGCATCATGGTCATTGGCGGTGTGGCGGGTGTTCTCACCCTGACCATGTTGCCTGCCGAAATGCCGGTCTTCCTCGTGGTGCTGATCTCTGTTCTGGTGGCGGCACTGGCCGGTATGGTGTACAGTCTGCTGCTGGCCTTTGCCTCCATCAACCTGAAGGCGGATCAGACCATCGGCGGCACGGCCCTGAACCTGCTGGCTACGGCCATCGCGGTGGTCATTGCCAAGAATTTCAGCGATAGCGGCAGTGCAAAGCTGAACTACACCAACAAGCCCTTCCTGTTCAGCATCGGCGGGCTGGAGCTGAGCATTTTTGTGCCGCTGGGCATCATTCTGCTGATCATCAGCTATGTGGTGCTGTACAAGACCCGCTTTGGCCTGCGCCTGCGTGCCTGCGGCGAGCATCCGCAGGCAGCGGACTCTGTGGGCATCAATGTCTACAAGATGCGCTATGCCGGTGTTGTCATTTCCGGTGCACTGGGCGCGATCGGCGGCATGGCCTACATCGTGCCCCCGGTGCAGACCTGGAACTTTGAGGTGGGCGTGGCCGGCGCAGGCTTCCTTGCCATGGCTGTTATGATCTTTGGCCAGTGGAAGCCCTTCAACATCTTTGGCGCAGCCATGTTCTTTGCTGTGTTCAAGAGTCTGGCAAACATTGCAGACTCCACCTTCCTGGCACAGCTGCACTGGTCCAGCAACATCTACAATATGATGCCGTTCGTGGCGTCCATGATCATTCTGGCGTTTACCTCCAAGAACAGCATGGCACCCAAGGCAGAGGGCATCCCCTACGACAAGGGGTCCCGCTAAAACGACGATTTGTGTTCCCAAAACAAGGGCGCAGCTGCTTTTTCGGGCGGCTGCGCCCTTTTTGGCTTAAAATTGGGCAAAGTTTACAGAATGATACTTGCTTTTGTTTGGAATTTTGCTATACTATATCTTACAATGTCGTACTATTGAAAAAACGAGGAGCGTGATACGATGCGCGTTTATGATCTGATCGCAAAAAAGCGTGACGGCGGTACGCACAGCCGTGAAGAGCTGGAGCAGATCGTCAATGGCTATGTCAGCGGAGAAGTGACTGATTACCAGATGGCTGCATGGATGATGGCTGTCTATCTGCGCGGCATGACCGATGAAGAGACCGCAGAGCTGACCGATGTGATGGCTCACAGCGGTGTGATGGTGGATCTTTCGCCCATTCCGGGCATCAAGGTGGACAAGCACTCCACTGGCGGCGTGGGCGACAAGACCACGCTGGTCATTGCACCGATCGTCGCAGCCTGCGGCGTGAAGATCGCCAAGATGAGCGGCCGGGGCCTTGGCCATACCGGAGGCACCATCGATAAGATGGAGAGCGTGCCCGGCACCAGAACTGCCCTCTCACAGGAGGAGTTCTTTGCGCAGGTGAACAGGATCGGTCTGTCGGTCATTGGCCAGAGCGAGGGCATTGCCATTGCAGATAAAAAAATGTATGCCCTGCGGGATGTGACCGCAACCGTCAGCTGCATCCCACTCATCGCATCCAGCATCATGTCCAAGAAACTGGCTTCCGGCTCGGATGCCATCCTGCTGGATGTGACCACCGGCACCGGAGCTTTTATGAAAACGGTAGACCAGAGCATTGAGCTGGCCAAGCTGATGGTATCCATTGGCACCCATCACGGCCGCCGGGTGGCTGCCATGATCACCGATATGGACACCCCGCTGGGCCATAACATTGGCAACAGTCTGGAAGTCATGGAAAGCATGGATGTGCTCAAGGGCCATGGCCCCGCCGACCTGACCGAGGTCTGCCTGCAGCTGGCGGCGAACATGCTGGTGCTGGCCGATAAGGGCACTCCTGCCGAGTGCCGCGCCATGGCCGAGGCGGTGATTGCCGATGGGTCTGCCTTTGCTAAGTGCAAGGAGATGTTTGCGGCGCAGGGCGGCGATACCCGCGTGCTGGACGATTACAGCCTGTTTGAGCAGCCCGCGGCAAGCTTTGAGCTGCTGGCAGAGCAGGACGGTTACATTGTGGCGAACGATGCCGAGAAAATCGGCTCTGCCAGCGTGCTGCTGGGTGCGGGCCGACAGAAAAAGGGCGACCCGCTGGATTTTGCCGCCGGCATCACCCTGCATAAAAAGCGCGGCGACTACGTAAAGAAGGGCGAGAGCCTTGCCACCTTCTACGGCGCAGCCGATAAGTTTGAAGCTGCCGCCGCCGAGTACCGCAGCGGCCTTGGATACGGCCCTGAGAAGCCGGAGGAAGCCCCGCTGGTGTATGCCCTTGTAACGAAGGACGGCGTGGCGCGCTATTAAATGAAATAAAAGCTTCCGGGACGGTATCTCCCGGGGCTTTTTTGCGTCATTTGGCAGGTTTTTGTTGCATAATGTGGAAAACAGTGGAACTTTGGCAGGAGATATGGTATACTATGATGGATTTGTGCTGTCCCGGCAGAAGGGACGCGGAAAGAGAAAGGACTTGTTATGAAGATCATTCTGGTGGGCGGCGGCAAGGTTGGTACTGCGCTGGCGCGGCAGCTCAGTGAGGAAGACCATAATGTGACCATTGTGGATACCAACAAAGCGCGTGTGGAGCACCTGACTGAAAGCTACGATGTGCTGGGCATCGTGGGCAACGGTTCCTCGATCACCACGCTGGCAGAGGCCGGCATTGAAGACGCGGATGTGTTCATTGCCGTGACCGGTTCGGATGAGCTGAACCTGCTGTGCTGCATGTTTGCCAAAAAGGCGGGCCACTGCCATGCAATTGCCCGCGTGCGCAACCCGTCCTACAGTCATGAGCTGGACTTTATCAAAAAGCAGATCGGCATTTCGGCCATCATCAATCCGGAAATGGCTGCAGCAAAGGAGATCTCCCATCTGCTGCGCTTCCCGGGTGCAAGCAAGATCGACACCTTTGCAGACGGCCGTGTGCGGCTGATCAAGTTTGCACTCACTGCAGAGCAGGGGCTGGATGGCGTGGCCATCCGCGAGATTCCCACCCGTCTGAAGAGCGACATTCTGGTGTGTGCAGTGGAGCGCAGCGGCGGCGTGATCATTCCGAACGGTAACTTTGTACTGCAGAACGGCGATCAGGTCACCTTCCTTGCAACACAGGATAAGGCCCACGAGTTCTTCCAGCGCATCCACCTGCCGGTGCGCCCGGTGCGCAATGCCTTCATCGTGGGCGGCGGTGCCATCGCCTTCTATCTGAGCCAGGAGCTGCTGGAAAACCACGTGCGTGTGCGCATCGTGGAGCGCGACCCTGCCCGCTGCATGGAGCTGGCCGAGCAGCTGCCCGGCGCACAAATCCTGAACGAGGACGGCTCCAACCGCGAATTCCTGCTGTCCGAGGGCATGGAGTCCACAGAGGCTTTTGTGGCCCTGACCAACATCGACGAGGAGAATGTGCTGCTGACCCTGTTTGCCAAAAAGCACTCCAAGGGCAAGCTGGTCACCAAAGTCAACCGTCTGGAATTTGATGATATTCTGGCCGGTCTGGATCTGGGCAGCGTGGTCTACCCCAAGTACATGACCTGCGATTACATCGTGCAGTATGTGCGTGCACTGCAGAACGAAGCGGGCAGCAACATCAAGACGCTGTACCGCATTCTGGACGACCGCGTGGAAGCGCTGGAATTTACCGTCCACGAGAAGAGCGCTGCCACCGGTGTCCCCCTGAGCCAGCTGCACCTGAAAAAGAATCTGCTGCTGTGCTGCATCACCCGCGGCCATCAGATCCTGATCCCGCGCGGCGGCGACCAGATCCAGGTAGGCGACAACGTGATCGTGGTCACGCTGGAGCATGGTCTGCATGACCTGCGCGATATTCTGGACAAGGGCGCAGAGGGTTGACGGAGGCAGACTATGAATTATGCGATCGTTTTCCGTCTGCTGGGCTATGTCATGCTGATCGAGGGTGCGCTGCTGCTGCTGCCCGCAGCGGCCAGCTGGATCTACGGCGAATGGTTCGTGCTGGGCGTGTTTCTGATCACGGCGGCAGTCAGCGCCGCCATCGGCTACGCCCTGCGCGGCATCAAGCCTAAAAGCAAGATGTTCTATATGCGGGAGGGCTTTGCTGCTACCTCGCTGAGCTGGATCGTCATTTCCATCGTGGGCGCCGTTCCGTTTGTGGTGGCGGGCTGCATCCCGAACCCGGTGGATGCCCTGTTTGAGACGGTGTCCGGCTTTACCACCACCGGTGCCAGCATCCTGCCCGGGGTGGAGGATCTGCCCAAGGGCATCCTGTTCTGGCGCAGCTTCACCCACTGGATCGGCGGCATGGGCGTTCTGGTGTTCCTGCTCTCGCTGCTGCCCCTGACCGGTGGCTCCCACGTCAACCTGATGAAGGCAGAAAGCCCCGGCCCTCAGGTGGATAAGCTGGTGCCCAAGGTGCAGTCTACCGCAAAGATCCTGTACGGCATCTATTTTGCACTCACCGTGCTGGAGGTGGTATTCCTGCTGCTGGGCGGCATGCCGCTGTTTGAGTCCATGCTCACGGCCTTCGGTACGGCGGGCACCGGCGGCTTCGGCTTCAAGAACGACAGCTTTACCAGCTTTTCTCCCTACATCCAGTGGGTCGTGACCATCTTCATGATCCTGTTTGGTGTCAACTTCAATGCCTACTTCCTGCTGCTGCTGCGCAAATTCAACCGCGCCATCAGCGAGGAAGTGCGCGGCTACTTCGCCATTATTCTGGTGGCAATTGGCATTATCACGGCCAATATCTACAGCCTTTATAACAGCTTTGGCGAAGCGGTGCGTCAGGCAGCCTTTCAGGTGGGCTCCATCATCACGACCACTGGCTTTTCCAGCTGTGACTTTGACCTGTGGCCCACCCTCTCCAAAGAAATTCTGGTGGTGCTCATGTTCATTGGTGCCTGCGCAGGCAGCACCGGCGGCGGCATCAAGGTGAGCCGCCTCCTCATTCTGGGCAAGACCCTTGGCAAGGAGCTCAAGCAGGCACTGCACCCGCAGGTGGTGGCCCCCGTCCGCATGGACGGCAAGCTGCTCAACCACGAGACCATCCGCACCACCAATGTGTTTATGGGCGCGTATTTCTTCATCTTCGTGGTATCCTTCCTGCTCATCAGTCTGGATGGCTTTGATATGGTGACGAACTTCACAGCCATTGCAGCTACTTTGAACAACATCGGCCCGGGCCTTGCGCAGGTGGGCCCCATGATGAACTTTGGCAGCTTTACGAACCCTGCAAAGCTGGTGATGATCTTCGACATGCTGGCCGGCCGTCTGGAGATCTTCCCGATGCTGGTGCTGTTCCTGCCGGACACATGGCGCAGATTCTAAAAAGCAATTATAAAAAGCCATCTGTGATCTTCTGCTCGTATTGAGCATTTGGAAAGATACAGATGGCTTTTTTGCGCGTAACGGTAAGCTGCACAAACCCTTCCCTTTTCGGGGAAGGCGGATCTGCGAAGCAAAGACGAAGAAGTTTTTATACTTCCACTTTTTCCTGTGCCCGGTACTGCAGGGCTTCCAGCACACAGTCCTCATCCAGCAGCTGTTTGCCTGCCAGATCGGCCACCGTGCGGGCCACCCGCAGGATACGGTCATGGGCGCGTGGAACCGCTATCTCGATCTCGTGGACGTGCGTGAGGAGAATGACGAGCTCAAGAAGCAGGTCGAACAGCTCCGCCATAAGCTGCTGATGGCCTCGGAGGAGCGTGCCGAACTCGTCCGCTTGCGCCGCCTGCTCACGCTTACGCCGCCGGAAGGCTGGCAGACGCTCGGGGCCCGCGTGCTCGCCGGGCGCATGGGGGCGAATTCCGCGCTGGCGTCCGTGCTCATCGGGCGCGGGTACATGACGGGGGCCATTCCGGGGACGCCGGTCATGACCCCGCAGGGCGTCGCAGGCCGTGTGCTGCGGGCCGGGCCGAGTTCGGCCACGGTGCTCCTGCTCGTCGATCCGGGGAGCCGTATCGCGGTGATCAGCCAGGAGAGCCGCATTCAGGGCGTACTCGTGGGCGGAGGCCCCGACAAGCCGCTGGAGATGCGTTTCGTGTCGCATAACGATGTGATCCGCGCCGGTGAAATTCTGGTCACGTCCGGCCTCGACGATGCATTCCCCAAGGGGATCCCCGTGGCGCGGGTGCTGTCGGCCACGCCTTCGGATCTTTCGCCGTTTCAGTCCATTCAGGCCGCTCCGTTGGCGACGTTGTCCGATCTTGAAGAATTATTGCTCATTTCCCGTGTGGAAGGCTCCAGCGTTTCCGGCTCGTTGTCCGGTGTGCTGGAAGCTCCGCGCTCGCCCTCGTCTGATTCGGCGGGCAGCCCCGCCGCGCAGCGCACACAGCCTCAGCCAGGCCAGCAGGGTTCTACGATTCCCGGTCCGCCCCGTCCCGACGCGCCGTTTTTCCTGAGCGGCCCGACGCCCCCGCCCGGGCTGCCGCTGCGGAGTCGTCCATGACGCTCAACATCCTGTGGTGGGTGGCCTTCTTCGTGTTCGGCCTTGCCCTCCAGCAGGCGCTGCCCGGTACGGATGTCCTGGTCGCCGGTTTGTTTCTGGCCTTGCAGGAGCGTCGCCCTTTTCAGCTTGCCGTGGTGCTGCTCGCGC
>OHAN01003103.1_pt1 | contig 10107 bp, 9 predicted proteins | sample 1577121 | NCBI WGS metagenome assembly OHAN01 (sample SAMEA3541554, study PRJEB24748) | human gut metagenome | biome: human gut; feature: human-associated habitat; material: faeces | place: China | collected 2012 | reverse complement strand
TACTGCCAGGCCGGAAGCCTGTCCTTTTACAAAAGGACATTCCTTCATTAATTTATCCATCACCGGGGTATTTGCCAGCGCAATGGCATTTCCCTCTGTACGGTCATTCAGACCATAACCGTCAAGAACCATTAAAACAACAGGTTTTTTGCTCATAATTCATCCTCTCTTTCCATTGTAACAATCCTATACTATTGTACTTCATTATTGTTACACAAACACTTATTATATTACATAATTTGAACGGGATTGCAAGTGTTCACTGCAAATTTCCCACGATATCTATCGATTTTAAATCCAGATCCACATCATCAAAATACTGTCCATAACGCCTTCCGGACGTATAGGCATAAGGAGAAACTCCCGGTTTTTCGACATTTTTATACGGATAAAAGAATCCGTCCTCATCAATTCCCACATGATTGGAGATGTCTGCCAGATAATGATAAAATGCTTTTATCTGTTTTTTTTCTGTCAGAATCGAAGTCGTAAGCGAATCCTGTATGCACGGAATCATCCGCAATTTCACCGTCTGTACTGCACCAACGGCGCAGGCCGCAAGGCTGCTCAGACCACCATGTACAAGATCCTTGTGGCTCTGGACAAGATCATTGCGCCCATCCTGTGCTTCACCAGCCAGGAGATCTGGGACTTCATGCCCAAGACCGAGGGCATGAACAAGTACGTTGTCTTTGAGGAGATGCCCAAGGCCGGCCAGTATGCCGCCGATGAAGCCTTCAAGGCAAAGTGGACTCAGCTGATCGCCGTCCGTGACGAGGTGAAGAAGGTTCTGGAGCAGGCCCGTGCCGAAAAGGTCATCGGTGCTTCTCTGGAGGCTGCCGTCACCCTGTACTGCAATGATACTGTGTACAGCCTGCTCAACAGCATCCCCATGGACGAGCTGGCCGACCTGATGATCGTCTCTCAGGTAGAGCTGGTCAAGGGCGAAGGCGGCGCTGCAAGTGCTGTCGAGGGCCTGGGCGTTGCTGCTGCACATGCCACCGGCGAAAAGTGCGAGCGCTGCTGGAAGTATTCTTCTTCCATCGGCAGCCATGCCGCACATCCCACCCTGTGCGCACGCTGCGCCAGCGTTGTGGAAGCCTAAGCGTTCCGCATAAAACAATGTTTTAAAGGGCGGCGCTCCCTTATACCGGGGAGCGCCGTTTTTTATACTGAATGATTTTGGGAGTATCCTATGGCATTTGTTGTTTTTAATCTGCTCGCGGCTGCGGCACTCATTGGCATCGATCAGGCCATCAAGCTGTGGGCCACCAATGTGCTGCAGCCCATTGGTGCAATGCCGCTGATCCCCCATGTGGTGGAGCTGCGGTTCGTGCTCAACCCGGGCATGGCGTTCAGCCTGCTCAGCGGCAAGCAGCTGTTCCTCATCATCGCTACCAGCATAGCGCTGATCTTTGTGGCCTACGGGCTGTTCTTCCGCAGCCGCGGCAGATACCTGCAGCAGGCTGCGCTGCTGCTGATCCTTGCCGGCGGCATCGGCAACCTGATCGACCGTGTGCTCAACGGCGAGGTGGTGGACTACATCAATCTGCTGTTCATGCAGTTTGCGGTGTTCAATTTTGCGGATATCTGCGTGTGTGTGGGCGTGGGCCTTTGGGTGCTGGTAATTTTTCTGGAAGAGCTGCACGCTGAGAACGGGCAGTCCCCGAAGGAGCAGTGAGCCATGGAACAGCGTGAATTTGTGGTGGAGCAGGAGACGGCAGGCCAGCGCATCGACCGCTTCCTGAGCGGCGAGGACACCGGCCTTTCCCGGTCTGCTCTGCAGGCGCTGGTGGCCGACGGTCATGTGTTGTGCAACGGCAGGCTGGTTGCCAAAAGCCTGAAGCTCAAGGCGGGCGACACCATCGTTTTGGAAATTCCGGACGCAAAGCCCATTGAGGCCGTGCCGCAGGACATCCCGCTGGAAATCGTCTATGAGGACGAGCATCTGCTGGTGGTCAACAAGCCCAAAGGCATGGTGGTGCACCCGGCTCCCGGCAACCCGGACGGCACGCTGGTGAACGCGCTGCTGTGGCACTGCAAGGGAAGTCTGTCCGGTATCGGCGGCGAGATTCGCCCCGGCATCGTGCACCGCATCGATAAGGACACCAGCGGACTGCTGGTGGTGGCAAAGGACGATGCAACGCACATCGGCCTTTCCCAGCAGATGGCGGTGCACAGTGTGGAGCGCGCGTATCGCACCATCGTGTACGGCGGCTTTGCACAAGATGAGGGCTTTGTGGAAAGCAATCTGGGCCGCAGCAAGACCGACCGCAAAAAGATGGCGGTCTACCCGGCCAGTGAGCCGCACACCAAATATGCCTATACCGGCTATCAGGTGCTGGAACGGCTGAACAACTTTACCATGCTGGAATGCCGCCTGAAGACCGGCCGCACCCATCAGATCCGCGTGCACATGGCATCCATCCAGCACCCGGTGGCGGGCGACCCGGTGTATGGCCCGCACAATTGCATCACCAGCCTGCACGGCCAGTGCCTGCACGCCAAAACGCTTGGCTTTGTGCACCCGATCACCGGCGAACATCTGCGGTTCGATTCGGAATTGCCGGAATACTTCACTCGTTTTCTTGCAACGCTCAGGAGGGGAACGGTATGAACCATCTTTCTTCAACGCTTGTACTGTGTGATCTGGACCATCTGCTTTTGGGTGCCGACGGCAACCTGACGCAGGTGGTGCGGGATGTGCTGCAGCTGTTCGTCCGCCGCGGCGGACGTTTTACGGTGTTTTCCCAGCGCACGCCGCGGGCAGTGCGGTCCATTCTGGGCAGTGTGCGGCTCAGCGCTCCTGCGCTGGTGTGCGGCGGTGCCATGGCCTACCATTTTGCCGATGGCACCTGCCAGCCGCTGTGCACCTTTGCCGGGCAGGATGCCGACCTGTTCGCCCGCCTGCCGGTGGCAGAGGGCGTGGGCATTGCCCTGCAGATGACCGACGGTACTACCCGCGTGCTGCGCATGAGCGAGGCATTGGAGCATCATCTGCGGCAGGAATGGACCCCTTATCTGCTGGCAAACGCGGCAGACATCAAGGGGGAAGAAGTGCTGCGGGTGCTGCTTTATCAGGACAGCAAGGCAGTGCCCATGATCTCGCTGCTGGAAAAATCTCTGGGCGACCGCACAGCGGTGCTGCTGGGCGAGCGTGCCGCAGCGGATACGCTGATCCTGACCCCCAGAACCGTCTCTGGCCGTGAAATGCTGGATGCCGTGTGTATGCCGGTGGGCATCGACCCGGAAGATGTGCTGGTACTTGCCGGAGGGCTTCCTATGCTGGACATGGTGCGCGCTTCCAGCCAGAGCACCGCAGCTGCGGATGCCCCGGCTGAGCTGCGTCTTGCTGCCCAAAAGATCACTTTGACCGATGCTGCGGCAGGTTCTGCAGTGGAAGTGCTGTACCGTATGGTGCGGGATGCTGAAAATTTGGCGTAAAATTTGTGCAAGGCTTCTGCAAATTCTTTCGCAGAAGCCTTTCTTTTTGGAGGAAAGTCAGGTACAATGAGAGAAACGCATCTTCTGGCCCTGCAAAAGAAGGAAAAACTCTTTCTTGCGCTGTCGCTGGCGGCGGTGGTTTTGTGCACAGTGCTGGCCTTTGGCTTTGCCGTGCCGCTGCAGGCTGCCGAACCGCAGGTCCTGCCGGATACGACCGGGCTGGAACAGTATGTGCTGGTGGATCTGAACACTGCCGATCTCTCTGCGCTGTGCACACTGCCGGGCGTAGGGGAAAAGCGCGCACAGACGATTCTGGATTACCGGACGCAGAATGGCCCGTTTGAACGGGTAGAAGATGCAGCCAATGTTCCGGGCCTGACACAGACCATTGTGGATTCCTGGGCAGGAATGGCAACCGTGAGCTGAGCCGCAGCCGGCGGCCTGGCGCAGCAAAAAGGGGAATGATTATGAGTGACGATACCATTTTTATCAACCGGGAACTGAGCTGGCTGGATTTCAACCGGCGCGTTCTTGCGCTGGGCAAAGATAAAAATGTTCCGCTTGCAGAGCGGGTCAAATTTCTTGCGATCTACGGCTCCAATTTGGACGAGTTTTTTATGGTGCGCGTGGGTTCTCTGCAGGAGCGCGCCAATCTGGAACAGGAACAGGGCAAAAAGGTCAAGAGGGAAAACAAGACCAACATGTCCGCGGCGGAACAGCTGACTGCCATCATGCCCAAAACGGCACAGCTGCAGGAGGAGTGCGATAAATACTACGCAAAGGCGCTGGAAGCACTGGCGGAGTGCGGCTGGCGCAAGGTGGATCTTGACCACTTGTCCAAGGAGGACGAGCACTTCTGGAAGAAGTACTTCCAAACGGAGCTGTTCCCCATCCTCAGCCCGCAGATCGTGGATAACCGCCATCCGTTCCCATTCCTGCGCAATAAGGAGATTTACCTTGGCGTTCTGCTCAAGGAAAAACACCCGGCAGGGCAGAGCCTTGGCATCATTCCCATTTCCAGCCAGATGGAACGGATGCACGTTGTGAAAAAAGACGGCGAAACGCAGTTTGCACTTACCGAAGAGCTGGTGCTGCACTTTGCGGCCAGCATCTTTGGCAAAGAGACGATTCAGGAAAAATGTCTCTTCCGTGTTACCCGCAATGCGGATATCGACGTAAAAGAGGGCATGATGGATCATGATATCGACTACCGCGAGATCATGACCGAGCTGCTCAAGCGCCGCCGCAAGCTGGCTGCGGTGCGTCTGCAGATCACGCCTGCCCCGGCCCCGGAGGTAGAACGCCTGCTGTGCAACCGTCTGCTGCTCACCCATAAACGGGTGTTCGAGCAGAAAAGCCCGCTGGATCTGAGCTTTTTCTACAAGCTCACCGGCCGCATGGAAGCGGAGGGGCTGCCGGAACTGTTCTACCCGGCTGCACGGCCCATGCTGCCGCCGCCGGACTACGACCTTGCCGCTGAGGTGCAGAAGCACGATGTGCTGCTCAGCTACCCGTACCAGTCCATCCGGCCCTTCATTGCCATGCTCAAAAAGGCTGCCCATGATCCTGAGGTCATTTCCATCAAAATGACACTGTACCGTATGGCGCGGGAGTCCCAGATCGTGCAGGCGCTGATGGAAGCCGCTGAGAACGGCAAAGAGGTGGTGGCGCTGGTGGAGCTGCGCGCCCGCTTTGACGAGCAGAACAATATCGACTGGTCGAAGCAGCTGGAAAGCGCAGGCTGTACGGTCATTTATGGCTTTGATGATTACAAAGTGCACTCCAAGCTGACCCTTATCACCAAAAAGAGCAAAGAGGGCTACTCTTATATCACCCAGATCGGCACCGGCAACTACAACGAAAAGACCAGTGAGCTTTACACGGACTATTCCTTCATTACGGCAGACCATGGCATTGGCGAGGAAGCTTCCAATGTGTTCCAGAACCTTGCCGTGCAGAAGCTGACTGAGGAGAGCGACCGGATGCTGGTAGCACCGCTGCGCTTCAAGAGCGTATTGCTGGAAGAGATGGATCGTGTCATTGCCGCCGCCCACATGGGCCGTCCGGCATCTATGATCCTGAAAAACAATTCCATCAGCGACCGGGATATCATCCTCAAGCTGCAGGAAGCCAGCTGTGCCGGTGTGCGCATTGATATGATCGTGCGCGGCATCTGCTGCGTGCGCGCCGGCGTGCCCGGCAAGACGGAGAACCTGCATATCCGCAGCCTTGTGGGTCGTTATCTGGAGCATGGCCGCATTTACAGCTTCTTCGATGGTGCACATACCCGCATCTATATTGCATCCGGCGATTTCCTCACCCGCAACACCGAGTGCCGCGTGGAGGTGGGCGTGCGCGTGGAGAATCCCGTGCTGGTGCGGAAGCTTACCGACATTCTGCAGCTGCAGCTGCGGGATAATGTCAATGCCCGCGAGATGCGCCCGGACGGCAGCTACCAGAAGGTAAAGCCCGCTGAGGGCGAAGCACTGGTGAACGGCCAGATGGGCATGTATGAGCTGTTGAAAAATGACTGGACGCAGCCGGAGCCTTGGAAGCTTTCTGCCGCTGTGCAGGAAAAACAGCCTGAACCTTCTGCCGAAGCAGCAAAGCCAGAACCTGCGAAAACGGAAGCGGCTCCCGCTGCAAAACAGGCAGAAGCTTCTCACCCGGAATCTGCTGCGGCACCGGAAAGCGGCGACCGCTTTGACCAGCTGGAACAGATGGTCAATCATAAAAAGCGTACAGAGCCGCAGCCTGCCCCTGCAGCCAAGCCGATAAAGCCGGTGGTGGTGGAGACACCCGCCCCCAGAAGCCGCCTGAAACGGATTTTGGATTTCTTCAGGTTACGCAGATAATATTTGCAAGACCCGACAGAGCAAACCCTCTGTCGGGTCTTTTTGCGTGTTTGCCTGCATAAATAAAAAGCAAACGGAAGGCGGGAGGCAGAAGGTGCGGGCAAAGCGATGGGGACGAGCCGGGCACGGCAGGAAGCAGCCCAGACGGAGGGTGATTTTTCTGGCAGTTTTAGCCGGACTGCTGGTGTGCGTGGTGATTCCGGTGCGGGCGCAGAAAAAAACGGGGAAGCTCTGTTTTCCGCTGGACACCACACAGTACCGTGTTTCGGACGGATACGGCTGGCGGCAGGATCCTTTTACCGGGGAAAGAACGTTCCATAAGGGCATTGATCTTGCCTGTGCAGAGGGAACAGAAGTGCTTGCTGCGGAAGGTGGTGCGGTGGTGCAGGCATACCGCAGCACAAGCTATGGCACCTGTCTGCGTGTTCTCCATACAGATGGCAGCGAGTCACTTTACGCCCATTTGCAGTACACCTATGTCCGCCCGGGCGAGGTGGTGGAAGCAGGGCAGCTGCTGGGCGCAGCAGGGCGCAGCGGGCGCGCTACGGGAGCACACCTGCATTTTGAACTGTACCGGAAGGGAACAGCCTGTGACCCGGCGGATGCGCTGGGCCTTTCCTCATGAAGCTGCATGATTCCCGGCAGCTGGGGCCGCTGGTGTTCCGCGACCCGCTGCTTTTGTGTAGCGCACTGTATTTTCTGCTCTACTTTGATGCAAGCGGCTTTCTGCGGCTGGGGCTGCTGGCGGCGTTCCTGCACGAGTGCGGGCACATTCTGGTGTATTGTGTGTTTCTGCGCCGCTTTCCGGTTATTGAGGTGACCATGACTGGCTTTTGTATGCGGATGGACGCTCCGGCCCGGGGCCTTTCACCGGGGCGGCTCTTCTGGCTGGCTGCTGCAGGCCCGGCAGTCAACTTCATGCTGGCAGGCATCTGGGCACTGCGGCTGGAACAGGAACTGACCATCCGCGGCAGTGCCTTCTGGGCGGCAAATCTGCTGACCGGGGGATTCAATCTGCTGCCCGTTCCACCGCTGGATGGGGCGCAGCTGGCGTCCTGCCTGTGCGAAATGCGGCGTGCAGGCAAAAAGTTTAAGGGAAATGATTGAAAAAACAGCTCATTTCGGGTACAATAAAATGACGTGTAAAAATGGACTGTTTATTGGAGGACTCGATGTTTGATCCAAAACTGAAAGAAGCACTGGGACGGGTACAGAAGCCTGGTCGTTATACCGGCGGAGAACCCGGCAGTGTATATAAGGACAAAGAAAAAGTGGATGTCCGCTTTGCGTTCTGCTTTCCGGACACCTATGAGGTAGGTATGTCCTTCCTCGGCGAAAAGATCCTGTATGAGCTGCTCAACAGCCACGAAAACTGGTGGTGCGAGCGTGCTTTTATGCCGTGGCTGGATATGAAGGCCGAGATGGAGCGTCTTGGTCTGCCGCTCTACACCATGGAGAGCAAGGATCCGCTCACCGCTTTTGATGCAGTGGGCTTCACCCTGCAGTACGAGCTTTCCTATACCAATATTCTGGCTATGCTGGATCTGGCGGGCATCCCGTTCTATTCCAAGGATCGCGATGAAAGCTGGCCGCTGATCGTGGCGGGTGGCCCCTGCGCCTGCAACGCGGAACCCATTGCGGACTTTTTTGATGTGGTCCAGCTGGGTGAGGGCGAAAACCAGCTGCCCGGCATCTGCGCCGAGATCGAAAAGGCCAAAAAAGAGGGCGGCGTCTCCAAAAAGGAGCTGCTGCTGCGCATTGCAAAGATCCCCGGCGTCTATATCCCGGCGTTCTACGATGTGGAGTATTACGAAGATGGCCGGGTCAAGGCCATCGCACCCAATGAGCCGGGCATCCCGGCGCGCATCACCAAGGCGATCATCAAGGACCTGAACGAGTTTGCCCCGCCCACGAATTTCGTGGTGCCCATGGTGGGTGCCATTCAGGACCGCGCCAGCATCGAGGTGCTGCGCGGCTGTGTGCGCGGCTGCCGCTTCTGTCAGGCGGGCTTTCTGTACCGCCCCATGCGCCAGCGTGACGCGGGCCTTCTGAACAGGGCGGCGCAGGAGCTGTGCGCCAACACCGGCTATGAAGAACTGAGCCTTTCCAGCCTGTCCACCTCTGACCACGGCCAGCTGGAAGAGCTGCTGGACGATCTGAATGAGTGGGCACCCAAGGAGCATGTGAGTCTGTCACTGCCTTCGCTGCGCGTGGACAACTTCTCCCAGAGCCTCATTGAAAAGACCACCAAGGTGCGCAAGAGCGGCCTGACCTTCGCCGCCGAAGCCGGCACCCAGCGCCTGCGCAACGTCATCAACAAGAATGTCACATGGGATGAGATCGAAAAGACCTGCACCATTGCATTCAACGCGGGCTATACCTCGGTCAAGCTCTACTTCATGATGGGCCTGCCCACCGAGACCATGGAGGACATTGAGGGCATCGCAGAGACGGCGCAGAAGGTGGTAGACCTCTATTATTCGCTGCCCAAGCGCGGCAAGGGCAAGGGTGTACAGGTGACCATCAGCTGTGCCTGCTTTGTGCCCAAGCCCCATACGCCGTTTGAGTTCGTGCCCATGGACACTGAAGAAATGCTGCGCGCCAAGCAGAAGCACCTGCTGGAAAGTGTGCGCAGCCGCAAGATCAAGGTGAACTACCACGACAGCACCACCAGCTTTCTGGAGGGCGTGTTTGCCAAGGGTGACCGCCGCCTTGCCCCGGCCATTGTGGAAGCCTACAAGCGCGGCTGCTACTTTGACGGCTGGGAGGAGTGCTTCAAGTACGATACTTGGCTGCAGACCTTTGCTGATCTGGGCATCGACCCGGCGTTCTACTGTCAGCGCCCCATTGGTCTGGACGAGGTAACGCCCTGGTCCCATATGGACTACGGTGTTACCCACGAATATCTGGTGCGGGAGTACCAAAAGGCTCTTGCCGCCCAGACCACCCAGCCCTGCAACCGTGCCTGCCACGGCTGCGGTGCAAATCACCTGTTAGGAGGTCCCTGCTTTGATTACAGTCAGAATCTCGTTTGAGAAAAAGAATGAGGCCTCCTACATCTCCCTGCTGGACCTGCAGCGGGTGATGCAGCGGGTGCTCAAGCGCAGCGGCCTGCCGGTGTGGCATACGCTGGGCTTCAACCCCCATATCTACATGACCTTTGCCTGCCCGCTTTCTCTGGGGCAGGAGAGCGAGTGCGAGTGCGTGGACGTCAAGACCGAAGCGGAAGCTCCGGATTTTGAGCAGTGGAAAGCGGCCCTCAATGCCATCATGCCCGCAGGCATCGTGATCACGCACGTTGGCCCGGTGCAGATGAAGGCAGACCTCATTGCCTACGCATGCTATCGCATCACCTACCCGGCGGCAGCGGCTGCGGCGCTGGATGCGTACAACGCGCTGGAAAGCGCTCCGGTGGAAAAGCACGGCAAAAAGGGCAACAAGATCATTGAGCTGAAGGAACATCTGCCCAAGGTGGAGTACACCACGGAGGGGGACAGCCTGCACATTGAGCTGTGCCTGCCCGCTGCGCAGGAGCTGAACCTGAACCCCTCGCTGCTCACCGGCTTTCTGGAAGAAAAATTTGGCCTGCCTGCCGTCAGCGCCAACATCCTGCGCAAAAAGTTTTTGACGGCAGATAAGCAGCTGTTTGTCTGATCGGAGCGTGAAAGACTGTCTGTTGGGCAAAACAGAAAATTTTTGCATTTATTTTGGTCAGAACGCTTGCATTTACGCAGGTTTTGTGATATCCTATTTAGGCGTTAGTGTCCGCTGAGACCACAGCGGGGTTAATGACAATATCATTAAACGG
>OHAN01003102.1_pt1 | contig 10111 bp, 7 predicted proteins | sample 1577121 | NCBI WGS metagenome assembly OHAN01 (sample SAMEA3541554, study PRJEB24748) | human gut metagenome | biome: human gut; feature: human-associated habitat; material: faeces | place: China | collected 2012 | reverse complement strand
CGCTGGACATCGCGTCGCTGTCGGCACCGCATTATATCAAGTTCTGCGTCAAGGGCGCCGGCGCAAATCTCACGGCGACGCTGACACCAAAATGAAGGGAGTAACAGCAGATGGAGATCATCGAAGCATTTGCGGCGAAAAACAAGTGCTATCAGGCGGGCGCGGCGCTAGTCCCGCGCGGCCTGATGCTGCACAGCGTTGGTTGCCCGCAAAGCAGTGCCGCCGTGTTTGCGAGAAATTTTAACCAGTATCAACCGGGCGGGCAGAGCGTGTGCGTACACGCGTTCGTGCAGGCAGACGGCACGGTGTACCAGACACTGCCGTGGGAGATGCGCGGCTGGCACTGCGGCGGAAGCGCGAACGGCACGCACATCGGCGTGGAAATGACCGAGCCGGACTGCATCCGCTACCTCGGCGGCGCGACATTTGTGTGCTCCGACTGGGAGCGGGCAATCGCACAGGTGACCGGCACGTACAACACGGCGGTCGCGCTGTTTGCGCAGCTCTGCACGCAGTACGCGCTCAATCCGATGGAGGACGGCGTGATCATCAGCCACGCCGAGGGCGCGGCAAGAGGCGTCGCCAGCGCGCACGCAGACCCAACGCACCTGTGGCGGCAGCTCGGCAGGGGCTACACGATGGACGGATTCCGCAGGGATGTCGCGGCCGCGCTGGCCGCAAAAAATACAGTTGAGGAGGACAACGATATGATCAGATACCACAGCATTGGTGATATGCCGAGCTACTACCGCGAGGAGGCGGCGCAGTTGGTGGACTCCGGCGCGTTGCAGGGTGACAACGGCGTCCTTGATGTGTCGGAGGACATGATCCGCGGCGCGATTATCGGTATGCGCTACACCGAGGCACGCAACCCGCGCTACTATAGCATCGACGACGTGCCCGGCTGGGCGCGCGAGGAGACGCAGCGGCTGATCGACCGCGGCGCGCTGCAGGGCGACGGCAAGCACGAGCTCAACGTCACGTATGACGCGCTGCAGGCGATGATCGTGTGCCAGCGGATGATTGACGCCGCTGCCGGGAAGTGAGGCGCGGATGTCGGAGGTTATCATTGCCGCGCTGATCAGCGCAGCGGCCGCCATTGTGGTCGGCCTCATCAACAGCCGCGCGCAGCACAACAAGCTGATCGCGGAGCTGGACAAGCGCGACGAGCTGCAGGCGTATCGCATTGAGCAGCTCGAGCGCAAGGTGGACAAGCACAATCAGGTCATCGCGCGTACATATAAGCTGGAGGAGTGCACCGAGCTCCTCGGCGAGCGCATCAAGGTGGCCAATCACCGGATCGATGATCTGGAGCACAAAAATTAAGAGGAGGACATCATTATGGAACTTGGAATTGCATCTGTGGCGGCGATCACCGCCATCGCGTATCTGCTGGGCATGGCCGTCAAGGCCACCAGCGTGGCTGACAAATGGATCCCCATCATCTGCGGCGGCGTCGGCCTGATCCTCGGCGTCGTCGCATGGGCGATGGGCGTGCCGGACTATCCGGCGCACGACTGGCTCAACGCTGCCGCCGTCGGCATCGTGTCCGGCTGGGCGGCGACGGGGCTGAATCAGTCGGTTAAGCAGCTTTCCGAGAAATAATAATTAAGAAACGCCCGGGAGAACCAATGTTCTCTCAGGCGTTTTTCATCAAATAAGAGTATGAAACAGAGTTTGAAATAGGACTAAATTTGTCTGTATTCCACTGCATTTTTCATTTTTAGGGCAAAAATCAGAGAACCGGAAAACACTGATTTATCAGCATATTCCGGCTCTCTTTGGTCCGAGTGAGAAGATTCGAACTTCCGGCCTCTTGAACCCCATTCAAGCACGCTACCAACTGCGCTACACCCGGATATCACATTTGCTCAAATAATATAGCACACGAAAACCGAAAAAGCAAGAGGAAAAATGCACTTTTGGCCGGAAATCAAAATTTTGCATGATGCTTCCAAAAAACTTCAATAATTTCAATTAAGGAACTTGACATTTTTCTGGCAATTTGTTAATTTGATTTTAATATCTGCGCTGCATACTGTGTACGCTGCACGTAGACAGTGTCCGGCGCAGCAAAATGAATGATCAGGAGGAAAACAATATGACGTGGAAGAAACTGCAGCGTCTGCTGGCGTGCCTGCTGGCGGTCCTGCTTCTGTCGCAGGTCGGTGCGTTCTCGCCGGCCGTGTTCGCGGCGGATGCCAGTGGCTACACACTGCAAGACGGTACGGCGATTATCCCGGAGGGAGCGTCCGAAGAAAAAGTAAATCAAATCCTCACGCGGACATTGGTGGCTGGATTTGATGAGATGAGCAAAGAAGATCAGAATACGCTTCTGAGCACTTGCAAGTGGGAGTATTACTGCCAAGGCGAGACTCCCCTCACGCACAAAACAAAAGATGCATGGGGCTCTGTTGGCGGATTCAAAGTCAAGGAAAGACCTTACACATATGACTTCCTTGCTCTGTCTGATGCGAAAACGGAATGCAAAGCATATTCTGTGCGCCTGACCACTGCCAAAGACAAGACAGTACAGTTCACCAAGGCAGCGATGCTCGATTCGTCCATCACGCTCAAGCAGGGCGCCAGCGTGAGGCTGCCGTACAATGAAGACGGCACGCTGGATTTTGACGCACTGCGTGCAGCCATTCTCCAGCAGGTCGTGGACGAGGGGACTCCCCCGTCTCTGACGACGGAGAATACGGAGATCAAGTATAAGTACGCTGTTTCTTGGGTCGATCTTGACGGCGGTAAGATTGCTCCCGCCATTTCTGCGGGTGACCAGCAGATCCAGATCAGCTTCAAGGGCGACGACGCTTACAAGGCGTCCTCGGCCACGACGACGGTGACCTTCACCGAGCGCGCGGATTCCCACATCGTTCTTAAGCCTGACCAGCAGGTCGCGCTGCCGTATACGGATGCCACGACCGTTGATTACGACGCGCTGCGCGTGGCCATTCTCCAGCAGGTCGTGAGCGAGGACACCACTCCGGCCCTGACGACGGAGAATACGGAAATCAAGTACAAGTTTACGTTTGGCAAGGATACATGGGTCGATCTTGCGGGCGGTAAGATTGCTCCCTCCGTCTCTGCGAAGAGCTATGAGATCCAGATCAGCTTCAAGGGCGACGATACTTACAAGGCGTCCTCGGCCACGACGACGGTGACCTTCACCGAGCGCCCGGGCATCAAAGCGACGACGAATGAAACCCCGACGTTCAAGCTCGCCTTCACCGCCGACGGCGAGGCGATCTACGACAACATCCGGCAGCAGGTCTGGGATGCGGTCGTTGTGAGCACGAACCCGACTCTGACCGTGGATGATGTGACCATTGAGTACTATGCTACGGCGAAGACGGGTGTGGCCAAGAGCTGGATGCCACTGGAAGGCGGCACAAAAGATTTGCTGACCTATCCCGCCATTGACGAGGGCACCCAGAAGGTGCGTATCTCCTGGAGCGGCAGCAAGAACTATGCCCCCTGGTCGTGGGAAGGTGATGTGGTGGTAACCGGCCGCGCGGCAGCTCCGTTCCAGCTCAAAGAGGGTGTGACCGAGGGCATGACGGTCGCGATGGTCTACCATCGCGATCAGAGCATCAACTACAAGGTGACCGCGCAGGCCCTGCGCGAGGCGCTGCTCGAGAGCTCCGATGCGAATGTTTCCATCAACGACGTGACGGTGGAGTACAAGGCTGGCCTCGGCATCTTTGAGCCGCTTGACTACAAAGCGACGATCAGCTCCAACAACTTTGGCCTTGGTGAGCAGACCATCCGCTTTACTTGGGGCGGCAATGCAGATTATCAGGCTTATACGCTGGAAGTCGCCGTCAAGATGACCGATACACGCATCGTGAGCGAGGTCGTGCTCAAATCCGGCGCTTCCATCACCTACAACATGGACGCCAATGTCATGCTGCAGGCGATCTTTGAAAATCTCATTGATTGGGGCGCTTCCACGCTGCCCGAAAAGAGCACGCTGAGCGTGGCTGACTTCACGATTGAGTACTATGCAGAAAACGAGGTCGAGATTGACGGCATGACGACCGGCGGTAAAGTGCATCTGTATATGCCGATCGAAGGCGGTAAGGGCGGCGCATTTGAAGGCGATTTGGTGAAGTCTCATACCTATCCCCAGATGGGCGCAGGCGATCAGAAGATCCGCGTGACCTTCAAGGGCGATGAGGCTTACCGTTCCAGCACGCCTATTGAGGGCAATCTGACCGTGAACAAGGCGAAGGTCTCCGTCAAGGTGCACTCGACGAGCATCTACGCCGACGAGGCCAAAGATAAGCTGGGTGAGGGCTTTGTCACCACCGACCCTGCTGATAAGTTTGACATCTACACCATCTACGGCGGCATGACCAGCGATGTGACCGGCAGCGTGTTCGTGCAGCTGCCCGAGCGTATCACGAAGAACAAGCTCCTGAAGCTGATCGACGATACACTCAGCGCGGCCGGCAAACCGACTCTTTCGGATATTATGCAGAAGGGCACTACGGTTGGCGAGCTCAAAGAATACCTGAATGATCTTCTCAACAGCGATGCGCTCACCGCGCTCGGTGGTTTGCTCAGCAAAGTCGGCATTGATCTGGATACGCTGCGCCAGATCAGCGACACGCTCAACAAGTTCCCCGGCCTGCTTGACAATGTCCGCGTGGCCTTCGGCACGCCGGATCAGGCGGGCATCTACACCGTTTACGCGATCACGAACAACAAGAACTACGAGACCGGCGTTGGCACGGGCATGCTGCTCGTGAAGAAGCACTACTCCGGCGTGAAGCTGACGTGGAATCAGAACTTCACCAATGGCAAGATCTCCGCTGCGGACGCTGCGAACTTTGATTTCAAGGCGACGCTGAGCTATAACGGCAACAGCGATATCTCGCAGGACAACGTGCACTACCTGTACTCCGGCTTCACCAGCAAATGGCGCCCGTATTCGAGCACCACGACGCCCCCGACTGAGCCCGGCCGCTATGTTATGACGGTCGTGACTCTGGGCGGCAACTATCAGGCAGCGCCCATCACGCGCGCTTTCCAGATCACCAAGTAATTTTCTCGCGTGTGTCTCCCGGGTTTTTTGCCCGGGAGACATTTTTGCGCCGGAGGAGACCGGCCGGAGCGGAAAAATGAAAATCGCCGAAAATTTTTTCAAAAATAACTTGACAGCAGTCGAATCGTCTGGTATATTAAACAAGCGCTGAGGCGACGAGGCCGAGTAGTTCAGTTGGTTAGAACGCTAGCCTGTCACGCTAGAGGTCGAGGGTTCAAGTCCCTTCTCGGTCGCCACCCGCGGAGCGAAAGCTCCGCGGGCTTTGTATGCTGCTATAGCTCAGTCGGTAGAGCGCATCCTTGGTAAGGATGAGGTCCCCGGTCCGAATCCGGGTAGCAGCTCCAGAAAATCCTGCAACCGTTGCGGTTGCAGGATTTTTTGTTTATCAAAGACCGCGCAAAAACCACGCCGCCGGACAGGGAGGGAACCCCGTCCGGCGCCGCATATTCTCATTTTTTCTGTCATGCCCGGCAAAATGGACGCGCACGATCGGCGTTATTCCATGCGCGCAAGATATGCGATCGCCTGGAGGTAGGTGTCGTTCTTTGCGGGCTTTTGACCGCTGAGCCGCCGGGAATCCAGATTGTGTTTCAGATCCGCGAGCTTGACTTTTCGCGCGATCGGATTCTCGGCCAGCGCCTTCACATAGTCCATATATGCGACGCCATCCGCGTGCGTCAGAAGGTGGAGCGCGTCCAAAACCTCCTTGGAAAATCCGGCGCTTTCGAGGTCTGTATATGTGTATTCATCGCCGTGGTCCTCGATCACATCATGCAGCAGCGCTACGCACGTAGACGCCTCATCCTCCATCTGTGTGGCGAGATAAAACGGGTGGAAAACATACGGATACCCGCCCTTGTCCAAATCATTTTTATGTGCCTCAAACATGAGGACACATGCTTTTTTTACAAGCTCCGAATAGTACATACCATCTTCTCCTTTTCACACTGCATGTGCTGTTGCGGCTTCCGGAATGGATTGTAGCATGCGCGCCCCGCAAACGCAACGGTCCTGCGGTATGGCGGACCAGTAGAAAATGCCGGGCAGACTTGCGCTGCCCGGCATTTTCTATATGCATTGTATCAGCCGCGTGTCGTCATGCAGGTCCGATACCGGCACGCCTGCGGTCTCTGCAAGGATCTCCTATGCGAAAGCCTGTCAAAAAAGTCTGTGCGGACTCCTTTGACAGGCGTAGCGAGCGGGCCTGTAAGCCGGGTTCTGTAATCGACAGCCATCTATCTAGACGCACCGTTGCCGGTGCGTTCCAGCCACCTCCATGGGACGGCCGGGCCGGCCGTATGTCCCTCCGCGGTGTTGCTCCGGATAGAGTTTACAGCGCCGCACTGTCTCCAGCCGGCGAGTGAGCTCTTACCTCACTTTTCCACCCTTACCCGATCGCTCGGGCGGTTTGTTTCTGTTGCACTTGTCCGAGGGTCGCCCCTGGCGGGTGTTACCCGTTATCCTTGCCCTGTGGAGCCCGGACTTTCCTCACGCACAGCCTTTCGGCTTGTGCCCGCGGCTGTCCGGCCCGCTCGCCCGACTATTTTACACATCCTGCCGCGCCGCGTCAAGTCCGGCGGAGATTTATTTTCTTGTAATCGGCATGAATGAGCAGTATAATCACTTCGTATGATTACCTTTTGGAAAAGGAGTGTCTGCATGACCTTTTCGGATTATATGGACTATCTGCGTGACAAGCGCATCGGTGTCATCGGCTTCGGCGTGAGCAATCAGCCGCTCGTGCGCGTGCTGCTGCGCAATGGCTGCGACGTGACGGTGTGCGACCGGCGCGAGCGGGCCCAGCTCGGCGCGGCCGGGGACGAGGCCGCGGCTCAGGGTGCAAAATTCATCCTCGGCGCGGACTATCTGGAGCATCTGGACTTCGATGTCATCTTCCGCACGCCGGGCGTGCTGCCCATCGTGCCGCAGCTGCGCAAGGCTGCGCAAAACGGCGCGATCCTCACCTCCGAGATGGAGGCATTCTGCAACCTCTGCCCGTGCCGCATCATCGCCATCACCGGCAGCGACGGCAAGACTACGACCTCGACCATTACGGCCGAGCTCCTGCGTGCGCAGGGGTACACCGTGCACCTCGGCGGCAACATCGGCACGCCGCTCTTTGACCGCATTCCGGAGATCCGTCCGGAGGATTTTGCCGTGCTCGAGCTCAGCAGCTTCCAGCTGCACAGCATGCACTGCGCGCCGGATGTGGCCATCATTACGAACATTTCGCCGAACCATCTGGATGTCCATCCGGATTTCGAGGACTATGTGTCGGCCAAATGCAGCATTTACCGCGGCCAGCGGCCGGACGGCTGCCTGGTGCTCAACGCGAAGGACGCCCACACGCCGCGCTTCGCGGCCGAGGCGCCGGGGCGCGTGCGCTATTTCAGCAGCATCGGCCCGGTGGAAAACGGCGTTTACTGCACGGATGGCGTCATTTACCGCGCACACGACGGCAAGTCAGAGAAAATTCTTGACGCTGCCGAGATCCGCATTCCCGGCGCGCACAACGTGGAAAACTATATGGCGGCCTTTGCCGCGACCGACGGTCTGGTCGGCAATGCGGCGTGCGTTCAGGTCGCGCATACCTTCTCCGGCGTACCGCACCGCATGGAGCGCATCCGCGAGCTCAACGGCATCACGTTCATCAACGACTCCATCGCCTCGAGCCCCACGCGCACGATCGCGGGTCTGCACGCGCTGCCGAAGCCGCCGGTCATCATCCTTGGCGGGCACGACAAGCACATCCCGTTTGACACGCTTGGCGACGAGGTCTGCCTGCACGCAAAGGCGGCGGTCGTCGTCGGCGAGACGGCGCAGCGCATTGCTTCCGCCATCCGCGCATCGAAATTCTATGACCCGGAAAAGCTGCCGCTCGTCGAGGCGCCGGACTTCCGCGCGGCGGTCGAGACGGCCTATGGCCTTGCGCAGCCGGGTGATATCGTGACGCTCTCGCCGGCCTGCTCGTCGTTTGATTTCTTCAAAAACTTTGAAGAGCGCGGCAATACCTTCCGCGTCATTGTAGAATCTCTGAAATAATGGTATGGATCGCCCCGTCGCTGCATAGCATGGCAGGGGGGATCTACTATGATTTGTGCGTCTCGCCGCTGGAGACCGGCCGCCCGCCGGCGCCCGCCGCGGCCGAAGCGGAAGCTGGCGGCGCTGCTGCTGGTGCTCGTCCTGCTGGGCAGTATGGCGTATTTCACCGTGTCGGTGTTGCACCTGATCACGCAGCTGGCCGTCAACTCCGCCTGTGACCTCATGCAGCTGAAGATCAACGCTGCCGTCACGGCGGCGCAGGCACAGGTGCAGGGCGACTATTATACCTACCGCACGGATGCCGACGGGACCATCACGGCCGTGAGCATCGATACCGAGCACGTGGGGCAGGTGTCCTCGCTCGTGCTCGAGCACATGATGGACGGCGATGACGGACAGGTCGAGCTGGACATTCCGCTCGAGACGCTCTTCGGCGTGAATTTTCTGCCCGGGCTGAAGCTGCCGCTGCCGGTGCGCGTCCTCGTGCTGACGACGTCGGATGTAAGCTACCACAATGAGCTTGTGTCGGCCGCGATCAACCAGAGCAAATATCAACTATATCTGAACGTGAAGATGGACCTCGACATTCTGGTGCCCTGGGAGCACCAGGCCGAGACCGTGGGCACGAACGTCCTGCTGGCCGAGACGGTCATCGTCGGCAAAGTGCCCCAGACGTATGTGGAAGTGGAGTAGACAACATGGATGTACGCGAAGAGATCCTGACGCTGCGCCGTCAGCTGGAACATGCAAATTTTCTCTATTACGTAAAGGACGCGCCCGAGATCAGCGACTTTGAATATGACGCGCTCATGCGCCGGCTCGAAGAGCTTGAGGCCGCGCACCCGGAGTATGCCTCGCCCGACTCGCCGACGCAGCACGTCGGCGGCTACGCGCTCAACACCTTTGCGCAGGTGCGCCATCAGGTGCCGCTCGAGAGCCTGCAGGACGTGTTTTCGTTCGACGAGCTGCGCGCGTTCGGCGCGCGCATGGACGGTGCGCTCACGCAGGCGCATGATTATTCCGTCGAGCCGAAGATCGACGGTCTGTCCATGTCGCTCGAGTATGAAAACGGCGTGTTCGTCCGCGGCGCCACGCGCGGCGACGGCATCACCGGCGAGGACGTGACGGAAAATCTGCGCACGCTGCGAAACCTGCCGCTGACGCTTGAAAATGCGCCCGCAAAGCTCATCGTGCGCGGCGAGGTCTATATGTCGCACGCCGTGTTTGCGCAGCTCAATGCCGAGCGCGAGCTGCTCGAGCAGCCGCTGCTGGCCAATCCGCGCAACGCGGCGGCGGGCTCCGTGCGCCAGCAGGACCCGAAGGTCGCGGCGGCGCGCAAGCTGGATATCATCATCTTTAACCTCCAGTTTGACAGTGACCGCACGTTCGCCACGCACACGGAAACGCTGGATTATCTGGCATCGCTGGGTTTCCCGGTCGTGCCGTATCAGCGCTGTGAAACGCTCGATGCCTGCTGCGCGCGCATCGACTGGATCGGCGACAACCGCGAGACGTTCCCATTCGACATCGACGGCGCGGTCATCAAGATCAACGACCTTGCGCAGCGACAGTATCTCGGCAGCACGGCAAAGTTCCCGCGCTGGGCGGTGGCATATAAGTACCCGCCGGAGAAGAAGGAGAGCCGCGTGCGCGACATCGTCGTGCAGGTCGGCCGCACGGGCGTGCTCACGCCGAAGGCGGTCATTGAGCCGGTGCGACTGGCCGGTACGACTGTCACGAATGCCACGCTGCACAATCAGGACTTCATCGACAACCTTGACCTGCGCATCGGCGACACGGTGCTCGTGCAGAAGGCGGGGGAGATCATCCCCGAGATCCTCTCCGTCGTGCGCGACAAGCGGCCGGAGGGTACGGTGCCGTTTCATATGCCGGACACCTGCCCGGAGTGCGGCGCGCCCGTCGTGCGCGATCCGGATGGGGCGGCCCTGCGCTGCACGGGCGCGGAGTGCCCGGCGCAGCGGCTGCGCAACATTGCGCACTTTGCCTCCCGCGAGG
>OHAN01003101.1_pt1 | contig 10119 bp, 6 predicted proteins | sample 1577121 | NCBI WGS metagenome assembly OHAN01 (sample SAMEA3541554, study PRJEB24748) | human gut metagenome | biome: human gut; feature: human-associated habitat; material: faeces | place: China | collected 2012 | reverse complement strand
GCGGCCAGCGCTTCGGCGAAATGGAAGTCTGGGCGCTCGAGGCCTACGGCGCGGCCTACACCCTGCAGGAGATTCTGACGGTCAAGTCCGACGACGTGACCGGCCGTGTGCGCACCTACGAGTCCATCGTCAAGGGACACAACGTTCCGCAGCCCGGCGTGCCCGAGTCGTTCAAGGTCCTTGTCAAGGAACTCCAGGCCCTGTGCCTCGATGTTCAGGTCCTCGACCGCGACGGCAACCAGATCGAGCTCAAGGAAGACGAAGACGCGATGGATACGTTCAACCTCGCCCGCATGGACGCCGAGGATGAGCGCCACCGCAGCAACCCCTTCGCCGATGAAGCCGAGCTCGAGGACGCAGGCTTTGAATATGTCGCTGATGATGAAGTCAACGCCGACTTTGCCGGCGACGATCAGGAAGACTGAGAAAAGGAGGAGCATATAGAAAATGAGTTACGCAACGTTTGACGCCATTAAAATCGGAATCGCTTCTCCGGAGATGATCCGTGAATGGTCCTACGGCGAGGTCAAAAAGCCCGAGACCATCAACTACCGCACCCTCAAGCCCGAGCGCGACGGCCTGTTCTGCGAGCGCATCTTTGGACCCACCAAGGACTGGGAGTGCCACTGCGGCAAGTATAAGAAGATCCGCTACAAGGGCAAGATCTGCGACCGCTGCGGCGTCGAAGTCACGCGCGCAAAGGTCCGCCGCGAGCGCATGGGCCACATCGAGCTGGCCGCGCCCGTGAGCCACATCTGGTACTTCAAGGGCATCCCGTCGCGCATGGGCCTGATCCTCGATCTGACCCCGCGCGTGCTGGAAAAGGTGCTGTATTTCGGTGCGTACATCGTCACCGACCCCGGCATGACGCCGCTGCAGCGCTGCCAGATCCTGTCTGAAAAAGAGTACCGCGACATGCGCGAGAAGTATGAGGACGATTTTGAGGCCGGCATGGGCGCCGAGGCCATCAAAAAGCTCCTGCAGCAGATCGACTGCGCCAAGCTCTCCGAGCAGCTGCGCGCCGAGCTCGAGGAGGCCAGCGGCCAGAAGAAGGCGAAGATCGTCAAGCGTCTGGAGGTCGTCGAGGCCTTCCATCGCAGCGGCAACCGCCCGGAGTGGATGATTATTGACATTCTGCCGGTCATCCCGCCCGAGATCCGCCCCATGGTCCAGCTCGACGGCGGCCGTTTCGCCACGTCCGACCTCAACGACCTGTACCGCCGCGTCATCAACCGCAACAACCGTCTCAAGCGCCTCATGCAGCTCAATGCGCCGGACATCATCGTCCGCAACGAGAAGCGCATGCTGCAGGAAGCCGTCGACGCCCTGATCGATAACGGCCGCCGCGGCCGCGCCGTCACCGGCGCCAACTCCCGCGCGCTCAAGTCCCTGTCCGATATGCTCAAGGGCAAGCAGGGCCGCTTCCGTCAGAACCTGCTCGGCAAGCGTGTCGACTACTCCGGCCGAAGCGTTATCGTCGTCGGCCCGGACCTGAAGCTCTATCAGTGCGGCGTGCCGAAGGAAATGGCCATCGAGCTCTTCCGCCCGTTCGTTATGAAAAAGCTCGTCGAGGACGGTGTTGCCAACAACATCAAGTCCGCCAAGAAGATGGTCGACAAGCAGCGCACCGAGGTCTGGGACGCACTCGAGGTCGTCATCAAGGACCACCCGGTCATGCTCAACCGTGCACCGACGCTCCACCGTCTGGGCATCCAGGCGTTCGAGCCCGTGCTCGTCGAGGGCCGTGCGCTCAAGCTGCACCCCCTGTGCTGCACCGCTTTCAACGCCGACTTTGACGGCGACCAGATGGCCATCCACGTCCCGCTGTCCGCGGAGGCGCAGGCCGAGGCGCGCATCCTCATGCTCTCGGCAAACAACCTCCTCCGCCCGCAGGACGGCCACCCCGTCACCGTGCCGACGCAGGATATGATCCTCGGCGCATACTACCTGACCTACGTTCGCCTCGGCAAGGCCGAGAAGGGCGCCGAGCAGGTGTTCGTGACCGACGCCGGCGATACCGACCTGCCGGTCGATGAGATCGTTGACGCAGACGATTTCGTCGCCGCGCAGAAGAAGGCCGAGGCCGAGGGCAGCAAGCTCCCGAGCTATAAGCCGCTCAAGGTCTACCGCGACCCGAACGAGGCCATCATGGCCTACAACTACGGCGATGTCGGCCTGCACGCGCCGATCCTGGTGCGCGTCGCGCGCGAGGTCAACGGCGAGACGCTGCACCGCACGATCGAGACGACCGTCGGCCGCATCATCTACAACGAGCCCATCCCGCAGGACCTCGGCTATGTCGACCGTACCGATCCCGAGCACATGTTCGATCTTGAGGTCAGCTTCAAGGTTGGCAAGAAGCAGCTCGGCAAGATCATCGACCGCTGCATCGAGAAGCACGGCTTCACCGTTGCGACCGAGGTGCTCGATAACGTCAAGGCCCTTGGCTACAAGTACTCCACCATCGGCGCCATCACGATCTCCATCGCGGACATGACCGTCCCGGAGGAGAAGAAGACCCTCATCTCCGCCACGGAGAAGAAGGTCATCGCGATCGAGAAGAAGTACAAGCGCGGCTTCATCACCGAGGACGAGCGCTACCGTCTGGCCGTGTCCGAGTGGGAAAAGACCACGAAGGACGTCACCTCGGCCCTGCAGAACTGCCTCGATGAATTTAACCCCATCTATATGATGGCGGACTCCGGCGCCCGTGGTTCCATGGCGCAGATCCGTCAGCTCGCCGGCATGCGCGGCCTGATCGCGAACACCGCCGGCAAGACCATCGAGATCCCGATCAAGGCCAACTACCGTGAAGGCCTGTCCGTCCTCGAGTACTTCATCTCGTCCCGAGGCGCCCGTAAGGGCCTGGCCGACACCGCACTGCGTACCGCCGACTCCGGTTACCTGACCCGCCGTCTGGTCGACGTCTCGCAGGATGTCATCATCCGCGAGGAGGACTGCGGCACGACCGACGGCATCATGGCCCGCGCCGTGTTCGACAAGGGACAGGAAGTCCAGAGCCTCGGCGAGAGCATCCACGGCCGCTACCCGGCCGAGCCCGTCGTGTCGCCCAAGACCGGCGAAGTGCTGTTCGATACCGACCATATGCTCATGCCCAACGATGCCAAGGTGCTCGCCGAGCACGGCATCGAGGAGGTCAAGATCCGCAGCGTCATGACCTGCGAGGCGCGCAGCGGCGTCTGCGCCAAGTGCTACGGCATCAACCTGGCCATCGGCCAGCCGGTCAACGCCGGCGAGGCGGTCGGCGTTATCGCCGCTCAGTCCATCGGCGAGCCGGGCACGCAGCTGACCATGCGTACGTTCCACACCGGCGGCGTCGCCGGCGACGATATCACGCAGGGCCTTCCGCGTGTTGAGGAGCTGTTCGAGGCGCGCAAGCCGAAGAAGATGGCCACCCTCGCCGAGATCCCCGGCGTCATCACCATCGAGGAGACGAAAAAGACCTCCATCTACGCCGTCACGATCACGAACCCGGTCGACGGCGAGACCGTCACGTACAACCTGCCGTACTCTTCCGGTATCCTCGTTGCCAACGGCGACACGGTCACGAAGGGCCAGCCGCTCTCGAGCGGCGCGTACAGCCCGCACGACGTGCTGCGCATCTGCGGCGTGGACGCCTGCCAGCAGTATATCATTCAGGAGGTCCAGAAGGTCTACCGTCAGCAGGGCGTTGACATCAACGATAAGCACATCGAGATCATCGTCCGTCAGATGATGCGCAAGGTCCGCGTCGATGATTCCGGCAGCACGGACCTGCTGTCCGGCGCCATCGTGGACCTGCACGAGTTCCGCGCGGCCAACCGCGCCATCGCCGAGCGCATCGCAGCAGGGGAGACCGACCTCGTGCCCGCAACGGCCGAGCATGTCCTCATGGGCATCACGAAGGCGTCGCTCGCCACGGAGAGCTTCCTGTCGGCCGCGTCCTTCCAGGAGACCACGAAGGTGCTCACCGACGCTGCCATCAAGGGCAAGATTGACCACCTCGTCGGCCTGAAGGAGAACGTCATCATCGGCAAGCTCATTCCTGCCGGCAGCGGCCTTGCCTGCTACCGCAACTTCGAGACGAATGAGGAGCCGGCAGTCCCCGCGGAGCCGGAGGACGACGGCGTGGATCTGTCCGATCTCGCCAACATCTCCAACGCGCTTTAAACGGCCGAATACCAACCGTTTCACCGGGATATGCCTGCATATCCCGGTGAAATTTTCGCTTCCGACTTGAATAAAAATGCTTGACGAATCTTGTGCAATATGCTAAAATCCTATTTTGCGTGGGCGTGCGCCCACGGATTTGTCACGCCTGTGTAAAAAGCACAAAAATGGCCGGGATTTCCTGAAAATTTTCCGGCAGAATCACGGTTTATCCGGTGCTGTTTTCTGGCATCGTATAAATAGATCCATTTTCGAGGAAAGGAGGAAAACCATGCCTACTTTTAACCAGTTGGTGAGAAAGGGCAGAGAGAAAGTCACCTACAAGTCCACGTCTCCCGCCATGCAGAAGGGCCTCAACACCCTGAAGAACCGCGAGACCAATCTGAGTGCTCCTCAGAAGAGAGGCGTCTGCACTGCCGTGCGTACCTCTACCCCCAAGAAGCCGAACTCCGCGCTTCGTAAGATCGCCCGTGTGCGTCTGACCAACGGCTACGAGGTAACCGCCTACATCCCGGGCATCGGTCACAACCTGCAGGAGCATAGCGTCGTTATGATCCGCGGCGGCCGTGTCAAGGACCTTCCTGGCGTTCGTTACCACATCATCCGCGGCACGCTCGATACGCAGGGCGTTTCCGGACGTATGCAGGCCCGTTCCAAGTACGGTGCCAAGCGGCCGAAGGCAGGAAAGAAGTAAGTTCCAACAGCAAGTTTTGCCCTGTTGTTAACTGATATATATGTATTCGTTAACCTCGGGGCGCAGACGGAGATGCACCGCATCTTCGAGTACCTGTGAAGTCATTTTTTAATGAAGGAGGGAAGTATAGTGCCCAGAAGAGGTAACGTTCCCAAAAGAGAAATTTTGCCGGATCCGATGTACAACAGCGTTCTGGTGACCAAGCTCATCAACAGCGTGATGCTCGACGGCAAAAAGGGTGTTGCTCAGAAGGTCGTGTACGATGCTTTTGACATCATCAAGGAAAAGACTGGCAAGGAGCCGCTCGATGCGTTTACCGAAGCCATGAACAACATCATGCCGAGCCTCGAAGTCAAGGCCCGCCGCGTCGGCGGCGCGACCTACCAGGTTCCTATGGAAGTGCGTCCTGAGAGACGCCAGACGCTCGGCCTGCGCTGGCTGACCGGCTATGCCCGCAAGCGCAGTGAAAAGACCATGAAGGAGCGCCTCGCAGGCGAGATCATGGATGCCTGCAACAACACCGGCGCTGCTGTGAAGAAGCGCGAAGACACGCACAAGATGGCCGAGTCCAACAAGGCGTTCGCACACTTCCGCTGGTAATCTTCCGACTAGGAGCTATCAATTATGCCCAGACAATATTCCCTTGAAAACACAAGAAACATTGGCATCATGGCGCACATCGACGCCGGTAAGACGACCACGACGGAACGTATTCTGTTCTACACGGGCGTCAACCACAAGCTCGGTGAGACCCATGAAGGCACCGCCACCATGGACTGGATGGCGCAGGAGCAGGAGCGCGGCATCACGATCACGAGCGCTGCGACCACTTGCTTCTGGAAGGGCAACCGCATCAATATCATCGACACCCCGGGCCACGTCGACTTCACCGTTGAGGTCGAGCGCAGCCTGCGCGTGCTTGATGGCTGCGTGACGGTCCTTTGTGCCAAGGGCGGCGTGGAGCCGCAGTCCGAGACGGTCTGGAGACAGGCTGACCACTACAATGTTCCCCGCATGATCTACATCAACAAGATGGACATCATGGGCGCGAACTTCTACAACGTTGTCGACATGGTGCACGAGCGCCTGCGCTGCAACGCTGTTCCGATCCAGCTGCCGATCGGTTCCGAGGCGGACTTCCGCGGCATCATCGACCTGATCGAGATGAAGGCGGACGTCTACTACGACGATCTTGGCAAGGATATGCGCGTCGAGGAGATCCCCGAGGACATGCGCGCCGAGGCTGAAGAGTACCGCACGCAGCTCCTTGAGGCCGTCGCCGATTTCGATGACGAGATCATGGAGATGTATCTGGAAGGTGAGGAAGTCCCCACCGAAAAGATCAAGGCGGTCATCCGCGAGGCCACGACGCAGGTCAAGTTCGTCCCGATCGTGTGCGGCACGTCCTACAAGAACAAGGGCGTGCAGAAGCTGCTGGACGCCATCGTCGATTATATGCCGTCCCCGCTGGACATCCCGCCGATCACCGGCACGGTGCCCAAGACGGATGAGGTTGAGCACCGCGCCGCGGACGATTCCGCGCCGTTCTCCGCTCTGGCCTTCAAGATCATGACCGACCCGTACGTCGGCCGTCTGGCGTTCTTCCGTGTCTATTCCGGCACGATCGAAGCCGGCAAATCCGTCCTGAACTCCACCAAGGGCCAGCGCGAGCGTCTGGGCCGCATCCTTTTGATGCATGCCAACCACCGCGAGGATATCACGCAGGTCTATTCCGGTGACATCGCGGCGGCGGTCGGCCTCAAGAATACGACGACCGGCGACACGCTCTGCGACGAAAAGTACCCGATCGTGCTCGAGTCGATGGAGTTCCCGGAACCGGTCATCCGCGTAGCAATCGAGCCCAAGACCAAGGCCGGGCAGGAGAAGATGGACATCGCCCTCGGCAAGCTTGCCGAGGAAGACCCCACCTTCAAGGCCTACACGGACGAGGAAACGGGCCAGACCATCATCGCCGGCATGGGCGAGCTCCATCTGGAGATCATCGTCGATCGCCTTCTGCGCGAGTTCCGCGTCGAGGCGAATGTCGGCAGACCTCAGGTCTCCTATAAAGAGACCATCACCAAGGCCGCTACGGTGGACACGCGCTACGCGCGCCAGACCGGCGGCAAAGGCCAGTTTGCACACGTCAAGCTCATGGTGGAACCCAACGAACCCGGCAAGGGCTACGAGTTCATCAACCAGATCACCGGCGGTGCGATCCCGAAAGAGTTTATCCCCTGTGTGGATCAGGGCATCCAGGGCGCGATGCAGGCCGGCGTGCTTGCGGGCTACGAGGTCGTGGACGTGAAAGTCACGCTGCTCGACGGCTCGTATCACGAGGTCGACTCGTCCGAGATGGCGTTTAAGATCTGCGGCAGTATGGCATTCAAGGAGGCCTGCCAGAAGGCTGGCCCGACGCTCCTCGAGCCCATCATGAAGGTCGTCGTTACGGCGCCGGAAAGCTATATGGGCGACGTCATGGGCGATATCAATGCCCGCCGCGGTCAGATCGCCGGCACGGACATCCGCAACGGTGCGGCGATCGTCACTGCAAACGTGCCGCTGGCATCCATGTTCGGCTATGCGACCGACCTGCGCAGCAAAACGCAGGGCCGCGCGACCTACAGCATGGAGCCCAGCCACTTCGTAGAGCTGCCGAAGTCTCTTCAGGAGAAGATCATCCACGGCAGCAACTGACCTGCGCAACCGGCACAATGTGCCTTATAAGAGAGTAAGTCACGACATTATTTTAGAATTAGGAGGATATTCTAATGGCAAAGCAGATGTACAATAGAACCAAGCCCCATGTCAATATCGGCACCATCGGCCATATCGACCACGGCAAGACCACCCTGACCGCTGCGATCACCAAGGTTCTGTCCCTGGCTGACCCGAACAGCGCCGAGTTCGCCGCCTACGACCAGATCGATAAGGCTCCGGAAGAAAAGGCTCGTGGCATCACGATCAACACCGCTCACGTTGAGTACCAGACCGACGACCGCATCGGCGCCGACGGCACCGAGATCAAGGGCCGCCACTATGCGCACGTTGACTGCCCGGGCCACGCCGACTATATCAAGAACATGATCACCGGCGCTGCTCAGATGGACGGCGCGATCCTCGTTATCGCTGCTTCCGATGGCCCGATGGCTCAGACCCGTGAGCACCTGCTGCTCGCCCGTCAGGTTAACGTTCCGTACGTTCTGGTGTTCCTGAACAAGGTCGACCAGGTCGACGATCCCGAGCTGCTTGAGCTCGTTGAGATGGAAGTCCGCGAGCTGCTCGACAAGTACGACTTCCCGGGCGACGACACCCCGATCATCAAGGGCTCCGCTCTGAACGCTCTGATCTCCGAGTCCACCGATCCGAAGGCCCCCGAGTATGCCTGCATCTGGGAGCTCATGGACGCTGTTGACACCTGGATCAAGACTCCGGACCGCGCTGCTGACAAGCCGTTCCTGATGCCCATCGAGGACGTGTTCACCATCTCCGGCCGCGGCACCGTCGTTACCGGCCGTGTCGAGCGTGGCGTTGTCAAGGTTGGCGATAAGGTTGAGATCGTCGGCATCAAGGACACCCAGGAGACCACCGTCACCGGCACCGAGATGTTCCACAAGACCCTCGAGTTCGCCGAGGCTGGCGACAACGTCGGATGCCTGCTCCGCGGCATCGACAAGAAGGGCGTTGAGCGTGGCCAGGTTCTCGCTGCTCCGAAGTCCATCCACCCCCACACCAAGTTCAAGGGCCAGGTTTACGTCCTGTCCAAGGAAGAGGGCGGCCGTCACACCCCGTTCTTCAACAACTACCGTCCCCAGTTCTACTTCCGTACCACCGACGTGACCGGCGTCATCAGCCTCCCCGAGGGTGTTGAGATGTGCATGCCCGGCGATAACGTCGACATGGACGTCGAGCTGATCACCCCGATCGCGATCGAGGTCGGCCTGCGCTTCGCTATCCGTGAAGGCGGCCGTACCGTTGGTTCCGGTGTTGTCATCGCCATCAACGAGTAATTCCAGCTTTCTGAATTCCTCTCCGGCTTCGGCCGGGGAGGAATTTTTTGTTTTTCGATAAAAATGCGTTTTTAATAATTGCTTCCTATATTTCGTGGTGAAAAAAGACTCCGGGCACCGCATCGATGGGATGCGGGCGCCCGTGTCCGACATTTTGCCGGCACCTTATCCATGTATGCTTGCTTGGAACTCAAAGGAGGCAAAATCCTATGAAACAAATGCGCAAGACGTTGAGTCTGATATGGCCCTCGTGCTGGTATTCAGTCTCGCTGCGGTCCCGGCTTTCGCAGCAGACACGGAAGCGGAGAGCAGCACATCCGACACGGCCTATGGCCAGCTGCACAACGGTCTGCTCAGCGAGATCCTGAGCCAGATTGGCATCGCGAACGACGATAACTTTATCCACGGCATCGTCGGCGACATCGCGGCCGGTACGCTCAGCGAGGATCAGGCATCCGCCATGGTCGATCAGCTCGCTGCGACTGGAAAGATCAGCCTGACGGACATCACGACCCTCCTTGGTAGCCTGATGGACAGCGGCTTGCTCGATGTCAGCACGGCGGCCCAGCTGCTCTACGAGCTCATGACCGAGCAGGCGCACAAGCAGTATGACCGCAGCGACAACGGCTTCAGCGATGTTCCGGCCGGCCAGTGGTACACGGTCGCGGTCAGCACACTGGCCAACGTCGGCGCCATTACCGGCTGCAGCAACGGCACCTTCCAGCCGGGAAAGTCGATCAGCCGCGCGGAATTCGTGACCATCCTCACCGGGATCTATGGTGAGAACACATCCAAAGGCATGCCGTTTTCCGATGTGGGCCACACCTATACGGAGCTGGCCGGCATCGAGCGCTGGACGGCACTCGCCTGACCCCCAAAAACAGCAAACTCCCGGCACATCCGTGCCGGGAGCTTTTTCGCCCCTTTATCGCAGACCGTGCATGAAGCCGTCCATGGCCGTCGCGTGGATGTCGCCGCCGATGACGCGGTTGCGGTAGACAAACAGCTGCGCGAGCACGGTGTCCGTCGAGCCCTCGTAGTTCGTCACGCGGTAGGTATAGGCCGTGCATGTCTCGCCGGCGTAGGTGGACAGGTCAAAGCCCTGCTGCTTTTGCAGGGCGTTGTAATCGCCGAACACGCCGCTGAACACGCGCGGAATCACGATCTCCTGCATCGTTTCGGTCGCGGGGTCCGCCTCCCAGCCGAGCGCCTGCAGATAGGCGATGCGCCCGTCGGTCGTCGTGA
>OHAN01003098.1_pt1 | contig 10128 bp, 7 predicted proteins | sample 1577121 | NCBI WGS metagenome assembly OHAN01 (sample SAMEA3541554, study PRJEB24748) | human gut metagenome | biome: human gut; feature: human-associated habitat; material: faeces | place: China | collected 2012 | reverse complement strand
GGTGGAAAAAGATTTCTGACAGTGCTAATATCGATAATAATGTTATTACACAGATTATAGAATACCCATTGAAATCATACATGACAAGAATTGAACTTGATGATGGTGAATATGATATGGCAGCCGTTTCTAGAAGAGATAAAGGTGGAATTGTCATTGCATATGAAAAGAAACAGCCGGGATTTGAAAACAATGGTGATATAACAATGGAATCACTTATAACGGATTTTACATTTGAAAATGATGGAATTGTTTTTATATCGTGTGATGATAAAATTGTTAATTGTAATATTGAGGAATATCAGGGGAAGACTTTAAGCGAATATCAAGATGTTTTTTTTGGAGACTGGAATGATGGTGGCAACAAAATGGTAAAGTTTGGTTTGTCACAGTCTGAGTGGTATGGCAGCAGGATGATATATGGAAGATATGGAATATATGTATTTTTTCCATCATCATCAATTTACAGTGACCGTACAAAAGCGGTTATATTCTGTACGGGTGCATACATAACAATGCTTGTTCTTGCTATGGCAATAAGGCAGCATATACTTTATATAAACACAAGACAGCTTGACAAGCAGTTTCGTATAATCAAGTCGATAAGCAGCATATATTCTGCACTTATTCTTATCGATATTAAGAATGACCAGTGGGAACTTATAAAAATTCCAGAAAAGCTCGATTATATTTTTGACCAGAAACATAACGTAAAACAGATGCTTGAAGACTATACAAGTAACCGGATTATTCCGTCTCAAAGAGATTCTTTCAGAAAGTTTGCAGATATTAATACACTTATGACACGTCTGGAGCAGAGCCGTTATCTTGAATATACTGTTGAAAATATTAACAGCAGATGGTATATGATTGCAGTTGTTCCGCAAAGTTATGATAAAAATGGGCATATAGCTGCTATTCTCATGCTTTTTCGTGATATTACAGAAGAAAAGCTTCGTGAGTTAAAATACCAGCATCAGCTAAAGGCAGCTGCACAGCAGGCAGAAAAGGCAAACGTTGCCAAAACGGATTTTCTCAGACGTATGAGTCATGATATAAGAACTCCTATTAATGGTATAAGAGGAATGGTTGAAATATGCCGTTTTTATCTGAATGATAGAAAGAAAGCGGAAGAATGTCTTGATAAGATAATGGCGGCATCAGGATTTTTACTTGAATTGGTTAATGATGTTCTGGATATGAATAAGCTTGAATCAGGTGAGATAGTTCTTACAAAAGAGCCATTCTGTCTTTCAAAACTACTGATGGAGGTTGACAGTGTCATAGAAATGCAGGCAAATGAAAGTGGCGTGGATTATATAAAAGCTCCGCTTAATATAGAAAATGACCATCTTATAGGAAGTTCACTTCACATAAAACAGATACTTCAAAATATTGTATCTAATGCCGTAAAGTATAATAAGCGTGGAGGATATGTAAGGGTCAGCTGCACAGAAAACAGGATAGATGAAAAAAATATAATGTTTGAGTTTGTATGTACTGATAATGGACAGGGAATGAGTGAAGATTTTCAGAAAAAAGCATTTGAACCATTCGCACAGGAAAAAACCAGGGTACGCACAACATATACAGGAACAGGTCTGGGTCTTGCAATATCAAAAAAGCTCACTGTCCAGATGGGAGGAACTATCGAATTTATCAGCAGACAGGGATATGGAACAACATTTTATGTAAAAATACCTTTTGAGATAGATGATTCATATGAAAGCAGACAACAGAAAATATCTGCAGATGAAAAAATCAGGCTTGACGGAAATAAAATTATTATTGCTGAAGATAATGAGCTTAATATGGAAATTGCAAGATTTATAATAGAAGGAGCCGGTGCACAGGTTATGCCGGCTGTCAATGGGGAAGAAGCTGTTAAAATATTTGAAACATCGCAATATGGAGAGTACAAGGTTGTTCTCATGGATGTTATGATGCCTGTAATGGGTGGACTTGAAGCAGCACAAAATATAAGAAAAATGGACAGACCGGATGCAAAAACAGTTGCTATGATAGCAATGAGTGCTAATGCCTTTCATGATGATGTTGAGCAGAGCCTTGCAGCGGGAATGAATGTTCACATGGCAAAACCGCTTGATTTTGATAAACTTCTTGCGACAATAAAAGAATATTGCGATAAAAACTGACATGACTATAGTCATAGAATTAGAAGTATAGGAGAATTGAATATATGAAAGATTTGACAAAAGGCAAACCATCTTCGCTTATTTTATCTTTTGCGTTTCCTATTTTTCTTGCAAATCTGTTACAGCTTACGTACAGTCTTGCAGATACAAGGATTGTAGGTTCTTTTCTTGGTGAAGATGCACTTGCAGCTGTTGGCTCGACAAGTACAGTAAGTAATCTTATTATAGGATTTCTGCTTGGACTTGCCAACGGATTTGCAATTATAACTGCACAAAGATTTGGTGCGAAAGATATAAAGGGAATGAAAAAATCTTTTGCGGCATCGATACTTCTTGGAACAGGAATATCAATAGTGCTTACTGTTCTTGGAATGATATTTAAAAATACACTTTTGGGATTTCTAAATGTACCGCATAATCTGTATGGTGAAGCGGGTGCATACATATTTATTATAATTGCCGGAATGACGGCAACATTTCTTTATGATTCATGTGCAGCTGTTTTAAGGTCACTGGGTGATACAATAACGCCGCTTATAATACTTCTTGTATCGGTTGCTCTTAATATTACCGGAGATTTATTTTTTGTTGTAGTATTAAAGTCCGGCGTGCGTGGAGCTGCGATAGCAACGGTGCTTGCACAGATTATTGCATTTGTAATATGTTTTGTTTATATGTTTAAAAAATATGAGATACTGCGTCTTACAAAGAGTGATTTTACATCTCTTGATGGTAATCTTGTAAGAAATATGCTGGGCTCAGGTCTTTCAATGGGATTTATGAGTTCACTTGTAAATATTGGTTCACTGACACTTCAGACGGCAATTAACAAGCTTGGACAGGATATAATTGTTGCACATACTGCAGCAAGAAAAATATCAGAGATGTTTATGATAATGTTTACTGTATTTGGGCAGACGATGGCTACTTATTGCGGTCAGAATATGGGGGCCGGAAGAATTGACCGCGTTAAAACAGGAATAAAATCCGCACTTATATATACATGTTCATGGTGTGTGCTTACAGTAATAGCAAGTTATACAATCGGAGACTGGCTTATATATCTTGTTACAGGAAGCAATAATGAAAATGTAATAAGAAATGCGGTGAATTATCTTAAATTTGATACGGTATTTTATTTTGTTACAGCATTTATATGCATACTAAGAAATGCAATGCAGGGGCTTGGTGAACATATAATACCGCTTGTATCAAGTTCTCTGGAAATGGTTGGGAAAATTATAATTGCCGCGACGCTTGTTCCGTGGCTCGGATATGCTGGTGTTATTGTTGCAGAGCCGATAGTATGGTTTATTATGGTAATTCCACTCATTATACAGATATTAAAAATGATTCCGGTACTTGAAAAACAGTATGGCAGTCCTGTATAATAGCTGTCAGATTAACAAATGTTGAAAGGAGATTTCATGAACGAAATCGTAGAATATTTACCTAATATGTATGCCACATTCTGGGCTTTGATTCCGCCACTTGTGGCTATTATACTTGCACTTATAACAAAAGAAGTTTACAGTTCTTTATTTATTGGAATTGTTATGGGTGGTTTATTTTATGGAAATCTTTTCCAGACGGGATTCAGCCTGGAAAAATCTGTTCTTCATATATTTGATGACGGAATTCTTGGAGTTCTTACGGATTCGTATAATGTAGGAATTCTTGTATTTCTTGTTGTACTGGGAATTATGGTAAGCATGATGAATAGGGCTGGCGGTTCTGCTGCATTTGGTGAATGGGCAGGAAAACATATTAAAACAAGAATAGGAGCACAGCTTGCATCTATACTTCTTGGTGTGCTGATATTTATAGATGATTATTTTAACTGTCTTACTGTTGGAAGCGTAATGCGACCTATAACAGATAAACATAATGTATCAAGGGCAAAGCTTGCATATCTTATTGACGCAACGGCAGCACCTGTATGTATCATAGCACCTATATCTTCATGGGCAGCAGCGGTTACCGGATTTGTTCCGGGTGAAGACGGATTTTCAATATTTATCAATGCAATTCCGTATAATTATTACGCGTTGCTCACAATAGTTGCGATGCTTACATTTGTAATATTAAAGGTTGATTTTGGCCCTATGGCAGAGCATGAGGCTAATGCTGTAAATGGAGACCTTTATACAACGGGGGACAGGCCATATGAGAATGTATCGCAGGATGTGATAAAGGGAAGAGGAAAAGTTATAGATTTAATTTTCCCTATTGTGACATTAATAATATGCTGTGTAATCGGGATGATTTATACAGGAGGATTTTTTAGCGGAACAGGATTTATTGAAGCATTTTCAGGAAGTGATGCTTCAATGGGACTTATGCTTGGCAGCTTTTTTGCACTTATAATAACAATAGCATTTTATTCTGTCAGAAGAGTACTGGGTTTTACAGAGTGCTGTAATTGTATTCCTGAAGGATTTAAAGCGATGGTTCCGGCAATTCTTATTCTTGTATTTGCATGGACATTAAAGTCAATGACAGACAGTCTTGGTGCAAAAGAATATGTTGCATCATTAGTTGAAAATATATCAGGTCCATGGCTTTCGCTGTTCCCGGCAATTATATTTATAATTGGTGCGTTACTCGCATTTGCGACAGGTACGTCATGGGGAACATTTGGTATTCTCATACCTATTGTTGTAGGAACATTTTCAGGAATAAATCATACAATGATGATTATATCAATATCTGCATGTATGGCTGGTGCTGTATGCGGAGATCATTGTTCACCTATTTCCGATACAACGATTATGGCATCGGCTGGAGCACAGTGCAATCACATGAATCATGTATCCACACAGCTTCCGTATGTTATGGTTGTTGCGGTTATATCATGCATGACTTATATACTTGCAGGATTTATTCAAAGTCCGGTAATTCCGCTTATAATAGGAATCGTTCTTATGATTGGAACACTTATAGGAATTAAATATATAACCTCTATTAATTCAAAAAAGAAAGAAATGTAGAAAAGAGGATGCAGTGAAGAATATTAAAGGAAGCTTGATTTTACTGCTGGCAGCTTTTATCTGGGGAACTGCTTTTGTTGCACAGACAAGCGGTTCCCAGAATGTTGGTACATTTACGTTCAATGCAAGCCGTTCCTTTGTAGGAGCGGCATTTCTTGTAATAGTGATAATGGTTGTACATCTGTCGGCAAATAAGAATGTAAAACAGGAAGTAAGATTAGATGAATATGGGTTTAAAACAAAATGGCCGATAACAGGCGGAATTATATGTGGCTGCGTATTATGTGCTGCAATGTCGTTACAGCAATATGGAATAAGCATATATCCTAAGGGAGTGGCAGCATCCGGAAGAGCCGGATTTTTGACGGCAACATATGTTGTTATGGTTGCTGTGTTGACAGCACTTATTGAGAAAAAAATACGTCCTGTAATTGTATTGTCTGTTATTGGATGTATAAGCGGAATGTACCTTTTATGCATGAAAGGTGGGTTTTTAGGTATATATGCGGCGGACATCTGCCTGCTATTATGTGCGGTATGTTTTATGTGCCATATATTTGCGGTAGAACATTTTTCGTCTGAAGACGGAATAAAACTGTCATGTATACAATTTGCAACATGTGCCGTAATATCACTTATTCTGGCATTAGTTTTTGAGAAACCCGATATAGGAAATATTGCAAAAGCAGCAGTTCCAATATTATACGCAGGTGTTATGTCCAATGGAATTGCATATACATTGCAGATAATAGGACAGAAATATACAAAACCGGCGGTTGCATCTATAGTTATGAGTCTTGAATCAGTGTTTGCAGTGCTTGCCGGATGGCTGATTCTGCATGAAGTGTTAAGCATAAGAGAGGCTGTTGGATGTGTGCTTGTGTTTGCGGCAGTTATAATTGCACAGATACCTGAAAAAGAAAAATAAAACATGCAATAGTTTTAAGAGGAATGACATAAATATGAAAAATAAAAAAATATATGTAACAGCAATACTCACTTTATTTAATTTTGTATTTTTAGGAACAGAATATTTATTTGATAATATGATGATGAATCTTGTGGATTCAGATGGAGTTGTTCTTGTACAAAATTATATACTTGGTGCCAGTGTTTTGGGTTTTGTATTGTTTCCGTTTATAAATCGTTATCTGAAAGGATACCTGGAATATGTGGCTGGAATTGTGGCTTCAATAATTGCAGCTGTATCGGTTGCTGTTATTTCAGGACATTCGTCATATGAAATAATGATTATTATAGGATGTATATTTTTTGTATTACTTGGAATAACAGGAAGTGCAGCGATTTATTATTCATCTGTTATTTTAAGGGGAAGTTCGCAAATATCATCATATGTTGGAATTGCATATGCGGCAGGTGTATTTTTACAATTTATCAACAATAATATTATAAAAAAAGAAATCGCACAAAAAGCGGTTATAATAGTGTTGGCTGTCAGCCTTATATGGCTTATTATATATCGTAAAAAATTTGCAGAAGAGAAAGATAATGTGGATAAATATGACAGTGCGGATGGATATTTGATTAAAAATAAAATGCTTACAGGTATGCTTCTTGTTATTATGGTTGCACTTATGTCATGTATATTTGTATCTCTTGATAATGCGGTAACACTTGTTCATGCACAGGGAAGTGTTGACATAGGGCAGCTTCCGAGAATACTTCTTGCATTGAGTGGTCTTTGTGCAGGATTTTTATTTGATATACATAATGGACGTTATATGAGCATGATTATGTATTGTATAACTCTTATATCAACATTATGCATAGTCATAATTAATTTCGGTGGGATTTTTATTGCAGGGCTTGTTATATTTTATATATCAGCAGGATTTTTTGCTGTATTTTTTACAGCATCATTTATGAGTTTATCATATAAAATGAAAAATCCTGAATTCTGGGCAGGACTTGGGCGTGCAGTAAATAATCTGTGTGCAGTTATTACATCTGCTGTATCAGTAAAACTTCTCACTTCGGGAAGTAATATGGTTATAACTGTTGTTTCGGTTATATTGTTTGTACTTATAAGTATTGTTATTTTTATATACCTTAATCAGTATTATCCACAAAAACAGGTAGAGAGTGATGAACAGACAGATGAGATTCAAGAAGAAATAATAAGTCCGGAAAAGAAATTTGAATTGTTTTGTGAATGTTATTCGCTTACAGAAAGAGAGAAAGAAGTTTTACATGCACTTCTTTTTTCAGATAAGGATGTTCAGGATATAGCAGAGTCACTTTTTATATCAAGAGCGGCTTTATACAGACATATAAGCAGTATCAATCAGAAAACAAATACAAATAAACGTGTGGGTCTTATTCAGTATTATTATGCCTGGAATCCAGTAGAAAATGGATGATTTGTGTATTTGAGACATATGTCAACTTACAAAAAAATGTCGTATGTGATATTAAATTGGTATCATATACGACATTTTTATGCAGAAAAAAGGAGGATATACATGAAAAATTCAAAAAAATATATATCATGGTTTACAGTGCTGATACTGGGACTTGTTTTTACAATGCAGTTTATACCAGCAAAAGGAATAGCAGCATCTGAAGAAAATACAGCTATATCGTTCAGATTTGAGGGAGTGGTTTCGTCATATGAGGAAATGAAAGCACAGGATAATTCGTTTGAAGTCTATGTGAAAGCACAAGGTGATACAGAGTATAAAACGCTTGCACAGGCTGCATCAGACAATAATGGTGTATACAGCCTTAATGCAGAGGTTTCGTCTGTAAGTATTTACATAACATTAAATAAAGACAAGTATATGCTTATGACGGATTTTAATATGTTTGATACAGGCATAAGTAATGCACAGACGCTTACACAAAAGAGAACATATAGTATTCAGATTGATAAAAATGTACTTACGGTAAGCTGGGCATATGATGAGAAAACATATGGAGAAGATGCATGGCTTGAACATGGATGTGCCCAAATTACAGCAATAGAGGACGTAAATGATTTTCATGATATTCCATTTGCCAATAATCCCGGAGATGAAAAAGGCGGACATATTGCGGTTGAAACAGGTAGAAAGGTAACGATAAAGCTTATACCTGATTATGGCTGGCAGGTAGCGGGACTTACGTTAAATGGCGGCGAAAAATTGACACCTGATGATGATAATGTGTCAACATTCACATTTGTAATGGGAGATTCAAATATTCATCTTAAAGGATTATTTGAAAAGGCATCGGACGAGATTAAGATTGATAAGGGAAATAGAGTCAAATCTGTAAGCATTTCCAATGGTGAAAATGCTGTGGCAAGCGGTAATCTTGCACTTACAGTGTCAGATAATACCTCATATGATTCGCAAAAAGAGCAGGCTGTGGCAGAAGGAGCGGTTTATGTATCTGCTGTTGATTTTACTTTACAGCAGCTTGTGAGTAAAGGAAATGGAAGTGCATGGGTATCTGATGTGACGGAATTTGAAAAGCCTGTTACGCTTAATGTTTCAATAGATGATTATGTTGAAAATTATGATTATATTGTTATAAGAAATCATAACGGAGAGATTACAAAGCTTGACACAACTGCAAATGAAGGTACCATATCATTTGAAACGAATAGATTTTCAACATATGTTATTCTTAAAAAAGAAAAAAGTGGTGCAGGTCAGGACAGTAGTGATACAGCAGAAAGCGGTGTTGATGCAGGTATAGGAGAAATAAAAAATAGTATGACAGATTCGCCGGTTACAGGATATGATGATATGGCAGGGTTGTATGTTTGTCTTATGTTTATGTCAGTTCTTGTTTCATCAGCAGTATTAAAGAAAAGTGCAGGGGTATAATGAAGCTGGGTGGATTAAAAAAGGTTTTTAAAATATTTAATAGATTAGTTATAAAATTTAAACTGACATCCGATATAAATAACATAATATTACTATAAAATATTTATTAATATAGCTATGTGTTAATTTATCATTAGAACAAGGATGTGAAAAGATGAAAATTATTGAAGCACAAAAAATCTATCTGGCAAACAGGAGTGCACTGGTAGAACAGAAAAAAACACTAACAAGTCAACGTGATAAGGCAAAAAAAATGGCGGAACTTACAGGCGATTCTGCATATAGTGATGAAGCTGCATCGCTTGAACTTACATTGAAAGAAACAGAGGATAAGTTTCTGAAGAATCAGGATATTCTTGATAATCTTGCCGAACAGCATTGTAATGTAGCAAATGCAGAAGTAAACAGGCAGATATCTGACCCTGAAACAGGACTGGCGGCCGAATACGGAAAGATTCTTGAAGTTGCAAGGCGTATAGCAACAGGCGGTAAAGTACCATATAAAGATGAAAAAAAGCTTATGGAGTATTCAGATAAGCTGTATCAGGCAGCAAAATCAGCAGCAATGCTTTTGAAATTAAGAGAAAAGGACAGGAAGAAATACGATTCTTTATGGGAAGATGATGATAAGAAAGAAAATCCTGACCCGGATGAGATTGCGGATAATACCGAGGCATCAGGAGATTTTCCTGAGATATCCGTTGATGTTTCAACAAGTGGTGGCTCGGATTCGTCAGTAGGAGGAACATCTGTTGATATGTCTGAATAAAAAATAATAATACAAATATAGCATTTAAGCTTTGTTAAACAGCATAGGCTTCTTATGGTAATTGCATATTGCAATTACATAAGAAGCCTTATTTAAAGTTATGTGCTAATTGTTCTTATTTTTAAGTTCTTCAATTATGGCCTCAAGTTTAGCAATTCTGGCATCTGATTGTGCTTTAGCATTTTCAGCCTTGATTCTGGCTTTAGCTTCGTTTTCAGCTCTTTCATTGGCAGCTGTTGCTTCCTGTTTAGCGGCATCCATTTCCTGTTTAGCGGCATCCATTTCCTGTTTAGCGGCATCCATTTCCTGTTTAGCAGCATCCATTTCCTGTTTAGCAGCGAATAATAACCAAAGCGGACGGTTTCACCAATATCGAGCGT
>OHAN01003091.1_pt1 | contig 10157 bp, 5 predicted proteins | sample 1577121 | NCBI WGS metagenome assembly OHAN01 (sample SAMEA3541554, study PRJEB24748) | human gut metagenome | biome: human gut; feature: human-associated habitat; material: faeces | place: China | collected 2012 | reverse complement strand
GGCCCCGGCTGGGGCGCACTAGAGGTCGGCCCCGGCATCGGCGTGCTGACCGAGCAGCTTTGCAAGCGTGCGGACAATGTCGTCTCCATCGAGGTCGACAAGCGTCTGCCGCCGCTGCTGGAAGAGACGATGGCCGACTACGACAACTTCAAGCTCATCCTGAACGACGTGCTGAAGGTTGATCTGAAGGCTCTGCTGGCCGAGGAGTTCGGCGGCAAGCCCGTCGCCGTCTGTGCCAACCTGCCGTACTACATCACCAGCCCGATTCTGATGCGTCTGCTGGAGGAAAAACTGCCTATCCGGAACATCACCGTAATGGTGCAGAAGGAGGCCGCACAGCGCCTCTGCGCCGCCCCCGGCACGCGGGATGCGGGTGCAATCAGCTACGCCGTGGCCTATTACGCCGAGCCGAAGCTGTTGTTCAGCGTCCAACCCGGCAGCTTTTACCCCGCCCCCAAGGTGACAAGCGCCGTCATCCGCCTGGATGTGAGGGAGAAGCCCGCCGTAACCGTGCCGAACGGCGACGAAGCCGCCTTCTTCGCGCTGATCCGCGCCGCCTTCTCCCAGCGCCGCAAGACCGCTGCCAACGCCATCGCCAATGGCCTGCACCTGCCCAAGGCGCAGGTCATCTCCGCCCTGCAGGCCGCCGGTCTTGATGAGCGTTCCCGCCCCGAGCAGCTGACACTGGAGAATTACTGCGCTCTGCAGACGGCACTGGCAAACACTTAAAACAGCAAAGTAAAACGCCCGGTAAGCATCACGCCTACCGGGCGTTTTTCAGGAGTATATAGAGTAGGGTGCAATAAGGAAAAGCTTCTCTAAATATTCCTCAAGAACAATCCATCAGCTTTATGTACAGCAGCATTCCTGAGTTCAACCCTGACTCCGCGTTATGCGATTCTACTGCGTTTACGACTTGTTTACGACCTGTTTTTTACTGTTTAGGACGCAAAAAGACATACAAAAGCAAGAAAAAAGCGCGTTGCAAAGTGGATTTGCTTTGCTTACGCGCTTTTTTAATTGGAGCTAGTAACAGGAATCGAACCTGCAACCTGCTGATTACAAATCAGCTGCACTGCCAATTGTGCTATACTAGCGGGAACTCTAATATAATATCACAATCGGCAGGGGTTTGTCAAGGGTTACAGCAGCTCCACGCCCGAATTCCTGCATGCCTGTACCGTAGCGTCATCCCACAGGCTGACCTGTACCTCGCCGACATGGGCCTTGCCCAGTAGCAGCATGCACAGGCGGCTCTGGCCAATGCCTCCGCCCATTGTCAGGGGCAGGGTGCCATCCAGCAGCAGTTTGTGGAAGGGCAGCTCCGCGCGCTGCGGGCAGCCTGCGGCGTCCAGCTGGCGGCGCAGGGCATCGGCGTCAACGCGGATACCCATACTGGACAGCTCCAGCGCGCAGTCCAGCGGCTTGTGCCAGAACAGGATGTCGCAGTTCAGCGTCCAGTCATCATAGTCGGGCGCGCGCCCGTCGTGGGGCTGGCCGCTCTTGAGCCTGCCGCCGATCTGCATGATGCAGACGGTTCCATGCTCTTTGGCAAAGGCATTCTCGCGCTGCTTCGGCGTGAAGTCCGGGTACCTGTCCTCGAGCTCCTGCGTCGTGATAAATGCCACCTCGCGGCCCAGGTGGATGTTGTTTTTCAGCTCGGGGAACTTCCAGCGCAGCTCGTCAGACGTTGCGCAGACAGCGTCCACGATGTCCCGCACGGTCTCCTGCAGAAATTCCAGCGTGCGCTGGTCGGCAGTGATAACGCGCTCCCAGTCCCACTGGTCCACGTAGATGCTGTGCAGGTTGTCCAGCTCCTCGTCGCGGCGGACGGCGTTCATATCGGTCACAATGCCCTGACCGGGGCGGAAGCCGTACTTGTACAGGGCGTAGCGCTTCCACTTAGCCAGACTGTGGACGACCTCTGCCTGCTCGTTCAGGCTGGGCACATCGAACGAAACAGGGCGCTCAACGCCGTTCAGGTCATCGTTCAGGCCGCTGCCCTGCATGACAAACAGGGGAGCCGTGACGCGCTTGAGGTGCAGCGCCATGCAGAGCTTCTCCTGAAAGATCGTCTTGATGAGGCCGATGGCCTTCTGGGTGTCATACAAACCCAGAAGGCTTTGGTATCCTTCCGGAATGGTAATGTGACTCATAATACATCCTCCTATTTCTTTCCTGGTGTATGGCTTTATGCCTTGGCGAACTGGCTCTCGTACAGCTGCTTGTAGAAGCCGCCCTGCGCCAGCAGTTCTTTGTGGGTTCCGCGCTCAATGATGTTTCCGGCCTTCATGACCAGGATCCGGTCAGCGTTCTTGATGGTAGACAGGCGATGGGCCACGATAAAGCTCGTGCGGCCCTTCATCAGCTCCTCAAAGGCATCCTGCACCAGCACCTCGGTACGGGTGTCGATGCTGGACGTTGCCTCATCCAGAATCAAAATCGGCGGGCGTCGCAGCATGACACGGGCAATGCAGAGCAGCTGCCGCTGGCCCTGGCTGATGTTGCCGCCGTCCTCGGCTACCTGCGTGTCGTACCCGTTGGGCAGGCGGCAGATAAAGCTATGGGCGTGCGCCTTCTTGGCCGCGGCGATGATCTCCTCCCGGGTCGCATCCGGCTTGCCGTAGGCGATATTCTCCGCAATCGTACCGGCCTTCAACCAGGTCTCCTGCAGCACCATGCCCAGGTTGCCGCGCAGGCTGTCGCGGGTCACATTATCGATGGAATACCCGTCGACGCGCAGCGTACCGCCGTTGATCTCATAAAACCGCATCAGCAGATTGACCAGTGTCGTCTTGCCGCAGCCCGTGGGGCCGACCAGCGCAATGCGCTGACCCGGCGCAACCTTCAGGTTCATATCCTCGATCAGCGGCACATCGTCCACATAGCGGAACCTGACGTGGTCAAACTCCACGCTGCCCGCGCCGTGGGGCAGGGCAACAGCATCCGGGCCATCGGGCACGATGGGCGTCTCGTCGATCAGATCAAACACGCGCTGCGCACAAGCCAGCGCGTTCTGCAACTCGGTCATAACGTCCGAAATGTCATTGAACGGCTTCGTGTACTGGTTGGCGTAGTTCAGAAAGACCGACAGCTGGCCCACCGTGATGCCGCCGGCAATGGCGACGAACGCACCCAGCACGCCGACGGCGGCGTAGACCAGCGCATTCACAAAGCGGGTGCAGGGGTTCGTGGTAGAGGAGAAGAACGTCGCCTTGACGCCGCACTTCTGCAAATCGAGGTTGATCTTATCGAAGCGTTCCTCGGCGCGGCGCTCATAGCCGAACGCGCGGACAAGATGCTCGTTGCCGACCAGTTCTTCGACCAGACTCGTCATTTCGGCGCGGGTCTCGCTCTGCACCTTGAACATAGAATAGGTGTGGGTGGCAATGAACCGCGCGACGAAAATCGACAGCGGCGTCAGCGCCACAACGACCAGCGCAATGCGCCAGTCGATGAACAGCATGACTCCCAGCGTGCCCAAAATCGTCAGCACGCCGGTGAACAGCTGGGTAAAGCCCATCAGCAGACCGTCGCTGAACTGCTCCACGTCGGTGGTAATGCGGCTGATAGCATCACCGGGGCGGTGGGCATCCATATATTTGAGCGGCAGAATCTCCAGCTGGCCAAACGCACGGACACGCATATCACGCACGACCTGAAAGGTAATGCGGTTATTGACGACATTCATCAGCCACTGGGCCAGCGCTGTGCAGGCAATCGTGGCAGCCATCGCTATCGCAATTTTGCCAAGGCCTGCAAAATCAACCTGACCGGGTCCCAGGATCATATCCACGGCCTTGCCGGACAGTACCGGGGCCAGCAGAGTCGTGACCACTGTGATCAGCGCAAAAGTCAGCGTCAGGATGACCATGCCGGTGTAGGGGCGGATCAGCTTCAGGACGCGATGGATCGTATTCTGGTCCAGCTTTTGCTTTGTCTTGCTCATAGCGTCTTTGCCACCTCCTCCTTGCTCAACTGGCTCAGGCAGATTTCCTTATAGACTTCGCAGCTGCGCAGCAGCTCGGCATGGGGCGCGTCGCCAACCAGCTTGCCGTCATCCAGCACCAGAATGTGGTCGGCGCGCTGCACGCTGGCCGCGCGCTGGGAGACGATAAACACGGTCATGCCGTGCGTTTCCTCTTTGATTGCCTTGCGCAGGGCTGCGTCCGTTGCAAAATCCAGCGCCGAGGCACTGTCATCCAAAATCAGGATCTTCGGCTTTGGTACCAGCGCGCGGGCAATCGTCAGGCGCTGGCGCTGGCCGCCGGAGAAGTTGCGGCCTGCGGTCTCCACCGGTGCATCCAGCATGCCGGGTTTGCCGCGGACAAACTCCGCCGCCTGGGCTATCTCCAGCGCCTGCCAGATTTCCTCGTCGGAAGCTCCGGGGGCGGCCCACTGCATATTGTCGCGGATCGTACCCGTAAACAGCACGGCCTGCTGGGGCACGACGCCCACCAGCCTGCGCAGCTGTGCAAAGCTGTACTGCTTTACATCATGGCCGAACAGCGCAACGCCGCCGTTGTCGGCATCGTAGAAGCGGCAGACCAGGTCGATCAGCGTCGATTTGCCGCTGCCCGTACCGCCGATGACGCCGATGGTCTCACCGGGCCTGGCCGTGAACGTGATGTCCGTCAGGCTCGGTGCGCCGGCATCCTTGTAGGTGAAGGTAACGTGCTCAAACTTAGCTGCTTCGGCAGCGTCGTTCACCGCAAGCTCTGCCGTGCCGGGATCCTGCATCGTCGTGTGGGTGTTCAGAATCTCATTGACGCGCATACCGCTGGCCAGTGCGCGGGTGACCGAAACGACCAGATCCGCCAGACGCAGCAGGCTCAGCAGAATCTGGCTCATATAGTTGATAAGGGCAATGACCTCGCCCTGCGTCAGCTTACCGGCATCGACCTCCACACCGCCGCGCAGCAGCAGCGCCACAACGGCCAAGTTGACGACGAGATAGGTCAGCGGGTTCATCAGCGCCGAAATACGGCCTGCCGCAAATTGCAGCTTTTTCAGGTGGTCATTTGTCTCCACAAAAGCGGCCAGCTCGTCCGCCTGGCGGGCAAAGGCACGCACCACGCGCGCGCCGACGTAGTTTTCGCGCGTCAGCAGCGTCACACGGTCCAAGCCGTTCTGGGCCTCATGGTAGATGGGCACGGTCACGCGCATGATGGCCCATATAATAAGCGACACCATGATCGTAACACCGATGAAAAGCAGCGTCAGCTTCGGACTGATGGAGAACGCCATAATAAGCGCGCCGATCACGATGAACGGCGAGCGCAGCAGCAGACGCAGCGTCAGGTTGACGCCGTTCTGTACCTGATTGATGTCGCTCGTCATGCGGGTGACAAGCGTCGGGGTGCCGATGCCGTCCAGCTCGCTGTAGCTCAGCGTGCCAATATGGCGGAACAGGTCCTTGCGCAATGCCGTGCCAAAGCCCAGCGCCGCCTTTGCGGAGAACCACTGTGCCGTCAGGCTGCTGGCCAAGCCGATAGCAGCCAGCAGGACCAGCAGGCCGCAGCGCGTCCAGATGAAGGCTGCATCCTCATTTTTGATGCCCGTGTCGATGATGCTGGCAATGACCAGCGGCACAAACAATTCAAAACAGGCTTCCAGCATCTTGAAAAGCGGCGCTAACAGGGCTTGCTTCTCATAGCCCTTGATGTAGCGCATCAATTTGTGCATTGAAAACCACCTCATACGTAATAATAAAAATAATCAGTTTATTATACCACGGTTTTCTCAATTTGTCTTGCAGAATCCCCCAGATTTCGATGATTATTTATTGGCCCGGCGTCTATACTTTCAATGGGTACTTTTCAGAGGAGGATTTGCAGATGTTCTGGGTCTACAGATATAAAGGTTTTTCCTTCACGGCGGCACGCACCGTGCACACGGCGCTGGTGCTGGCGGGGCAGCAGGGGTGCAGCCAGGCGGATACCGGCCATTTGCTGCTGGCGCTGGTACAGACAGCACAGGGGACAGCGGCGGATTTTCTGCGCCGCAAGCGGGTGACATCCACCGCCCTGGCCGAGCATACCGCCGCCCACGCGCTGGGCCGTCCGCGCCGCCTGCACAGCCGGGACCTTGCCCCCGAGCTGAGCAAGGCCATGGAGTTTGCCGTGCTGGGTGCGCACGCGGCCAGTGCCGCCAGGGCGGAGAACGAGCACCTGCTCTGCGCCATCCTCGAGGACTCGTCCTGCACGGCCAGCCGGTGGCTGGCCGCTCTGGGCATCGAGCTGCCGCAGGCCGCGCGGGAATGCCGCCAGCTTTCCGGCCAGCTGGTTTTGCCCAGCAGCCCCCGCATGAGCAGTACCCGCGGCAGCCGCCCCAGTGAGAAATATGGCCGTGACCTGACCCGCCTTGCGCAGGAAGGCCAGCTGGATCCCGTACTTTGCCGGGATGATGAGCTGGAACGCATGATCGAAATTTTGTGCCGCCGCCAAAAGAATAACCCATGCCTTTTGGGGGAGCCGGGCGTGGGCAAAAGCGCCCTGGCCGAAGCCCTGGCCCAGCGCATTGCCGCCGGGCAGGTAACGCCCAGCTTAAAGGGCAAGCGGGTGCTGGCGCTGGATATGGCGTCCATGGTGGCGGGCACCAAGTACCGCGGCGATTTTGAGGAGCGGTTCAAAAACCTGCTGGAAGAGCTTTATCGCGACCGTTCCACCATTCTGTTTATTGACGAGATCCATGTGATCGCCGGGGCCGGTGCGGCGGAAGGCGCGATCGATGCGGCCAGTATCTTAAAGCCGATGCTGGCCCGCGGGGAAATCCAGCTCATCGGTGCGACCACACCGGAGGAATACCGCAAGACCATCCAGAAGGACTCCGCCCTTGACCGCCGCTTTGGCATGGTGAATATTGAGGAACCGGCCCCACAGCAGGCGGAAAAAATTTTAACCGGCCTGATGCCCCGGTATGAGCGCTACCACGGGGTGCGCATCCCGCAGGAGGCTATCCGCGCCGCGGTGGAGCTGAGCGTGCGCTACCTGCCGGGGCGCTACCTGCCGGACAAGGCCATTGACCTGTTGGACGAAGCCGCCGCGGCGCTGCGGATTTCAGGCGGGGAGCAATCCATGCTGCCAGGCAGCAAAATGCCGGTGCTGACCTCGGCGGAAATTGCCAAGGTGGTGGGCAAGGCCAGCGGCGTGCCCGCCGAGCGGGTAGGGGAGGCGGAGCGTGTGCGCCTGGACCAGCTGGAAGCACGCCTTGCCGCGCAGGTGATTGGTCAGCCGCGCGCGGTGCATGCCGTGGCGGCGGCTATCCGGCGCAGCCGCACCGGCCTGCGGGAAGCTGGCCGCCCCATTGGCGCAATGCTGTTTTTAGGTCCCACCGGCGTGGGCAAAACCCAACTGGCCCGTACCCTGGCCCAAAGCTGGTTTGGCAGCGAAAAAGCCCTGCTGCGGTTTGATATGAGCGAATATATGGAGCAGCACACGGTGGCACGGCTGATCGGCGCACCGCCGGGCTATGTGGGGCACGATGAGGGCGGCCAGCTGACCGAAGCCGTGCGCCGCCGCCCCTACAGCGTGGTGCTGTTTGATGAAATTGAAAAGGCCCACAGCGATATCCAGAATATTCTGCTGCAGATTTTGGAAGATGGCACCCTGACCGATGCCCAGGGGCGCAAGGCGGATTTTTCCAACACGATCATTCTGCTCACCTCCAACCTGGGGGCGCGCTGCCTGGCGGGGCAGGCCAGCCCGCTGGGCTTCGGCGCTGCCGCCGAAGAAACCGCCCGCCGCGGCAAAAAGGCATTACAGGAAGCCAAAGATTATTTCCGCCCGGAGCTGATGGGCCGCCTGGACGATGTGGTGCTGTTCGACCCGCTTGGCCCCGCCCAGCTGGCCGCGATCGCGGATCGCCTGCTCTGCGAGCTGGAAGAACGCGCCGCCCGCCAGGGCTACACCCTGCGCCATACCCCGGCGGCTGCCGCGGCGCTGGCAGGTGATACCGTACCCGCCTATGGTGCGCGGGAGCTGCGCCGCAAGGTGAGCCGCGCCGTGGAGCAGGCCCTGGCCGACCGCATTGCCGCCGGTACCGCCCGCCCCGGCGTGTTGTTTGTGGCGGATGCCGCTCCGGACGGACACATTACCCTGACAATGGGGGATGTGGCGGCGTGCGCATCGTGAGAGAGTGGAGAGTGGGTAGTGGTCAGTGGACAGGGAGCAGTGCAGGCAGCCCGGCGGGCCGATGGCAAGCATCGGCCCCTACAAATGGGGTTTAGGGGTGTTGCCTTAAATGCAATCCAAAAATAAAAACGGAATACACCAACAAAAAATCTGCCCGCTTCCCCGCATCATACCGGGAAAACAGGCAGATATTATTATTTTATGGGATAATAGCGTCTATATAGCGATAGCGGCATGGTGGCGCAGCATAAATTTTACGCCTTGCCCACCATCATATCACAGGCTTTGTACAGATCGCCGCAGCTCATGCAAACCACAAGGTCGCCTTCGCGGGCATTCTGCTTGACCCAGTTGGCAGCGCTTTCCAGCCCGTCAACCACAATGCTGCCGGGAATCTTGGCAGCCAGGTCCTCGCTCTTCACACTGCCGTCGTCAACCTCGCGGCTGCCCATGATCGGCAGCAGCACGCACTGGTCGGCCTGGCGCAGCACAGCAGCAAAGTCATCCATCAGGGCCTTGGTGCGGCTGTAGGTGAACGGCTGGTGCACAGCGATAATGCGCTTGTAGCCCATCTTTTTGGCGGTTGCCATGGTGGCGGCAAGCTCGGTGGGGTGGTGGGCATAATCATCTACCACGGGAGCACCGTTGCATTCGCCCTTAATCTCAAACCGGCGGCCGGTGCCGTGAAACTCTGCCGCGGCGCGCTCGGCATCGGCGGGCTGCAGGCCCAGCGGGCGCACGCAGCAGCACATGGCCAGCGCATTGTAAATGTTGTGGTAGCCGGGCACGCCCAGCTTGATGTGGGCGAAGTGCTCACCGAGTTCGAGGACATCGAACTCAAAGAAGCCGGGCTTGTACTCGCCGATGTTGACGGCGCGGAAACGGGCCTCCTCCTCGATGCCGAAGCTCAGGACCGGACGGTCAATGGAGTTCACGACGTCCATCGTGTTCTTGTCGTCCATGTTAAAGACAACGGTGCGGGACAGCAGCGCAAACTTCTGGAACGCCAGCTTGAGCTTGCCCATCGTGCCGTAATATTCCAGATGATCGTTGTCAATGTTCAGGATGACGCCCACCGCGCAGGTCAGATGCAGGAAGGTCTCGTGGTACTCACAGGCTTCGATGACAACGCTCTGGCCGCTGCCGGCCTTGCCGTAGCCGCCGATCAGGGGCAGCTTGCCGCCGATGACCGCCGCCGGGTCCCTGCCCGCCAGCTCCAGCATTGTGGTGATCATGCCGGTGGTCGTCGTCTTGCCGTGGGTGCCTGCCACGCCGATGCTCTGGGCATGGGTACGGCTGATGTAGCCCAGCATGACGCTGCGCTCAACGGCTTTGATGCCGCGGGCGCGGGCGGCCTGCAGCTCGGGGTTATCGTCATGGATGGCGGCGCTGTAGACCACAAGGTCCGCGTTGCCGACGTTGGCGGCGTCATGCCCGATGCAGACGCGCACGCCGAGGGCACGCTCGGCCTCGGTGTTTTTGGTTTCCTCAACGTCAGAGCCGGTGATGGCATAGCCGCGGCTGTGCAGGATCTGGATCAGCGGATAGGTGCCGGAGCCGCCGCAGCCGATGAAATGCACGGTCTGCACGCCGTCCAGCAGTTTGGGATCAAACATTGTATAAACCATCAGTGGTCACCTCAAAAATCCTCCGTGCCCGGCAGCGGGCGCGGTTCTATTCCAATTAGTTACTTAGATTATAGCTTTTTTCTTTCACAAAAGAAACAGTTTTTTGAAATTTTTGGACAGGGTGAGCGATTTTTTAGTAAAATATACAAAAATGGACATCGTCAATATGACAATCCGTCGAGGTCGCCGCCCCGGCGGGGTGTTTTGCCAGCCAAAAAGGATTTTACAGTACGATAAACTGCCCGCAAAACCCGGTGCTTTTCCTTTGCGCTTTGCTGCCTTTTTTGGTATAATATCGATAAACCTGCACAAATTTTGGACGTTTACCACAAACAGGAGGGCTTACATATGGCAAAAGTGCTGTGGGGCGTGGACCCGCTGGCGGCATCGCGGCTGG
>OHAN01003085.1_pt1 | contig 10170 bp, 8 predicted proteins | sample 1577121 | NCBI WGS metagenome assembly OHAN01 (sample SAMEA3541554, study PRJEB24748) | human gut metagenome | biome: human gut; feature: human-associated habitat; material: faeces | place: China | collected 2012 | reverse complement strand
AATAATGTAACTTGGGAAAGACTGCATAAATGCAGTAGAATGAGAGTAGTCAGCATACCTGGCGCAGGGCTGCCTGTAATAGGTGCGCAGCCGTGTGGTTGCGCATAATGCTGCGGCGGCGCTCGGCATTGATCTCCGCCTGTACCGTATCACCCACGCTGATAATGCCGCGGGTCACTTCGCCACGGTGCAGAAAGATCTTGTCCGCATTCTTGGCGGTATCCGCCACGATAAAGGCATTGTCCGCGCCGTTCTTGATCACGCCGCTGTCGCCTACCTGGCCGCCGGACTGGGCATAAAACGGGGTCTTATCCAGCACCAGCGTGCCGCTGTCCCCGGCGCCCAGCATGTCTACCAACTCGCCGTCTGCATTCACAATAGCCAGCACCTTGGCATCGCAGGCAAAGTCTGTATAGCCCACAAAGTCCGTGGCCGATGCATTGATTTTTACGCTATTACCTTTCCAAGCGTCTGCACCGGCGTCCTTGCGGGCGGCACGGGCGGTTGCTTTTTGGGCAGCCAGCAAGGCGTTGAATTTATCTTCATCCACGGTAATGCCCTTTTCCTCCAAAATATCCTTGGTCAGGTCCAGGGGGAAGCCGAAGGTGTCGTTCAGCTTAAAGGCGTCCTCACCGGAGAACACATTGCCATCCAACTTTCTGATATATTCGTCCAGCATAGCCAAACCGGCGTCAATGGTCTTGCCAAAGGACTCCTCCTCAGACAGAATGATCTTTTTGATCAGTTCTGCCTTGTCGGCCAGCTCCGGGTACGCCACATGGTTCTCATGGATCACCGTGTCGCACACTTTATACAGGAACGGCTCGTTTACGCCCAGCAATCTGCCGTGGCGGCAAGCCCGACGGATCAGACGGCGCAGCACATAGCCCCGGCCGTTGTTGGACGGAATTACGCCGTCGCCGATCATAAAGGTGGCGGAGCGCACATGGTCGGTAATGACGCGCAGGGACACATCCTTTTGCGCGTCCTCATGATATTTGGCACCGGAGATCTCGCTGATCTTCTTCATAATGTTCTGCACGGTGTCCACTTCAAAAATATTGTCCACATTCTGGAGAATACAGGCCAGACGCTCCAGACCCATACCGGTATCAATATTCTTCTGCTTCAGCTCCGTGTAATTGCCGTTGCCGTCGTTATTGAACTGGCTAAACACATTGTTCCAAAACTCAACATACCGGTCGCACTCGCAGCCGGGGCCGCAATCCGGAGAGCCGCAGCCATACTTTTCGCCACGGTCAAAATAAATCTCCGAGCAGGGGCCGCAGGGGCCGGAGCCGTGCTCCCAGAAGTTGTCCTCCTTGCCGAACTTGAAAATGCGGTCCTCGGGGATGCCGATCTCCTCGTGCCAGATGCGGAACGCCTCGTCGTCGGCGGGCGTGGTCTCGTTGCCGGCGAAAACAGAGGGATACAGGCGGTTCGGGTCGAGGCCGACCCACTCGGGGCTCGTCAGGAATTCCCACGCCCAGTGGATGGCGTCCTTTTTGAAGTAATCGCCGAACGAGAAGTTGCCGAGCATTTCAAAGTACGTGCCGTGGCGCGCGGTGTGGCCGATGTTCTCGATGTCGCCGGTGCGAATGCACTTCTGGCAGGTGGTCACGCGGTGGCGCGGGGGCTCCTGCTCGCCAGTGAAGAACGGCTTCATCGGCGCCATACCGGAGTTGATGAGCAGCAGCGACGCGTCATTCTGCGGGATCAGGGAAAAGCTGGGCAGGCGCAGATGGCCTTTTGTCTCAAAAAAGTGCAGGAACATTTCCCGCAGCTCATTGAGACCGTAATACTTGGGCTGAGACATGGTTGGTTTCTCCTTTTATTGTAAAATTTACTGTTGTTCGTTCTGTGTTTTCAGATAAGCGCTCAATTCCGCGAGCTCACGGTCGAGATTTTTATAGAACTGCGTGACGTGCCATCCGTCGCAGAGCGCGTGGTTGATGAAAAGTGACATCGGCAGCATCATGCGGCCGTTTTCCTCGCGGTATTTTCCCCAGGCGAAGCGCGGATTGCTGTCGTCTGCGCCGCCGGCGGGCTCTTTGATCTGCGTGTAGTAGAGCCACGGCACGCAGGAGACGAAGAAATTCGCCAGCACATCGCCATCCTCGGTCAGCGTACCGCGCTCGAGCGTCTCCTTCTGCCGCCGCTTGCCCTCGGCGACAAACTTTTCGTAAGACGACAGATCGTCCTCAAGCAGGCAGTAGACGTAAACGCCCGTGCCGTCTGGCTTCATCACGGTGTACGACGGGTCACAGTGATCATACTCAACGACCTGACCGTCGGGCAGCAATCTCCGCCGCAGCTCGGGCACGGCGTTCGCCGCGCGCATCACCGCGTAGAGGAAGCTTAGGAAAAACGGACGGCCATGGAGCGAATCGAGAAGATCCGTAATGTCCACCGGCACCGTGATGCCCGCCCAGGGGTCGGTCATCGAGCGGAAATATGCAAATTGTCCGCCGCGCGGGTCCTTTGTCATATCGACGATCTTTCTTGCCACGTGCTCACTTCCCTCTCACGTCCAGTCCGATCAGGTGCATCTCCGTATCAAAGGCGATGCGGAAGATGACGGACTTTTTGTCGTATTTCGCGCGGATGACGGCGATGCCGTGCGGCTCGTCGGCGTCCGTCACGCCCGTTACCATCGAATCCTTGACCTTTTTGAAGCTGCCGCGCCCCTCGGCCGCGGTCTCCATCATCGTCCGGATCGCGTCTGCGCTCGTCTGTTCGCGCACATCCTCGCGCAGCGCGTCGTAGACCGCCTCATATTCGCCCTTCGTCAACTGCGACATGACGGCAAGCCCCGCGCTCGAAACGCTGTCCTCGTCCATGCCGTCGGGCAGCTTGTTGCCGCGGCAGCCGCTCAGGAGCAGCAACAGCACCGCAGCCGACACAAAAAGCCACACTCTTCTGCGCATATTTTTTCCCTTTCCAAAAAAATAAAGTTCCCGTCCCTACACATAGGGGCGAAGACTTGACACTTCACGGTACCACCCTAATTATCCTTCCGCATGGGAAAGCATCTTAGCCGTCCGGTAACGGGGACGAGACGTTCCGCTCCTCGCGGACTGCTCCAAAGCGGCTGCTGCGCACCGGTCACCGAGGGCTTTCACCGTTTCCCTCTCGCTTTCAGGCCCGTTTGCGGAGCTGACTTCATCATTGCATTTCACGCGTGATATTATATCCCAAATCTCATTTTTGTCAAGCAACAGATCATCACAACAACGGTATCTTTTTCATCAGTTACGCTTCCGAGATAATTTTCGTAGGGGTGGCGTCCGATACAAAGATCATGCTGTCATAAAGCACTGCGGGTGGCTGAAACATCCGATAGCTTGGCGGGAGCAGCCGCATCAGGAGCGAATAGCTTTCTCCCAGATTCCCGAGAGTGGTGTATTCAGCAATCTCGCCGCCAAGTTCCGAGTGTTCCGGGATTTTTGCAAAATCAAGCCAGCAGCGATCATATCCGGCGAGTTTTGCCGCCTTAGCCAAGGGGTCATGGGAATAAAACACCTGCTCGGTGCGTTTGCCGGATGACCTCGCCGGCAGATTGCAGCGCGTTTTATAAAAATCCGTACCGATCGCATAGTAACCATTCTCTGCGTCCTCGGACAATATTTTCCCCATGGAGTCGTAGCTGCCCCATTTTGCAACATGGCTGTTGTGACCCGTTACAAAGATGCGTTCATGGCCGCGCTGCTGCTCCTGCTGAAAGATCCACTTCACATTTTCCGCCATGAATCCATCTCGCAGCGCGCCGCCGTCAGCGGTCGGCACGCTTTGCAATTCGCAATACTGCAGCAGCATATCCGCATAATGGAGCGTCTTGTCGGATGCGCCGCTGCTTTCCAGTTCATTCTTTACCCGTGAGAGAATCTCTGTCTGCGCAGAGAGACCGTATGTGGGGTTCAAATTCTCTCCCTCCGCGAGCTTCTCCAACTCGGTCGTGTCGATGTTCGATTCCGCGCAGCCTTCCATCAAAAATTGAAGCGTGCGGGAAATTCTCTGCATATCAAAGCCGTAAAAGCGAACATCCTCCCCCGCCGAAGCGTTTTCGTTGTATTCACGCAGATAGGAGACGAGTTCTGCCATCTCCTCCGTTCGATAAATGGCAAAGCCGATCGCAGCCGCAGCCTCCTGCGCAGTTCCCTCCCCGCCGTGGATATACCGATCGACCGCTTCGCATCCGCCGCAGTCGCCCTCAAGCGCAAACGCCCTGACGCCGCGCTCTTCGAGCAGTTTTTTGAAGACCTCCAGCTTCAATCGCTGGAATTCAACGTTTCCGTGCGTTGCCTCACCCAGTGCGATGATCTTTTTCTCTTCCGGGATAGAAAGGGCTTCCACCGGGAGCGCATATTCTTGAAGCTCATCCACATTGGCGGCTTCCCCTGTGGAAAAACCGCCGAAACGCATGAAGACAATTAACAACAACAGCGCGGCGAACATCGCTCCCAATAGAATATATCTGATCTTGCATTTTTCTTTTTTCTTCATCACCGATAATACCTCATAACATTTGCAACGTTCTTGTTTCTCAATTACCGTACTTCGTGCAGCAATTCTTCGGCCGAAAGGTCAAACAGCTTTGCAAGGGCAATCAAGTTCGAAGTGCTCGGGTCAGACGTTCCGTTCTCCCATTTGGAAACCGCCTGCCTGCTTACACCGACCGACTCTGCTACAAATTCCTGCGTCATTTTGCACTCTTCACGATGCTGTTTCAAAACCTCGCCCAGCGATCGTTTGATCTCAGCTTTTTCTTTTCTGACATCTTTTGACCTGATGTATCGGATCAGCGCTTTTATGAGGACGATCCCCAAGACCACAAATGTGACGATCACCGAAAGGCCGAGCAAAAGAACAACAGCAAAAACAGCCACACCCACAAGTTCCATATCATCACCTCCCAACGGCTCTATGGTAGCGATTTCCCGCATTTTTCGCCACCAACTATCGCGATATTATCGGTTGCGTTCCGGTTGCAAGTGTAAAATACCGCCCTTTTCCGCGCAAAAAGGGCACAAAAGCGTTTTCAGTATATCACGGCGGCGGTCAAAAAGACAGCGCTGCCTGAGTCTTCGCCGAAACCCGCCCTTGCCTTTGCGTGGAAAATGGCATATACTGCTTTCGTTTGAATGATGAAGGGAGAATCGCTATGACCCGTTCCCGCTCCGGCTATGTCTATATCGTTCTCTGTGCCGCGATCTTCAGCACGATGGAGGTCATGCTCAAAACCGTGCACGGCGTGTTCGCACCCATGCAGATCACCTGCCTGCGCTTTCTCGTCGGCGGCCTGCTGCTCATTCCGTTCGCCGTTCGCTCGATAAAGAAGAAAAATGCCTCGCTGACACGAAGCGATATCGGCTTTTTCGCGCTCTCTGGCTTTCTGTGCGTCGTCATCGCGATGTCGCTCTATCAGATGTCCGTGACATATACGCGCGCGTCGGTCGTTGCGGTCATCTTCTCCTGCAACCCGATCTTCGTCACAGTGTTCGCCCACCTCTTTCTGCGCGAGGAGATCCACCGCAACCACATCATTGCGCTCATTTTAGAGCTGCTGGCGGCGCTCATCATCATTGACCCCTTCCACGCGACGCTCGATCCCACGGGCGCGGTGCTCGCCATTCTTTCGGCCGTGATGTTTTCGCTCTACAGCGTGTTCGGCAAAAAGCGCACGCCGCGCTTCGGCGGCATCGCCGTCACGTGCCTGAGCTTTCTTTTCGGCGCGTCGGAGCTGGTGCTGCTCCTGCTCTTTGGCCGCACGGCCGCGGGCGCGTCGCTGTACGGCTCCGTCGGGCTGGATATCTTCGTCGATGTTCCTCTCTTTGAGAACATTCCCCTCTCCGCTCTCCCGGCGCTGCTGTATATCTGCTGCATCAACTCGGCGGCGGGCTTCGTCTGCCACATGATGGCGATGGAAAAGACGTCCGCGCAGGAGGCGTCGCTCATTTTCTTCTTAAAGCCCATTTTGGCGCCGATCTTCGCGCTCATCTTCCTCAAGGAGGAAATTCCTCTCAACATGGTCGTCGGCATCGTGTGCTTCCTCGCAGGCTCGCTGTGCGCGATCCTGCCGGGCATCCTCGCCCAGCGCAGGGCATTAAAAAAAGCAGAGAGGTAAACAAGTCAACAGCAGATTTTCAAGGGTGCGGCATCTCTTTCGGAGAGGCCGCGCCCTTCATTTTTTGCGTGAGAAAAAAACGTCGCATCCGTTCAAAAAATTCGCAAAACGCGGAACTTTTCCAACGTCCCGTGCGTCTAATGAGGCAGAAACAACTCAGAAAGGACGTGCTTTTTATGAAACGCCCCCTCGCGATGCTTCTCTGCCTTGTGCTGACGCTCTCCCTCTACGCCGCCTGTTCGATGAACAACAAAACACCGGCGGACGATGCTCCGTCCGTCACCTTCACGCGCGACAATATACCGCGTCTGGACGGCTCGACCTCCACCGTGCCGCTGGCGCTTGCCGTGTGCGCGGAGGTCCTCGGCGAGAGCCGCGAGGCCGTGCAGGACCTTGTCCGCTTCAACAAGACCACGACGGCCTATTTTAACCTGCTTGAAGGCAACGCGGATATGCTGATCGTCGGCGAGGCGAATGACGACGTCATGGCGCGGAAGAAGGAGCTGGACTTCGCGTGGGAGAAGCAGCCCTTCGCGACCGACGCATTCGTCTTCGTCGTGAATGAGGATAACCCCGTCGACTCCATCACCGTCGCGCAGGCGCGGGACATTTACTCGGGCAAGATCACGAACTGGAGCGAGCTCGGCGGCGAGGACCGCCCCATCACGGCGCTGCAGCGCAACGAGGGCGCGGGCAGCCAGACGCTGATGGAAAAGCTCGTGATGCAGGGCACGCCCATGATGGACGCGCCGACGGAATACATCGTGACCACGATGGGCCAACTGATGGAGGCCGTCAAGAGCTTTGACGGCTCGCCCGGCGCCATCGGCTACAGCGTCTATTACTACGCCGAGGAGATGAAGATGGCGCAGGGGCTCAAGCTGCTGAGGCTCGAGGGCGTGGAGCCGAATCCCGACACCATCCGCTCGGAGACCTATCCGCTTGTGAATCCGAAATATATCGTCATCCCGGCGGGCGAGCCTAAGAGCGCGCCGAACAAGGTGCTCTTCGACTGGCTGCTGAGCGAGGAGGGGCAGACGCTCATCGCCAAGGAGGGCTATGTCTCCATCCTCGACGTCGGGACCTTCCCCAAGACCGTGCCGCAGGTCGGCACGCGCCGCGACGAGGGCTACATGGACACGCTGAAGGCGGCGGACGATTACGGCCTGCTGGTCCCCTATGCGGGGCGGCGGCTGATGGACGACTGGCCCGCCGCGACAGGCTGTCTTTACGGCCTCATGACCCTCGACGGCATGGCCGTGACGGATGCGGTGTATTCCACGGTCTATTACCCGAGCTGCTGGGAAAACGGCGCGCGGCAGCCCCTGCCGCTTCTGGTTTTGATGCAGGGGCAGGAGTCGAACAGCGCGGAGGGCTATGAAGAGAATTATACCGTCGCGGCATCGGACGGCAGTTGGGTCATGGACGAGACCTTTCGCGCGGTGAGCGTGAGCCGGCACGGGCTACTGCTGTTCGGCAAAGATTCACTGACCGTGACGGATGCCTCCGGCAAGCTCACGCAGAGGCTTTCCTACCGGGAGATGGGCCTTTCCGATCATGAAATCGAGCGTATGATCTCATTCCTGCGTTGGGGCGAAGGCATCGGCGGTATCCGCCGCGGCGACCGCATTGCCATCGACTGGACGGACGATGATACTTATCAAAATATCCGCTATTACGACCTTTCCGACGGCAAGACCGGCGAGATGGCGTGGGACGAATTCGACGCGCTGGACGGCATGCCGAGCGAAGACTATGTGGAGCCGACCTACGCCATCGAGAACGCCAACCGATTTGATGATGAAGCTTTTGGCAGCGATGCGCCGGGCTTGCTGTTTGTGTATGATGTCAATGAAAATGGCGCTGTCGTTCGATATTATTATGATGACGGCACGCCCATCGAAAGCCTAACGCATAATGAGACAACGTGGTATCAGCAAATCGCCCTGCGCGGCGGGCTCATTGAGGTTCTGGACATCAATACGGCGGCATACTACGACCTTGAAACAATGGATCTCGTGTTCGAAACCTATCTTGGCTACGAGGCGGACTGAGTCAAAGCGCCATCCCCCGCATTCGGGGCCAGTCTTATCCAAACGGTAGATTTTTTCGCACGTTTATGGTATGGTTGATTGAGAAAAATGTAAGCCAAAACTGTTTGTGAAAGGAAATATGGAATGAAAAAATATCGTGGGTGGCTCATTTTACTTATTTTCGTCATTATTTGCGCCGGCGGCGTGTGGCTTACGCTGCAGGTCACAGCGGAGTATCCCGCTCTTGGAGAGGCGGTCTCTTATCCCGTCAATCAGGTTGACGGCTTTGAATTGAGCATCGAAAAGCCCACATGGTCTCCTTTTAAGGGATATACCATTCGCTGGGCTATTACCGCGAATTCCAAAGAAATCTATTCCCTCGTTGAGGATGGCGGTTCCGGCTTTGAGCATCTCGAGCGCTGCATTGACGGGCAATGGTATCGTTTGGCATATTCGCAGGACACATTTTCATTCAATGATTTAGAATTCTCATTGGGTGGAGACAGTACGAAATTGCAGGGAAGCATTGTTCAAAAATATGATCATTATGGAACTCGCTTGGAGGCAGGAACCTATCGTGTCGTATTGGAAATGAAAGCGACAGACAGCACAGTGCATTATTTGGCTGCTGAATTTGAGGTCGACCAATAAATAGGCCGACAAATTCGATCTATCATAGCAAAAGCTCCCTTTCGTTTCGAAAGGGAGCTTCTGTTTTCTCCTAATGGGGCATCGTCTGTCCCGCGGCGCTTCATGCCCCGTCAGCAGAGGGACGCTTATTTTCAATCCTTTGCGCTCAGCGAAACGGCGTGGCGCACAAAGCTCATCGGCGGCACGGGCTGCGGCAGCTTCATTTTGAACACCGTCTGCGGTGTGCGCGGCTCATGGAGCTCGAAGCCATCAAGGTCGTGCATCACGGGAGCGGTCATCGTGAACGGGCGGCTGTCGGGTCCGACGAGCTCGATCTCGTCCCCCGCGGCAAACTTGTTGCGCAGCGACAGCGTCGCGTTGCCGTCTTCATCGCAGTCCGTCACGACCGCGCAGACCTGCCAGTCGCGAATGTAGCGGGAATTGTCGTAATACTGCCCCGGCTGGCCGTAGTAAAAGCCTGTCGAATAGTGACGGTGGCTGACGTGCTCCACCTCGTCGCGCCAGACGGGATCGACCGCCCTGCCCGCGGCGACGTCGTCGAGCACGTGGCGATAGGCGCCCGTCACGATGGCGGCATAGTAGGCCGACTTCGCGCGCCCCTCGATCTTGATGCAGTCGATGCCCGCGTCCATGATATCGTCTAAATGGTCGATCATGCACATATCGCGCGAGTTCATGATGTAGGTGCCCTTCTCGTCCTCAAAGACGGGGAAATATTCTCCGGGGCGCTTTTCCTCCATCAGCGCGTACTGATAGCGGCAGGGCTGGGCGCACTGGCCGCGGTTGGAGTCGCGGCCGGTCATGTAGTTTGAAAGCAGGCATCGCCCCGAATAGCTCACGCACATCGCGCCGTGGCAGAAGGTCTCGAGCTCCAGTTCCCCGGGGATCTTCGCGCGCATTTCGCGGATCTCCTGTAAAGACACTTCCCTTGCCAGCACTACGCGTTTCGCGCCCAGATCGTACCACGCGCGGGCGCACTCGTAGTTTGCGATCGACTGCTGGGTCGAGATATGGCGCTCGCACTTGGGCGCATACTTCCCCGCGAGCGTAAACGCGCCGAGGTCGGCCAAAATAAGCGCGTCGACACCTGCGTCGTTCAAACGCTCCAAATGCTCGGGCAGGCGCGCGACCTCGTCGTTGCGCGGCATCGTATTCACCGTCACGTGGACGCGCACACCGTGGTCGTGCGCGAACTTCACCGCTTTGGGAAGCTCCTCCGGCGTGAAGTTGCCCGCGAACGAGCGCATGCCGAAGCTCGTACCGGCTAAGTACACTGCGTCCGCGCCGTAGAGCACGGCCATCTGCAATCTTTCCATATCGCCCGCCGGAGCAAGGATCTCGGGTTTCTTTCTCATACTGTTC
>OHAN01003084.1_pt1 | contig 10170 bp, 9 predicted proteins | sample 1577121 | NCBI WGS metagenome assembly OHAN01 (sample SAMEA3541554, study PRJEB24748) | human gut metagenome | biome: human gut; feature: human-associated habitat; material: faeces | place: China | collected 2012 | reverse complement strand
CAAAACGGCCGCAAGCGCAGCCACTGGATCTGGTACATCTTCCCGCAGGTCGCGGGGCTGGGCATGAGCAGCACATCGCAGTACTACGCCATCTCCGGGCTCGACGAGGCGCGGGCCTACCTGCGCGAGCCGACGCTGCGCGCGCATCTGCTGGAGATCAGCAGTGCCCTGCTGGCGCTCGACGAGAGCGATCCCACGGCCGTGTTCGGCTTTCCGGACGACCTGAAGCTGCGCTCGAGCATGACGCTCTTCGCGGCCGCCGCGCCGGACGAGCCGGTGTTTGCCGCCGTGCTCGAGAAATTCTTCGGCGGGCAGCCTGACGCGCGCACGCTGCAGCTCCTCGGCCTGTAAGGAGGCGCGCCATGGACAACCTGACTGAAACAAAACTCACATCCGAAAAGATTTACAGCGGCTGCATCCTCGACTTCTACCGCGACACCGTGCGCCTGCCCAACGGCGGCACCGCGCCGCGCGAGCTGTCGCGCCACGTGGGCGCGGTGTGCATCGTGCCGCTGCTGGACGACGGCCGCGTGATCGTCGAGCGGCAATTCCGCTACCCGGTGAACGAGGTCATCACGGAGATCCCCGCCGGCAAGCGCGACAGCCGCGACGAGGCGCCCGAGGCCGCCGCGCGCCGCGAGCTGCGCGAGGAGACCGGCATCACGGCGCGCGAGCTCCTGCCGCTCGGCCCGTTCTACCCCGCCGCCGCGTATTCGGACGAAGTCATCTGGATGTACCTCGCCCGCGGCCTGACCTTCGGCGAGCAGCAGCTCGACGACGATGAATTTCTCAACCTGCAGGCCGTGCCGCTCGAGGAGCTTGCGCACGATGTGCTGGCCGGGCGCATCCCGGACGCGAAAACGCAGGCGGCCATCCTGCGCGTGTACTGCATGGAGCACGGCTACGAACCCAAATAAAACAGCGGCACGCGGCGGTCAGATGACCGCCGCTTGTCCTGTTCGGCTATGTTCAGTGCCGGTGGAACAGGCCCTTTTTCTCATACGGGGCGCAGACGTAGCTCGTGAGCTCGTAGCCCGTCTTGGCGATGACCGGCTGCAGGTCCGCCTCCGGGATCTCCGTCTCGGAGAGGATAACGGTCTGGCCCTTGCTGTGCGAGGACGTGACCTTCTTGACCGGAAAGGCATTGCGCACCGCATCGTTGATGTGGCTCTCGCACATGCCGCACATCATGCCGTCGATCCCCAGTGTGATCTGATACATGGAAATACCTCCTTAAAAGCCAGCCGGTTAGATATGTTTAATCTAAGCTGCATGATAGCACTGCCCCGCCGGGGTGTCAACCCCTGCGGGGCAGAAAAAAGCGGACTTCCGACTGCGGAAGTCCGCTCAAATTTTCTCCGCCGGGTCACGCGTTCGGGAACACGGCGCGGATGGTCGTGCCCGTGCCGGGCGTGCTCTCGAGCTCGATGCGGCCGTGGTGATACTGTACGGCGTGCTTGACGATCGACAATCCGAGGCCCGTGCCGCCGGACGCCTTGGAGTGGCTCTTATCCACGCGGTAGAAGCGCTCGAACACGCGGCCCTGATGCTCCGGCGCGATGCCGATGCCGGTATCGGCGACGGTGATGCTGCTGCCGTCGGCATCGGCGGCAACCGTCACATCCACGCGCCCGCCGTCGCGGTTATACTTGATGGCGTTGTCGCAGAGGTTATAGACGATCTCGTAGATCAGGCGGCGGACGCCGGGAATGACGGCCGGCTGGCCCGTGACGCCGACCGTGACGCCGCGCGCGGCCGCAGCGTCTTGCAGGTTCTCCGCCGCCTCCTGCGACACGGCGAGCAGGTCGACCGGTTCCGTCGGCATGGCGTCGCCCTCGTCGAGCTGGGACAGGCGGATGATGTCGTCGATGAGTGTGACGAGTCGCGCGGCCTCGGTGTGAATGTGGCCGACGAAGCGCGGCAGGTCGTCGGGCTTGACCATACCGTTTTCGATCAGCTCGGCGCTGCCGATGATACCCTGCAGCGGCGTCTTGAGCTCGTGCGAGACGTTCGCCGTGAACTCCCGGCGGTTGCGCTCTGCAAACTCCTGCTCCGTGATGTCAAAGGCGAGGATGACCGTGCCGAGGAACTTGCTGTCGGACGTGATGCGGCTGATGTCAAACTGATACACACGGCCTGCGCGCTCGGCGCGCACCTCGCTGTGGCCGTCCGCGACGGCGGCCTGGATGGCGGCGCTGATCTCATGACTGCGCTCGATGGTGAGAAAGTCCCGGCCCACGCACTGCGCGTCCGCACCGAAGAGCGCCTGCGCCGCGTCGTTGATGCTCAGGATGCTGCCGTGCTCGTCGAGCAGGACAAGGCCCTCGCGCATGCTGCCGGTGATCTGCGTGAACTCATCGGTCCGCTCGTGCAGCTCGCGCAGCTGCGTCTGGATCTCGACGTGCTGGCGGTGGATGCGCTTGAGCAGCGGGGAGAGCTCCTCATAGGCATCGTTGTCGAGCGGGTGCTCGAGGTCGAGGCTGTTGAGCGGGTCGACAATGCGCCGCGACAGCCGTCTAGCCAGCAGGCCGGAGAGGATGAGCGCCACGATGAGCACGATCAGCAGCGGCTGGATCATGCCGACGGCGATCATGCCGACCGTCGCGCGGCTGATGGAAATGCGCAGCACCGTGCCGTCGGCCAGACGCTGGGCATAGTACATGGTCTTTTCCATGAGCGTCGAGGAATAGCGCGTGCTCTCGCCAGTGCCGGTCGCCAGCGCCTGACTGACCTCGGCGCGCGAGGCGTGGTTCTCGAGGCTCTCGGCGTCGGTCTTGGTGTCGTACAGGACGCTGCCGTCGGCCGCGATCCACGTCAGGCGGTAACGGCCGGCCGTCAGCTGGGACAGGTAGTCCGTGCCGCCGTCCTCAACGGCCGCGGCGGCAAGGCTCAGCTCGTCGCGCAGCTGGTTTTCCTCCACGCCGCCGAAGTAATCGTACAAAAAGCCCATGATGATCAACAGGCTCGCCAGCAGCACCGCCCCGGCCACGAGCAGGATCGATTGAAAAATCTTTTTGGTCATGTCGTTGTCTCCATGCGGTAACCAACATTGCGCACCGTTTCGATCCGCCGTCCGTAGGGACCGAGCTTCTGCCGGAGCGTCCGGATGTGCATGTCGACCGTGCGGGTCTCGCCGCAGTAGTCCATGCCCCAGATCTCCTGAAAGAGCTGGTCGCGCGTGAACGCCATGCCCGGATGGGACAGAAACAGGCGCAGAAGTTCAAATTCTTTATACGTAAGCGCGACGCGCGCGCCGTCGACCGTGACCGTGTGTGCGTTCAGATCGACGATGAGCCCGCCGCTGCGCAGCAGATGCACAGCCTTTTCCGGCTGGCAGCGGCGCAGCACCGCCTTGACGCAGGACACGAGCTCCATCACGCCGAAGGGCTTGACGAGGTAATAGTCCGCGCCGAGGTCGAGGCCGCGGATCCTGTCGTACTCCGCGCCCTTGGCCGTGGCCATGACGACCGGGATGGTGCGCAGCTCCGCCGACGCCTTCATGCGCTGCAGCAGCTCGATGCCGTCCACGCCGGGCAGCATCACGTCGAGCACGACCAGATCGGGCTTCTCCGTCTGGAGCGCCGCCCAGAACGAGACACCGTCTTCAAAGCCGCGGGCGTCAAACCCCGTGGACGAGAGCGTATAAACCTCAATGTCGCGGATACTGGCGTCGTCCTCCACACACCAGATCATGGCTTACCCCTCCTTGTGCACCCCGGTGACCGAGAAGATCACCCACTCGGCGATGTTCGTCGCGTGGTCGCCGATGCGCTCGAAGTATTTGGCGATCATGAGCAGATCGAGCGCGTACTCCCCGTCGTCGGGGTGGGCGGCGATCTTGTCGATCAGCCGGCGCTTGACCTCGTCGAAGGCGTTGTCTACAACATCGTCCTCGGCAATGACCGTCTCTGCCAGCATTGTATCACGCTTGACGTAAGCGTCAACACTTTCTGTGACCATATGGATGGTCGAGAGGGCCATTTCACGCAGCAGATCGTCATTTTCCGCCGAACGGCCGGCGAGAAACTGGATGATCTCCGCAATGTCCTCGGCCTGGTCGCCGATGCGCTCCATGTCCGTGATCATCTTCAGCGCGGCCGAGATCTGGCGCAGGTCGCGCGCGACGGGCTGCTGCTGGAGCAGGAGCTTGAGGCACAGCGACTCGATGTTGCGCTCTTTCTGGTCGATCTCGGCATCGAGCGGGGCGACCCGCTGCGCCAGCTCCGGATCCGCCTCCGTGAGGGCCTTGGACGCGAGCGCGATGACTTCCTCGCACAGTGCGCCCATCTCGATCATCTCCTTGTTCAGGAGCGCGAGCTGTTCATCAAACCGGCTTCTCATTAACCAAACCTCCCTGTGATGTAATCCTCCGTGCGCTTATCCTGCGGCTGCGAGAACAGCTGCTGCGTGTCGTCGCACTCGACGAGCTCGCCGAGCAGGAAAAACGCCGTGCGGTCGGAGATACGCACCGCCTGCTGCATGTTGTGCGTGACGATGACGATCGTGTACTGCTCCTTGAGCTGCATGGCCAGCTCCTCGATCTTCGACGTGGAGATGGGGTCGAGCGCGCTCGTAGGCTCGTCCATGAGCAGCACCTCCGGCTCGACCGCAAGCGCGCGGGCGATGCACAGACGCTGCTGCTGGCCGCCGGAGAGGCCGAGCGCGTTTTTCTTCAGGCGGTCTTTCACCTCGTCCCAGATGGCCGCGCCGCGCAGGGACTTTTCGACGATCTCGTCGAGCTTCGCGCGGTTTTTGATGCCGTGCGTGCGCGGACCGTAGGCAATGTTGTCGTAGATGCTCATCGGAAACGGGTTCGGCTTCTGAAAGACCATGCCGATCTCGCGCCGCAGCTCGTTGACGTCCGTGCCGGGGGCGAAAATGTCCTGATCGCGGTAGCGCACATCGCCTGTGATCTTCACGCCCGGGATGAGGTCATTCATGCGGTTGAGCGTTTTGAGAAACGTGGATTTGCCGCAGCCGGACGGCCCGATGAGCGCCGTGATGCTCTTTTCGGGAATGTTCAAACTGATATCGTGCAGCGCCTGATGATCTCCGTACCAGAGATCCAGACCCTGAACCGTCATAATATCACTCATAGGCTTCTTTTCCTCCTGAAGTATCTCTCGACGAGCATGGCCGCGCCGTTGATGAGCAGCGTGAGGAGCATCAAAATGGCGGCGATGGCAAAGGCCACATCGAACTGGCCCTGCTCCTTGGCGTAGACGTAAAGCGCGACGGTGAGCGTAGCGCCCGCGCTGCTCAGCCCCTCGAAGAAGCCGTTGAGCGCGTGGGCAAAGCCCGCCGTGAACAGCAGCGCGGCCGACTCGCCGAGGATGCGCCCGACGGACAGGATGCAGCCGGTGATGACACCGTCCACGCAGCCGGGCAGCACCACGGTGCGGATGACGCGCCACTTGCCCGCGCCGAGGCCGAACGCGCCCTCGCGGTAGCTCTGTGGCACAGTCTTTAAGCTCTCCTGCGTGGTGCGCATGATGGTCGGCAGGTTCATGATGACGAGCGTGAGCGCGCCCGCGAGCAGCGACGTTTTCATATTCAGAAACTGGCAGAAAAACAACATGCCCACAAGGCCGTAGATAATGGACGGGATGCCCGAGAGCGTCTCGGCCGCATACTCGATGGCGCCGATGAGCCGGCGGTTCGTGGCGTACTCGGTCAGGTAGATGGCCGCGCCGACGCCGAGCGGCAGGACGATGAGCAGCGTCGCGATGACGATATAGAGCGTGTTGAGAATATCCGGCAGGATGCCGATGCGGTCGGAGAGGTAGCTCGGTGCGGTGGACAGCAGCGTCCACGACACGTTCGGCAGGCCCTTGATGAGCACATAGGCGATCAGAAACAGCACGAGCGCCGCCGTGATGACGGCCGCCGCGCCCATAAGGATGCGCATGGTGAGGATATAGGCCCTGCGGCTGCCGGAAATGGCTTTCTTTTTCATTTATCCCCCTCCTTATTGCGCTTGAGGAAGAAATTGAGCGTGGCGTTGATGAGCATGATGAACAAAAACAGCACCAGCGCGATGGAAAACAGTGCCTGCCGCTGCAGGCCGCTGGAGTAGGACATTTCGCTGGCGACGGCGGTGGTCAGAAAGCGCACGCTCTGAAACAGGCTCGGCATGTTCGGCACGTTGCCCGATACCATCATGACGGCCATGGCCTCGCCGATGGCGCGGCCGACGCCGAGCACGACGGCGGCGGCAATGCCGCTCTTCGCCGCCGGGACGGAGACTTTGAAATACGTCTCGATCGGCGTCGCGCCGAGCGCGAGCGACGCGTCCTCATACTCGGGCGGCACGGCCTCGAGCGCCGTGACGGACACCTTGATGATCGACGGCAGGATCATGATCGCCAGCACGACGATGGCGGCGAGCAGGCTCGCGCCGTCGGCCAGGTGAAACACCTTGCGGATGCCCGGCACGAGCACGAGCATACCCACAAGGCCGTAGACGACCGACGGGATGCCGGCGAGCAGGCTCACGGCCGATTCCAGCACGGTCTTGAGCCGCGGCGGGGCGACCTTCGCCAGATACACGGCCGTCAGGAAGCCCAGCGGCACGCCGAGCACGATGGCCCCGGCCGTGCCGTATACACTTGTCAGAATGAATGGCAGAATGCCGTACGACGGCTCCGCCGCCGTGGATGCCCACGTCTTGCCGAACAGGAACGGGACGAGCCCGATCTCCCGGATGGCGGGGATGCCGGAGACGATCAGGTACACACTGATGAGCAGCACACACCCGACGGTAATGAGGCCAAGGAGCAGAAACACGCCATGCACGACCGTCTCCAGAACTTGAGATCTCTTTTTCATATCAGCACCTCTGTATATGCGAAAGGCGGCTGGTCTCCAGCCGCCTGTACGCTTGTCTGTGGCTCAGGCCACCGGGACTGCGCCCGCCGCGGAGATGATGGACGCGGCATCCGCAGAGATCGCGAAGTCGAAGAACTTCTGCGCGGTCTCGCTCAGGGCAACGCCTTCCTTCGTCACGAGGACGAACGGACGCTGCACGAGGTAGGTGCCGTCCTTGACGGTCGCTTCCGTCGGGGCAACACCGTTGACAGTCAGGGCCTTGACGCTGTCCTTGATGGCAGCCAGAGAGGCATAGCCGATGGCGTTCGGGTTCTGGGACACGGTAGTGATGACATCGCCCGTGGAGGTCAGCTCCTGACGGTACTGGCAGGCATCCTTCGTGTCAGTGATGGACTCGAAGCCGTCGCGCGTGCCGCTGCCGGCCTCGCGGCCGATGAGGACGATCTCGGCGTCGTTGCCGCCGACGTTCTTCCAGTTGGTGATCTCGCCGGTGTAGATCTTGGCGATGGTGTCAACGTCGAGGTCAGAGACGGGATTCTCGGGATTCACGACGATGGCGATGCCGTCGAGCGCGAGGATGGTCTCGGTCAGGCCGGAGGCCTTTTCGTCATCCTTGAGCGCGCGGCTCGAAAGGCCGATGTCGCAGCGGCCCTCGCTCACTGCCTGAATGCCGGAGCCCGAGCCGGTGGGGTTATAGGTGAACTTCACGTCCTTGTTCATGGCCATGAAGGATTCGCCAAGAGAGTTGATGACCTTTTCCATCGAGGTGGAGCCGTCGGTCGAGACGGTGCCGGAGACGGTCGTTTCGGCAGGCGTATTGCTGTCGGCGCCGGTATCGGCAAGGGTGTCGTTCTTGCTGCCGCAGGCAGTCAGGATGCTGAGGGCCAGCGCAGCGGTCAGCGCAAGAGAAATGAGCTTTTTCATTTGAAATACTTCCTTTCCATTTTTCCAAGATGTTGTTCCTTGCTACAGTTGCCATCATAAGGGCGGGTTGTAAAATCAGAAAGGCAGCTTTTGTAAAATCGCGGTAAAAGAGAAAAAGGACGTTTTCCAATAGAAAACGTCCTTTTTGAAGGGCAGCAGCGTATTATTCGGTGCGCAGCGCTTCGACGGGGTCCTTGCGCGCGGCGATGCCGGAGGGGATGAGGCCCGCGATGAACGTGAGCGCCATGCTGATGACCACGAGCGCCGCGCCGCCCATGACCGGCAGGATGGCGTTCAGGCTCTCGATGCCCGTCAGGTGGTGCACGACGAGGTTGATGGGGATGATGAGCAGCAGCGTGACGCCGATGCCGATCGCGCCGGAGCAGAAGCCCTCGATGAGCGTCTCGGCGTTGAAGACGCGCGAGATATCGCGCTTGCTCGCGCCGATGGCGCGCAGGATGCCGATCTCCTTCGTGCGCTCGAGCACGGAGATATAGGTGATGATGCCGATCATGATGCTCGACACGACGAGCGAGATGGCGACGAACGCGATGAGCACATAGCTGATGGCGTTGATGATCGTCGTGACCGAGCTCATCAGCAGCGCCACATAGTCGGTGTAGTCGATCTGGTCGTCCTCGGCAACGCTGCTGTTGTACTCCTCGATCGCGTCGGCGATGGCGTCCTTGTCGGCAAAGGTCGAGGCGTATATGTTGATGGTCTTGGGGCTTGCGAGGTCCACGTCGCCGAGCAGCTTCAGATTGTCCTCATACGTGCTGTCGGAAACGGTCGCGGGCATATAGTTGTCGTAGAGCCAGTTGTACTGCTCCGTTGTCAGCGGCGTGACGGCCGGGGACTTTTCCAGCGCCAGGTCAAGCGCCATGGCGAGCTGGTCGCTCGTCATGTTGGCAAGCCGTGCCTGCACGCCTGCGGCGTACTGCTCGCTCACCTGCTCGCGGATGGACTGCTCCACATAGCCGAAGAGCGTCTCGTCGTCCATCTGCGCGATGTAGGACTTGACCGTTGCCTCGTCCACGCTCATCTGCTGGGCATAGGTCGAAATGACCATCTGCTCGATGCTCGCGCGGTCGAGCGAGCCCATCTGCTGGTCCACGATGGCGGAAAGGTATTCCTCGCTCGGCACGCTCATCATCGCAGTGTAGGCCGCGGCGCGCTCGGCGACGGAAAGCGTTTCGAGATAGTTTGTCACGTCCGCTTCCTTCTGCTCGTCACTCACGGAGTAGTCGTCCGTCAGGAACGGCAGGCCGAGGATGACATCGGTCGCGGGGTCGGCCTTCTGCTTTTGCAGAATCTCGGTCTGCCCCGCCTTTTCGACGAGATGCTCTGTCAGCGCGGAGGTATAGCCGATCGCGCCGGAGAGCATGGAGGACACCGCGTTTTCGTTTGGGCGCAGGATGCCGACGATCTTCACGCGCGTGCCGACATCGTCGGAATTGTAGAGGAAGTCGAGGCCCGTGTCCGTCGTGCTCACGTCGCTGTACGTGCCGCTCGCGGAGTCGTACTGGTAGCGCTCGGCGGGCAGGACGATCTTGAAGCTCATATTGCACAGGTCTTCATAGCTCCAGCTCTGGATGTCCTTGCTGTCGAATTCCGAGCCGTCGAGCATGTGCTGCATCGACTCCACGACCTCGTCCTGTGCGCTCAGGCCCAGCGAATAGATGACAAGGTCGGAAATTTCATTGTCCTTGTTGACGATGAGCATGACCTCGTCATAATTCTGCGGCCAGGAGCCGTAAATGAGGTCATACTGCTCGTGCAGGAGGTCGCCCACGAGCTCGCCGCTCTCACTATCCTGCGGCGGGAGCATCTGCTCCCAGGTCTCCATCGCGGAGTAGGCCGAGCCGAAGCGCTCAAAATAGCTGCTGTAATCGCCGCCGTAGAGCTCGCTCATGCAGGTCTGCAAAAGTTCCGTCACGTCGGACTTAAAGACCTTGCCGTTGGTGTCCTTGGCGTAGATGGCCATGCCGAGATCGTAATCATAGGAAACAGAGCTGATGTGTTGGGAGAGGTCGTTGTCGCTCTCCAGATAGGTCTTAAAGTCCTTCAGGTTGTTCGTCTGCGTCTCCGCCGAGGCGAACGAGCTCATCATGTCGTACATAATGTTGTTGGAGTAGACGGCGTCGAGGTCATGCTGCTCCCCGTCGCCCTCGTCCTGCGCATGGACGCCCATCATCGAACTGACCATGCTGGACATGTCCATGCTCTCAGCCTCGATGGTCAAGGGGTAGCTCGATAGCGTATCTTCCTGCACGCGGTCGATATAGGTCTGGATGCCGTTGCTCAGCGATAAAATCAGCGCGATGCCGATGATGCCGATGCTCCCGGCGAAAGCCGTCAAGAAAGTGCGGCCCTTTTTCGTCATCAGGTTGTTGAGCGACAGCGACAGCGCCGTGCCAA
>OHAN01003077.1_pt1 | contig 10206 bp, 8 predicted proteins | sample 1577121 | NCBI WGS metagenome assembly OHAN01 (sample SAMEA3541554, study PRJEB24748) | human gut metagenome | biome: human gut; feature: human-associated habitat; material: faeces | place: China | collected 2012 | reverse complement strand
CCTGACGGATCGGTACGGCTACGAAAAGATCCCGGTGTCGTGTCTCTTCCGTCTGGCGCATGCGATGATTCTGGAAAAAGAGTTTACAGAGGACGAGGAGCTTCTCTATCTGGCATCCTACGTGGTAAAACAGGGCATTTACGATGAAATTGTATTGTGCTATCTGAGAGATTATTTCACCGGTTCTATTGAGGATATGTGCAGTTTATGGGATAAAATCCGCGGCTTTCAGATGGAGAGCGACAAGCTGGAGGAGCGCATTCTGACCTGGTCCGTCTTTGTGCGCAGCCACCCGAAGTGGGAGCAGGAAATGCTGGAGAGCTACATCCGCCAGAGCGGAAAAGAGCATGTCATTCTGGCATACCTGACGTATCTTGCGATCGGCTATTTTATGGACGGAAAACCGCTTTCGGATCAGATGTTTGACTACTTGGACCGCGCCTGGAAACAGGGTTGGGAGCTGGACGAGATCTGCCGTTTTGCGATGCTGAAACATCTTTCCACGAAGCCGCAGCTTTCTGAGGAGGAAGAAAAAGAGGCGCATACCCTGCTTCTGGCGTTTACGAAACAGGGACTCCGCTTTGCCTTCTACAAGGATCTGCCGGAGCACCTGACCGAAGGCTTCCAGATCGGCGACCGCATGTTCATCGAGGAGCGCCAGAGAGCGGAGGCAAAGGTGACGATTCATTACCGGACAAACGCCGAAGAAACATGGAAGAGCGAACCGATGCGCAATATGTATCAGGGCATTTTTGTGAAAGAGTTTCTGCTGTTCTACGGCGAGAAAATGGAGTATTACCTGACCTTTACGAACCGTCAGGGTGAGGGAAAAACAGAGGTGAAAACCGTCTCCATGACCGGCGAACCAAAAGCAGGAAAGACGCGGTACCAGCTTCTGAATCAGATGAAAGCAGCGCGCGCGGCAGGAGATTCGGAAAAAGCAGAAGAAGCATTCCAAAAGTATCTGCAGCAGGAGGCTCTGGTTCGGAACTGTTTTGCACTTGTGGATGAAAAGAAGCAGCAGGAGGATACGACATGGAACAGAAAAATTTAATTTTAGGATTTGATTTTGGAGAGAAATATTCCCAGTTCTGCTGCTATGACAGGGGAACCCATACGGCCGTCTCCATCCCGGTAAAAGAAGGAGAAGAGGCGGTGGAATTTCCGACCGCCATTGCCAAAAAACGGAATGAGGAAACGTGGAAAACAGGACCGGATGCAGAAAAATCTGCTCACGCGGGAAACGGCATCTGGCTGGACAATCTGTACGAGATCTGCATGGGATCCCGCATCTGCCAGATCGAAAACCGGGATTACACGCCGGGAGAAGTCCTTGGCACGTTCCTTCGCGAAGCACTGAAGATGATCGGCATCGAGCGCCCGGACCAGCAGATCCAGGCGATGATGATCACCACGGGCCATCTGACCCGTCCATTTGTGGAAAATGTGCGTGAAGCATACAAGATAATCGGACTTCCGCGCGGCAGAGCCTACCTGCAGGAGCATGACGAGAGCTTTTACTGCCATGTGCTGAACCAGAAGCCGGAGCTCTGGAGCCGTAAAGTCGGTCTGTTTTTCCTGAAAGATGAGGAAGCATCGTTTTCTGAACTTTCCATCAGCCGTAAAACGAAGCCGGCAACTGTGACCGTAAAACGGGGGCCAAAAGCCGCACTTTCGATCGAGCCGATGGAGCGCGACCGCGATTTCTGCCATCTGATGGGAGAAGCGATGGGGAATGAAATTTATTCCAGCGTATTTCTGGTGAGCGAGGAGTTCGACCTTGCCTGGGCCGACAACTCTCTGCGTCAGTTAAAGAAAAACCAGAGAAGAATCTTCGGCGGAACGAACCTGTTTGCACAGGGCGCCTGCTTTTCCGCGCGCGAAAAAGTGGAGGAGCGCCGCTTAAAGGGCTATCTCTTCCTCGGAAATGACCTCGTGCGCTACAACATCGGCATGGAGATGACGATCAATGGTTCTCCGGCATACTATGCGCTGATTGCAGCCGGTGTGAACTGGTATGAAGCAGAAAAAGAATGTGAGCTGATCCTCGACGGAACGGAGGAGCTGGAATTTGTTGTAAGCTCCATGGAAAGCGGAAAACGAAACCGCTATACCATGAAGCTGGACGGGCTGCCCAAACGGCCGACGAAGACAACACGGATCCGTCTGCGTCTGGAGTATGATTCTCCGGTTACGTGTCAGATCACCGCAGAGGATTTAGGTTTTGGCGATATGTCCCCGGCAAGCCACAAAATCTGGCACGAGACGATGGGGGAGGTGTAAACGATGAGCGGTTATATTTTATGTCAGGTCAAACGGGCGAAAAATCCGTATTATATTTCCAACATCAGCACAAATATTTATTCCATCGAGGAACTGTGCTATTATCTGTACCACAACATCTATCTGCTGGACGAGACCATCATTAACGAGCAGCTGCTGGTGTGGATGAAAGAAGAACTCCACTTAAGAAGACTGTACCAGCGTCTCTACGTCCTCCTGGAGGAGAAAAAGAACATCGGTGAGTTTATCCTGCCGATCTTCAAGGAAATCAATTATCTTTCCCACGATCAGTTCCGTGAGATGAATGAGCGCCTGAAACGGTTCGAGGAGCAGCCGGAGATTGTGCGGAAAAAAATCAAGGGAGATTACCTTGTCGACCACGAAAAATATATCAATGCGATCCAGGTTTACCAGGAAACGCTGAAAGATACCGAGGAAAACGAAACCAACATGGGAAGCCAGTTCACCGGAAGTATTTACAACAACATGGGCTGTGCCTACGCAAGTCTGTTCCAGATGAATGAAGCACTTACGTGCTTTCAGAAAGCAAATGAAGAGCTGCACACGAAAGCATCGTTAAAGAGCTGGCTGTTTGCGGTCTACATGAGCAAAGGACAGGATGCCTATGAGCAGATGTGCACCGAGCGGAAAGTGGATGCCGAGACGAAACGGGAGATGGACCGCCAGATCACCGAGGCAATGCAGGTCGAGCTCCCGCGCGATCTGGACGAAGCTCTTGCGGCGTGGACACGGGAATATCATAAAAATACCGGACTTTGAACAAAAAGAGCAAAAAAATTACTTGACAGCAAAAAAGAATGGGACTATAATACAGCCCATAAGAAAAAAATAAATACTTTGAAACCGATGAAGTGGAGATAACGTTGGAAGCGCACTCACAGAGAGCCCGGGCAGGTGGAAGCCGGACAGAAAGCGGATCAGCAAATGGACCACGGAGGGTACAGGGAAAAGCGGGAAACCGTCTGAGTATTCTGTAACGTGCAGGCATACGTTAGTTGCCAGGAATATGATCGTATTCTGCAGAGCGTGTGAGCAATCGCAAAACAAGGTGGCACCACGAGTATAAAAATATACCCGCCCTTGGCAAAGAACAAAGTGATTCTTTGCCGGGGGCGGTTTTTTGTATATCAGAAATTGGTTCTGAGGACCAGTGTTGATGACAGCCTTTGCAGACACAAGGAGAGGAGATAACAAGATGAAACAGATGACGTTAGAAGAAATTTCAAAAGCAGCCGCATCGGGAGCTTTTCAGAAAATCCCGGTAAGCAGAGAAATTTATTCGGATATCCGTACACCGGTAGAAACACTGAAAGTCCTGCAGGGCGTCAGCAGCCACTGCTACATGCTCGAAAGCGTGGAGGATAAAAAACAGTGGGGAAGATACACCTTTCTCGGCTACGATCCGTCGCTGGAACTCACCTGTGTCAACGGAAACCTGACAATCACCGCCGATGCGGCAGAGATGAAAAAAGTAGAAGATATTCCAGAAAGCTGCAAAGAACAGCTTCCGACCGGACAGATCCGGCTGACCGCAAAGACAGCCCATCCGGGAGCCGTCATCAAAACCCTGATTGAGAAAAATAAAAGTCCGAAGATCGCGACACTGCCGACCTTCACCGGCGGCCTCGTCGGATACTTCTCTTACGATTACATCAAGTACAGCGAGTCGACCTTAAAGCTGGACGCAGAAGATCAAGAACATTTCAAAGATGTCGACCTGATGCTGTTCGATAAGGTCATCGCCTATGATAATTACCGTCAGAAAATCGTACTGATGATTAATATCGAAACCGAAAATCTCGAAGAAAATTACGAAAAAGCCGTACAGGAACTCGAAAAAATGGAAGAGCTGATCCGCTTCGGAAAACCGGCCGAGACGAAAGCCGGCCACCTGAAATCCGAGTTCCGCCCGCTCTTCGATGAGAAAGCGTACTGTGAGAAAGTCGAGCAGATCAAACATTATATCCACGAGGGAGACCTCTTCCAGCTCGTTCTCTCCAACCGGCTCGAAGCTGATTTTGAGGGAAGCCTCTTCGATACGTACCGCGTTCTCCGCACGACGAATCCGTCGCCGTACATGTTCTACTTCTCGAGTGATGATGTCGAGATCGCCGGTGCATCCCCGGAAACTCTCGTAAAAGTCGAGGACGGAGAGGTCCGGACCTTCCCGCTTGCCGGAACGCGGCCGAGAGGAAAGAGCTATGAAGAAGACCAGCGGCTGGAAAAAGAACTCCTCGCCGATGAAAAAGAGCGTGCCGAGCACAACATGCTGGTTGATCTGGGAAGAAACGATCTCGGAAAGATCTGTGATTTCGGAACCGTGGAAGTAGAAAAATACATGTCAATCGAGCGTTACTCCCACGTCATGCACATCGGTTCCACTGTAAAAGGACAGCTTCGGAAAGACAAGACCGCAGTCGATGCCATCGATTCCGTTCTCCCGGCCGGAACCCTCTCCGGTGCACCAAAGCTCCGTGCCTGTCAGATCATCAACGAGCTGGAAAACAACAAGCGCGGCATTTACGGCGGTGCGATCGGCTATCTGGATTTCACCGGAAATATGGACACCTGCATTGCAATCCGGCTTGCGTTTAAGAAAAACGGAAAAGTGTTCGTCCGCTCCGGTGCCGGCATTGTAGCCGACAGCGTACCGGAAAAAGAGCATCAGGAATGCATCAACAAAGCAAAGGCCGTGATGGTCGCACTTGCAGAGGCAGAAGGAGGAAGCAACTTATGATACTGCTGGTAGATAATTATGACAGTTTTTCCTATAACCTGTATCAGCTCGCCGGTTCGATCAATCCGGACATGAAGGTCATCCGGAACGACGAGATGACGATCGACGAAATCTGCGCACTGGCACCGGCATCCATCATTTTATCTCCCGGACCGGGCCGTCCGGAGCAGGCAGGCCGATGCATGGAGATTGTAGAAAAATTAGGCGGCGAGATCCCGATCCTCGGTGTCTGCCTCGGCCATCAGGCAATCTGTGCCGCGTACGGCGCGACCGTCACCTATGCGAAACAGCTGATGCATGGCAAACAGTCCGAGACAACGCTGGATCTTACCTCGGAATTATTCCAGGGGCTGCCCAAAATCGTTCCGGTTGCAAGATACCATTCCCTCGCAGCTGATGAAGCGACACTGCCGGAAACCTTAAAGGTAACGGCAAGAACTGCAGACGGCGAGGTCATGGCAGTCGAGGACAGTGAGAAAAAGATCTACGGAGTCCAGTTTCATCCGGAATCCATTCTGACCCCGCAGGGCAGACAGATGGTAGAAAACTTCTTAAAAATTACAAGATAGATCACAGGACAGCCAAGAAAGAGAGGAACAGAATATGATTCGGGAAGCGATTGTAAAACTGGTAAATAAAGAGAACTTAACCTACGAGATGGCAGAGGGCGCCATGGATGAAATCATGGGAGGAAAAGCCGATCCGATCCAGATCAGCGCATTTTTAACTGCCATGACGATGAAAGGCGAGACAATCGAAGAGATCACCGCATGTGCCAACGGCATGAGAAAGCACGGTGTTCCCATGGAACATGACAAGGATGTTCTGGAAATCGTCGGAACCGGCGGAGATAAATCCAATTCCTTCAACATCTCCACAACAGCATCCCTTGTGATCTCTGCAGGCGGCGTCGCAGTTGCAAAACACGGAAACCGCGCCGCATCGAGCAGATCCGGCGCAGCCGACTGTCTCGAAGCGCTCGGCGTCAAAATCGACCTGGAGCCGGAGAAAAACAAAGAAGTTCTGGAAAAACTTGGAATCTGTTTCCTGTTCGCACAGAAATACCACATGTCCATGAAATACGTGGCACCGGTCCGCAAGGTGCTCGGCATCCGAACCATTTTCAACATCCTCGGACCGCTGACCAACCCGGCAGCAGCCACGATGCAGGTGATGGGTGTCTACGAGGAAGCACTTGTCCGCCCGATGGCAGAAGTTCTCTCCAATCTTGGCGTCAAACGCGGCATGGTTGTCTACGGCCAGGACTGTCTCGATGAAATTTCCTTAAGCGCACCGACAAGCGTCTGCGAGATCAAGGACGGAACGTTTGAGGAATACGTCATCACACCGGAAGAGTTCGGCATGACCCGCTGTACCAAAGAAGAGCTGGTCGGCGGAACCCCGCAGGAGAATGCTGAAATTACGAAAGAAATTCTTGCAGGAAAGAAAGGCCCGGCAAGAGACGCTGTTGTCCTGAATGCCGCCGCAGCCCTTCATGTAGCAAAAGAAATCCCGATGCAGGACGCTGTAAAACTGGCAGAGGAGCTGATCGACAGCGGAAAAGCACAGAAAAAACTCGAAGAGTTTGTGTCACTCGCCAACAGATTGGCAGAAGAGGAATAAACATATGATACTGGAAACGATTGCAGAAGCCACAAGAAAACGTGTCGCTGCAGAAAAAGAGAAGTGTTCTCTTGCAGAAATGAAAGAAAAAGCAACGGCGATGAACCCGGACACCGGATTCCCGTTTGAACAGACGCTGAAAAAGCCGGGCATGTCCTTTATCTGCGAGGTAAAAAAAGCCTCCCCGTCGAAGGGCATCATCGCAGAAGATTTCCCCTATCTGGAGATCGCAAAGGAATATGAAGCGGCCGGTGCCTCCGCCATTTCCTGCCTGACCGAGCCGGAATACTTCAAAGGCGACAAGCGTTACTTAAAAAAAATTGCAGAAACCGTATCCATCCCGGTTCTGCGGAAAGATTTTACCGTGGATCCCTATATGATCTACGAGGCAAAGGTGCTCGGAGCCACCGCTGTCCTTCTGATCTGTGCGCTGCTGCCGGAGGAAACCTTAAAAGAATATCTGGAAACAGCGCATTCCCTCGGCCTTTCCGCTCTTGTGGAAGCCCACGATGAGGCGGAGGTTGCACAGGCCATGCGCGCCGGAGCAAGGATCATCGGCGTCAACAACCGCAATCTGGAGGATTTTTCCGTCGACTTTTCCAACGCCGCGCGGCTGCGCGACCGCATCCCGCCGGAGGCGGTCTACGTGGCCGAGTCCGGCGTGCAGAGCACGCAGGACGTCGCCGCGCTCCGCTCGATCGGCGCCGACGCGGTGCTGATCGGCGAAACACTGATGCGGGCCCCTGACAAGGCCAGACGGCTCGCGGAATTGAGAGGTAACTTATGACCAAGGTGAAACTCTGCGGCCTGTCGCGCGAGAGCGACATTGCCGCCGTCAACAAGCTGAAGCCCGACCTCGTCGGCTTCGTCTTTGCCAAAAAGAGCAAGCGCTATGTGTCCCCCGAGCAGGCAGCAGCACTCAAATCGCTGCTTGCCCCCGGCATTCTGGCCGCTGGGGTGTTCGTCAACGAACCGGTCGAGGCCGTGGCAGAGCTCTTAGACCGCGGCGTCATCGATGTCGCGCAGCTCCACGGCAGCGAGGATGACGACTACATCGCGCGCCTGCGCGCGATGACGGGCAAGCCCATCTTCCGCGCGTTCAAGGTGAAAAGCGAAGCCGACCTCCCCGCCATCGAAAACTGCGCCGCCGACCTCGTGCTGCTCGACTCCGGCGCGGGCACGGGCAAGACATTCGACTGGAGCCTCGTCCAGAGCGTGCAGCGGCCCTATTTCCTCGCCGGCGGGCTCGACCCCGACAACGTCGCGGACGCCATCGCCGCGCTGCACCCCTACGGCGTGGACGTGAGCTCCGGCATCGAGACGGACGGCGTCAAGGACGAAAGCAAAATGGCGGCGTTCGTTGCCGCCGCGCGCAAGGAGGGCTGAGAAATGTCGAATCCGAACGGGCGCTTTGGCGTGCACGGCGGACAGTACGTCCCCGAAACGCTGATGAACGCCATCATCGAGCTTGAAGAGGCCTACAACTACTACAAGGCCAACCCTGACTTTCAGAACGAGCTGACGCAGCTTTTGAACGACTACGCGGGCCGTCCCTCGCGTCTTTACTACGCAGAGAAGATGACAAAGGACCTCGGCGGCGCGAAGATCTACTTAAAGCGCGAGGACCTGAACCACACCGGCGCGCACAAGATCAACAACGTGCTCGGTCAAGCGCTGCTCGCGAAAAAGATGGGCAAAACGCGACTGATCGCCGAGACCGGCGCGGGCCAGCACGGTGTGGCGACCGCCACCGCCGCGGCGCTGATGGGCATGGAGTGCGTCGTTTTCATGGGCAAGGAGGACACCATCCGCCAAGCGCTGAATGTCTACCGCATGCGCCTTCTCGGCGCGACGGTCGTGCCCGTCAACTCTGGTACCGCCACGCTCAAGGACGCCGTGTCCGAAGCCATGCGCGAGTGGACGACGCGCATCAGCGACACGCATTACTGTCTCGGCTCTGTCATGGGGCCACACCCCTTCCCCACCATCGTACGCGATTTCCAGTCCGTCATCTCAAGCGAGATCAAGCAGCAGATGCTCGAAAAGGAAGGACATCTGCCCGATGCCGTGGTCGCGTGCGTCGTCGGCGGCTCGAACGCCATCGGCAGCTTTTACCATTTCATCGACGATCCTGCTGTGCGCCTCATCGGTGTTGAGGCCGCGGGCCGCGGCATCGACACACTTGAGACCGCCGCGACCATCTCGACCGGCAGGCTCGGCATATTCCACGGCATGAAGTCCTACTTCTGCCAGGACGAGTACGGTCAGATCGCGCCGGTGTATTCCATCTCTGCCGGTCTCGACTACCCCGGCGTCGGCCCTGAGCATGCGTACCTGCACGACATCGGCCGCGCAGAGTATGTTGCCATCACCGATGAGGAGGCCGTGCAGGCGTTCGAATACCTCGCCCGCACGGAGGGCATCATTCCCGCTATCGAATCGGCCCACGCCGTCGCCTACGCACGAAAGCTCGCACCCACGATGGGGAGCGATCAGCTTCTTGTCGTCACGATCTCCGGCCGCGGCGACAAGGATTGCGCCGCCATCGCCCGCTACAGAGGGGAGGATCTTCATGAGTGATCTTGCAAGAGCATTTGACCACGGCAAGGCGTTCATCGCCTTTCTGACCTGCGGCGACCCCGATCTTGAAACGACCGCGGCTGCCGTCCGCGCTGCCGCGCAAAACGGCGCCGACCTCATCGAGCTCGGCATCCCCTTCTCTGACCCCACGGCGGAGGGGCCCGTCATTCAGGCCGCTAACCTGCGCGCCCTGCAAAGCGGCGTGACGACCGACAAAATTTTCGACCTCGTGCGCGAGCTGCGGCGCGATGTGACGATCCCCATGGTCTTCATGACCTATGCGAACGTCGTCTTTTCCTACGGCACGGAGCGCTTTTTGTCGAACTGCCGCGACGCCGGCATCGACGGACTCATCCTGCCGGACGTGCCGTATGAGGAAAAGGAAGAATTTCTCCCCGCGTGCCGCAAGTACGGCGTCGACTTCGTCTCCCTCATCGCGCCGACGTCGGAGAACCGCATCGCGATGATCGCGCGCGAGGCCGAGGGCTTCCTCTACATTGTCTCGTCGCGCGGCGTCACGGGCGAGCGCAGCGAGATCAAGACCGACCTCGCCTCCATCGTCTCCCTCGTGCGGGAAAACACAGATATTCCCTGCGCCATCGGCTTTGGCATCTCCACGCCCGAGCAGGCGAAGAAGATGGCCGACCTCTCCGACGGCGCGATCGTCGGCTCCGCCATCGTCAAGCTCCTTGCCCAGTACGGCAAGGACGCGCCCGAGCACATCGGTGCGTATGTAAAAGAAATGAAGGACGCGCTGCGGTGAAAACAGGAAAAAGGGGCCTCTGCTTTGATGCAGAGGCTCCTTTTTTACATAAATATGCTTTATCGTCCCGTCATTCGATGGAGAACGTCTCTCCGAAGGCGGAAACGCTGCTCACCGTTTCCGGGTCAAGAATTTCATCCATCCGGAAGCAGTAGCGCCCGCGCTCATCGGCATAATTCGTTATAAGGAACAACCAGTC
>OHAN01003068.1_pt1 | contig 10239 bp, 9 predicted proteins | sample 1577121 | NCBI WGS metagenome assembly OHAN01 (sample SAMEA3541554, study PRJEB24748) | human gut metagenome | biome: human gut; feature: human-associated habitat; material: faeces | place: China | collected 2012 | reverse complement strand
GGCTGCCCGGCAATGGGAGATGAAGTTCTGGAAGAAGATGAATTCGAACCGATGTTCAACTCCTGTGAGACAAAACTTTCCGGCAAAAAGGTTGGACTTTTCGGATCTTATGGATGGGGCGATGGAGAATGGATGCATAACTGGGAAGATAAATGCAAAGAAGACGGGGCTGTTCTTGTCGCTGACGGTGTGATCTGCCAGGAAGAACCGGATGATGATGCAGTAGAAAACTGCAAGGCGCTTGGTAAAGCACTTGCATAATTCCAGATCATTCATAAAGACAGCAAAAAATATGACAATGGAGAACCGGAGCCTGTTTCTATGGCTTCCGGTTTTTGTTTTATGAAAATTACTTCTAATTCTGTCCAAATTTCTGCCATCCGTTCACAAAACTTACATAAATCTCTGCTAAGATAAAACAAAATAGAAAGTAAATGTTTGATGGAGGAATGAAAAATGGAAGCCCCAAAGATTCTTGTAGTAGATGATGAAAGTCGTATGCGTAAGCTTGTGAAGGATTTCCTTGAAAAGAAAAATTTCCATGTACTGGAAGCCGGAGATGGTGAGGAGGCAATGGATATTTTTTATGAAGAAAAAGATATTGCACTGATCATTCTGGATGTGATGATGCCAAGAATGGATGGATGGCAGGTATGCCGTGAAGTACGCCAGTCATCAAAAGTGCCGATCATCATGTTAACTGCAAGGTCAGAGGAACGAGATGAATTACAGGGATTTGCTCTGGGGGTTGACGAATATATTTCCAAGCCATTCAGTCCGAAGATCCTGGTAGCCAGAGTCAATGCAATATTAAGAAGAGCCAATGTATTAGGCGGTGGTGACGAGATCGATGCAGGAGGAATTGTAATCGATAAAGCCGCACATCAGGTGAAGATTGATGGTAAAGAGATTGAATTAAGCTTCAAGGAATTCGAACTGCTGTCATACTTTGTAGAGAATCAGGGCATTGCATTATCGAGAGAGAAGATCTTGAATAATGTATGGGATTATGATTATTTCGGAGATGCAAGAACCATTGATACACACGTAAAGAAATTAAGAAGCAAACTCGGAGAAAAGGGAAATTACATTAAGACAATCTGGGGCATGGGATATAAATTTGAGGTTGATGAAGCATGAAGATCATAAGTAAAGATAAGAAACAGAAGATAAAAAGTGTACATCATTCGATTAAGACGCAGATGATCACATCCTTTGTAGGATTGTTGATCTGTCTGGTCGTGACATTGATGTTCATCAACGGAAAATTTCTGGAGCCGTATTATATAAGTAAGAAGGAATCCCGTTTCATAGAACTTTATGAGAAATTAAATGACGTATCAAATGAAGATAAATGGGACAGCACAAAGAAGAATAATTCACTCATTCATTTCGCTGAAAAGAATAATATTTCTTATCTGGTAATTGAAAAGGATAATGATGTGCATACGAATGTGCATGACAAGAATATGTTGAAGAATCAGATGATGGGATATTTTCTGAATCAGGCACAAAAAGAAAGCCGGACACTGGATTCTACGGATGTCTATCAGATCAACCAGTCATGGGATCCGTGGAATCAGAGTTATTATGTTGATATGTGGGGAAGTCTGGATGACGGCAGTCAGTTCCTGCTTCGAAGTCCGGTAGAAAGTATGCGTGAAAGTGCGTCGATATCCAATCGTTTCTTATTATATATAGGAAGTGTTCTGATCGTTGTATCCATTCTTCTGATCTGGTATTTCTCAAAAAGAATCACAGATCCGATCCGGGAGCTTGCGAGATTATCCGACCGGATGGCAGATCTTGATTTTGATGCGAAATACACCAGCGGCGGAAGCAATGAGATCGGAGAACTGGGAGAGAACTTTAACCGGATGTCAGAGAAATTGGAGAGCACAATCTCTGAACTTAAGAAAGCTAACAACAGTCTGCAGAAAGACATCGAACAGAAAGACAAGCTGGAAAAGATGAGAAACGAATTCCTAGGAAACGTATCTCATGAGTTAAAGACACCGATCGCTCTGATCCAGGGCTATGCCGAAGGATTAAAAGAAGGAGTCAATGAAGATGCGGAGAGTCGGGAATTCTACTGTGATGTTATTATGGATGAGGCGTCCAAGATGAATCAGATGGTCAAGAATCTGCTGACATTGAACCAGCTGGAATTCGGTGATGAAGATATCGTGTTTGAACGATTTAATCTGACGGCACTGGTCAAAGGCGTTCTGCAGAGTATGGAGATCATGGCGGATCAGGCAGGTGCCAAGATTATGTTGCACACAGAAGAGGACATCTATGCGTGGGCAGATGAGTTTAAAGTAGAGCAGGTTGTAAGAAATTATGTAAGTAATGCATGCCATCATGTCAGCGGCGATATGGTGATCGAAGTGAAGATGGTGCAAAAAGACGGCAAAGTCAGAGTATCGGTATTTAATACCGGTAATCCGATCCCGGAAGCAGATGCACCTCATATCTGGGATAAATTCTATAAAGTAGATAAGGCTCATACAAGAGAATATGGAGGCAACGGAATCGGCCTTTCAATCGTAAAAGCAATTATGAAATCATTCAACCAGGAGTATGGTGTAAAGAATTATGACAATGGAGTTGAATTCTGGTTTGAACTTGATGTACAATAAACCATAACAGTTCACTTGACAAATAATATAAAGTGAATGTCCGGGACAATATCCCTGATATACCACATGTGAAAGGCAGGACAACAAGATGATTGCAATTATTGATTACGATGCAGGAAATATAAAGAGTGTGGAGAAAGCCATGCAGCTTCTGGGACAGGAAGTAATAATCACAAGAGACAGAGAGACGATCATGAATGCAGATAAAGTGATCCTTCCGGGAGTCGGAGCATTTGGAGATGCGATGAGTAAACTCAGACAGTATGGGCTTGATGAGGTGATCAGGGATGTGACGGCAAAGGGAACTCCTTTCCTGGGAATCTGTCTTGGTTTACAGTTATTATTTGAACGAAGTGATGAGACGCCGGGCGTGGAAGGACTTGGAATTCTGAAAGGTGAGATACTAAGAATCCCGGATAAGGAGGGCCTTAAGATTCCACATATGGGATGGAACTCTTTGAAGTTCCAGAATAACGGAAGATTATTCAAAGGGATTCCGGAAGATTCCTATGTATATTTTGTTCATTCTTATTATTTGAAAGCAGCAGATGAGGGAATTGTAACTGCTACGACAGAATACAGTACACATATCCATGCTTCGGTAGAACAGGGGAATGTATTCGCATGCCAGTTCCATCCGGAAAAAAGCAGTGATATCGGAATTCAGATATTAAAGAACTTTGTGGAATTATAGGGAGGACATCATTATGCATACAAAAAGAATCATTCCATGTCTGGATGTAAATAACGGAAGAGTTGTAAAGGGAGTAAATTTTGTATCGTTAAGAGATGCCGGAGATCCGGTTGAGATTGCAAAAGCGTATGATAAAGCAGGTGCAGATGAGCTTGTATTTCTTGATATTACAGCATCATCGGATGCCAGAGGTACAGTGGTAGATATGGTACGCAAGGTGGCAGAAAACGTATTCATCCCATTTACAGTTGGCGGAGGAATCCGTACAGTAGATGATTTTAAGGCACTCTTAAGAGAAGGTGCGGATAAGATTTCAATTAATTCATCTGCAATTAATACACCGAATCTGATATCAGAAGCAGCAGAAAAGTTCGGCAGCCAGTGTGTAGTTGTTGCAATTGATGCAAAGAAGCGGGAAGATGGAAGTGGCTGGAATATTTATAAGAATGGCGGACGGATCAATGTAGGAATTGATGCGGTGGAATGGGCTTCGAAAGTGGAGAAGCTTGGAGCAGGTGAGATCCTTTTGACAAGTATGGATTGTGACGGAACAAAAGCCGGATATGATCTGGAACTTACGAAAGCAATTGCCGAGGAAGTGAATATTCCAGTGATCGCATCCGGAGGTGCCGGCAGTCTGGAACATTTTTACGATGCACTGACGGAAGGAAAAGCAGATGCGGCTCTGGCAGCATCATTATTCCACTATAAGGAACTGGAGATCAGAGAAGTAAAAGAATATTTAAGAGGAAAAGGTGTATCCGTTCGTCTGTAAGAATGAACAAAGATAAGAGGAAAAAGGATAGTGTAAAACATGGCAGCAATTAATAATGACTGGCTGGATGCTCTAAAAGGAGAGTTTAAAAAGCCATATTATAAAAAATTATTTGAAACAGTCAACGAAGAATACAGGACAAGGCAGATATTTCCGCCTGCAGATGATATTTTTAATGCATTTCATCTGACACCTTTACATAATGTAAAAGCGGTTATACTGGGACAGGATCCATATCATAATGTAGGACAGGCACACGGACTTTGCTTTTCTGTGAAGAAAGGAGTAGATATTCCGCCGTCACTGGTGAATATCTATAAAGAATTGCATGATGATCTGGGATGTACGATCCCAAATCACGGCTGCCTGACCAAGTGGGCTGAGCAGGGAGTCCTGATGTTAAATACGGTATTAACAGTAAGGGCGCATCAGGCCAATTCGCATAAAGATATTGGATGGGAAGAATTTACAGATGCAGCTATCATGGCATTAAACAGTCAGGATCGTCCGATCGTTTTCATCTTATGGGGAGCACCGGCTCAGAGAAAGGCAAGGATGCTTACGAATCCCAAACACCTGATCCTGAAAGCCCCGCATCCGAGTCCGTTATCCGCATATCGTGGATTTTTCGGAAGTAAGCCATTTAGTCAGACCAATGATTATCTGAGAGCTCACGGAGTAGAGCCAATTGACTGGCAGATTGAGTAGATGAGGAGAATATAAGGAAAGTATGAAGAAAATTAAGGCATTACTTGTGGTCGTTTGCACAGGTGTATTATTGACAGCCTGCGGCAATTCATCCCAAAAAGGGGTAGAATACTTAGAAGACGGAAAATATGATCAGGCAATCGAACAGTTTGAACAGGCAGTAGATAAGAAGAAAAATGTCGGGGATGCCTATCGTGGCATTGGAATTGCCAAATGGGAAAAGAAGGATTACAAAGGTGCAAGAAAAGCTTTTAAGAAAGCACTGGAAAATGATGCCGAAAAGACGGGAACCATCTATAATATGATTGGAAACTGTGATTTGAAACTCGGAGAAGCGAAAGAGGCATTAAATTATTATAATCTTGGCCTGGCACAGGAAGATTCCGGTAAAAAGATGAAAAAAGAGATGCAGTACAATATTATTGTTGCATATGAACAGATGGAAGACTGGGAAAGTGCAAAGGTAAAACTGGAAGAGTATCTGGAAAATTATCCGAATGACAAATCGGCAAAAAAAGAGGCCGAGTTTCTGAAAACAAGATAAATGGAATGAATCTATAGAAAATGGGAACAGTATGATAGAAATAAAAAATGAAACAGAAAAAGTAATACTGGTCGGTGTATCACTTTCAGATCAGGATGATACAAAAGAATCTCTGGAAGAATTAAAAGATCTGGTGTCCACGGCAGGAGCTGAGACCGTCGGAATGGTCATTCAGAACAGAGAACAGCAACATCCGGGAACCTATGTCGGAAAAGGAAAGATTGAAGAACTGAAAAGTATGATCTGGGAGCTTAGGGCGACAGGAATCGTATGTGATGATGAACTTTCTCCGGCACAGATGAAGAATCTGCAGGACGAACTGGATGTAAAAGTAATGGACAGAACATTGATCATTCTGGATATCTTTGCGGCAAGAGCATCTACAAGTGAAGGCAAGATTCAGGTAGAACTGGCGCAGTTAAAGTACCAGCAGACCAGATTGGCGGGCTTTGGTAAGGCTATGTCGAGGCTTGGAGGAGGAATCGGAACCAGAGGCCCGGGAGAAAAGAAACTTGAGATGGACAGGCGTCTGATCAAGAGCAGGATCGCACAGCTTAACCGTGAATTAAAAGATGTAAAGAAGCACAGAGAAGTAACAAGAGAGCAGAGAAGCCGCAGTCATATTCCGGTGGCCGCGATTGTTGGTTATACGAATGCGGGAAAATCAACACTTCTGAATACGCTGACCGGTGCAGGGATTCTTGCAGAGGATAAATTATTCGCAACCCTGGATCCAACAACCAGAGATCTGAAGCTGCCAAGTGGTCAGGAAATCCTGATGACAGATACGGTAGGATTTATCAGAAAACTTCCGCATCATCTGATCGAGGCATTTAGAAGTACACTGGAAGAAGCCAGATATGCAGATATTATCCTGCATGTAGTAGATGCTTCTAATCCGCAGATGGATGAGCAGATGCATACAGTGTATGAAACACTTCAGAATCTGGGTGTGAAAGACAAACCGGTTATCACAGTATTTAATAAGATCGACCGTATGGAGGATATCTGGGTGCCGAGAGATCTTCATGCAGACTATTATGTGAAGATCTCAGCCAGGACAGGGGAAGGAATTACCGAATTCCTTCAAGCTGTAGAAGCAGTATTAAGGGAGCAGAAAGTAGAGATTGAGGCACTTTATCCATATAAAGAGGCAGGAAAGATTCAACTGATCCGAAAGTACGGGGAACTGCAGGAAGAAGAATACCGGGAAGATGGTATCTTTGTAAGGGCTTTTGTTCCGGCAGAACTTTACGGACAGGTACGGCCCGAAGGCGTAACACCGAACAATTGTTTATAAGCTCTGGAGAAGGTAGAGTAATCTTTAAAACCACAATCATAACAAACCTGTGTGCCAGGCGCACCGGTAGATAAAAGTTCTTTCGCAAGCAGGAGCCGTTTCTGGGAGATGTATTGTCCCAGAGTATAACCGGTCTCCTGCTTGAATAATCTCATCATATAATATTTACTGATATAGAATTGATCTGCGATCAGATCGATTGACAGATTTTCACAGAGGTGTTCGCCTACATAATCAAGGATGGCGAGCACCTTTTCATTACAATTATCAGTATCGATATATTCGAGCCGGTTCTTTCTTACGGCCCGGTTCAGATGTATCATAAATTCCAGAAACATAACCTGTCTGTAAAGCTCGGAAGCATAGCCGCCATCCGTAAACGAATGCTCCAACTGAGAGATAGAACGAAACAGAGAGCTTTTTTCGAAAGATGGGATACGCAGAACATTGGAATGTTCTTTTGCAGCCTTTTGAAAACAATAACTCAGATCATAATTATCTGTCTGATAAGCATTCATAAAATTAGGTGAGATATAGACAATGATTCTTTCATATGGGCAGGAATTGTCAACGGTCAGTCTGTGGATATCGCCTTGTTTTACAAGTACAATGTCATAAGGTTTCAGATCGTAAGAACGGCCCTCGATCATGTAATTTACTTTGCCACGGATGAAGATGGTGATCTTATCAAAGTCATGATAGTGGTAGTCTACTTCTTTTGTCTCCTGATCTGTCAGATGAAAGAGACGGAATTCGCTGTTAAGGTATCCTTTTTTCTCATATTGTTCCATTATCGGTACCTCCCCGGATATATATTGGACTGTCTATAGAAAGTTTATATGAAAATGGCATTATTTGCAAGAAATACAGCATTATTTACGTAGAATATGGAAATAATGCCTGTTATGATAAAGATATATAGAACAGAAAATATAAAAGCGATCATATAAAAAGCTGGGAACAAAGATCAGGAGGAAAAAAAGATGAAGGTAGTAGTAGAACGTTATCATGGACTTGGCAATGATTATCTGGTATTTGATCCGAATCATAACGAATTAAAACTGGATGAGGCAAATGTAAAAATGCTCTGTGACCGTAATGAGGGACTGGGAGCAGACGGAGTACTTGAAGGCCCGATTCTGAAAGAAGACGGTATGCACGTAAAAGTATGGAATCCGGACGGAAGTGAATCTGAGACCAGTGGAAATGGTGTCCGCATTTTTGCAAAATATCTGAAAGATGCAAGTTATGTACAGAAAAAGAATTTTAAATTATATACAGGAAACGGTCCGGTCGAAGTTACATTTTTAAATGAGGACGGAAGCCGCCTGCGTGTATCGATGGGAAAATTATCTTTCTGGAGTGATGAGATTCCTGTTATTGGAGAAAGACGAGAAGTGATCAATGAGGATATGGTATTTGGAAGAACGTTGTATCCGGTTACCTGCGTATCGATCGGTAATCCTCATTGTGTCATTCCGATGCGGGAGATCTCAAAACCACTGGTATGTAAGATCGGTGATTATTCTGAGATCGCAAGATATTTCCCAAACAGGATCAATACACAGATTATGCAGGTGATCGATAAGGAAAATATCGCAATCGAGATCTTTGAACGAGGTGCAGGTTATACAAGAGCATCCGGAACAGGTGCCTGTGCAGCGGCAGGAGTTGCATACAAACTGGGGCTGACTAACAGTAAAGTGATCGTTCATATGCCTGGAGGAGAACTTCAGGTAGAAGTAGAAGATGACTGGAATGTATATATGACAGGTGATGTCTTCTATATTGCAAAGGTAACATTAAGCAATGAATTTGCAGAAAGACTTCGCGCATTGTAGACTAATATGTATACAACAAACATATATTCGTGTTATACTAGGGCATAAGGAGGAAACCTTATGCCTTTAAAATTTGTATTTGGGCCGTCGGGCTCAGGAAAATCAACGTATTTATATCAGCATGTCATAGAAGAATCTGAAAAAAATCCACAGGAGAATTTCATAGTGCTTGTACCGGAGCAGTTTACAATGCAGACACAGAAAGATCTGGTTCGTATGCATCCGAGACACGGAATCATGAATATTGATGTATTGAGCTTTGCACGTCTTGCATACCGTGTGTTTGAAGAGACCGGAGTAAAGAAAATACCGGTACTGGATGATGAGGGAAAGAATCTGATCCTGCGAAAGATCGCAGGGAATTATGAGGATAAACTGACTGTCCTAAAGGGGAATATTAAGAAACTGGGGTATATCTCTGAGGTCAAATCCGTGATTTCGGAATTTACACAATATGATATCGGGGAAGAAGAACTGGATGATATGATAGATTCGCTGGATGAAGAATCCAGGTTATATTATAAATTAAAAGACATCCGGCTTTTATATGATGGTTTTCAGGATTATTTAAGAGAACGTTATATCACAAAGGAAGAGTTGTTAGATGTGCTGAGCCGAGAAGTTAGAGAATCAGAGCTTTTAAAGAACAGCACAGTGGTACTGGATGGATTTACAGGCTTTACACCGGTGCAGAACAGGCTGATTCTGGAGCTTATGAAATATTGTAAGGGTGTATGGATAACGGTTATCATGGATGAAAGGGAGAATCCATATTCTTACAGACATCCATATCAGCTGTTTGGACTGAGCAAGCAGATGGTGACAACATTAATCAGTCTGGCGAGGGAAGAACACATTGCGGTAGAGGAACCGGTCTGCCTGTATGGATATCCGGTAAAGCGTTTTGAGAAAAATAAAGAGCTGGCATTTCTGGAGCGGAATATTTTCAGATATGGAGCAGGAACATATGAAAAAGAAGTGAAAAATCTTGGAATTCATGTGGCGCGAAATCCGGGAGAAGAAGCAATGGCTGTAGCAGAAGAGATCAGGAAACTGGTAAGAAAAGAAAGATACCGTTATCGTGAGATTGGTGTCATAGTCAGTGATATGAATGTATATGGAGACTATCTGGAACAGGCATTTGAAACATATGGAATTCCTGTATTTATGGATCATAAGAGAAGTATTCTGCTGAATTCATTTGTAGAATACCTGAGAAGTCTTCTGAATATGGCAGAGAAGAATTTCTCTTATGAAAGTGTATTCCGTTTCCTGCGGACGAATCTTGCAGGATTTAGTTATGAAGAGGTCGATGAACTGGAAAATTATGTGATCGGACTCGGAATCCGGGGCTATAAGGGCTGGCAGAACCGATGGATCCGTCGTATGAAAGGGATGGAAGAAGAGGAACTGGAGAGGCTGAATCATTATCGAGTACAAATGGTAGAAAAAGTGGATAATCTGATGTTTGTTTTAAAACAAAAGAGGAAAACCGTAAAAGATATTACCTTGGCAGTATATGAATTTATGGTTCAGGAGAATATTCAGGAAAGACTTAAGAAAACAGAAGAAGAATTTCAAGAGGCAGGGGAACTGGCTCTGGCAAAGGAATATTCTCAGATTTACCGGATCATCATAGAGTTGTTTGATAAATTTGTGGCACTTCTTGGAGAGGAACCGGTGGGCTTAAGTGAGTATTGTAAACTTCTGGATGCAGGTCTTGAAGTAGCAAGGG
>OHAN01003067.1_pt1 | contig 10247 bp, 9 predicted proteins | sample 1577121 | NCBI WGS metagenome assembly OHAN01 (sample SAMEA3541554, study PRJEB24748) | human gut metagenome | biome: human gut; feature: human-associated habitat; material: faeces | place: China | collected 2012 | reverse complement strand
CCGACTTATATCGGAAAACCAGGTACACGGATGGTTGAGATGGCGATTGATATGACAGGCAGAACCCGCGATGAGGCTGTTCTTGTGGGAGACCGTCTCTATACGGACATTGCGTGCGCAAACATGGCGGATATTTCTGCAGCCCTTGTGCTTTCAGGCGAATCTACACGCGAAGAAATGCAGAACTCGCAGTATCTTGTGGAGTATGTCTATCCATCCGTGAAGGAAATGTATGCGGATTGGGTGTATGGACAAAAAAAGAAATGCTCTTAAAATTCCGAAATGGTTATGGTTTTGGAACAAAAAAACAAAAAGAAGAATTCTGAGAGGAGAACCTTTTTCCGAAGGAGTTCTTCTTTTTTGTTGTGGAAAAGGATACTTTTCGGATACGGGATAAAAGTCTGGGACGGTATAGAAAAAGCTTGCCAAAAGAGGGAATTTCCCTATATAATGATTCAGACTATAATAGGAAAGTAACTATTCAGAGCCCCATCTCGATTCCGCTTACGCTGCATCTCGATGTTGCTTCTCGCCATATGAAATTCCAGAAAAATAGCTCATTCATGTAAACATGATTCGCGATTTTTCTTCCATTTCGCATGGCTCTGAATAGTTACAATATTTTCAAATCATTATTTACGAGGATGAAGGATAATAACATGTCTGATTTTAGTATCAACGAAATGCAGGAAATGCAGAAAGCGGGAAAAATGCGGACTGAAAAACAGAAGACCGGAATTGTATGGGATTCTCACAGGAGGACGAAAGTGAAAAACCGGAAGCTGCGTGGGAAAATCCTGTCCTTGTGATAGTCAGAGGGATCAAGTATAATGAGTCATATAAAATGTTGACGGGAGGGATTTACATGGGAAGTTATCTGAATCCGGGAAATGAAGCATTTGCGGTTGCATTAAATTCTGAGATTTATGTTGATAAAACAGGACTGCTGACTTATACGAATAAAGTCATGAACACTCTGCAGGGATATATCTGCAACAGCCGCCCGCGGCGGTTTGGAAAATCAATTACGGCAAACATGCTCACCGCGTATTACAGCAAGGGCTGCAGTTCGAAAGAAATGTTTTCCGGGCTGGAAATCAGCAGGGCAAAGGATTTTGAAAAACATCTGAATCAGTATGATGTGCTCCACTGGGATATCCAATGGTGTATGGAACCGGCAGGCGGACCGGAGCGGATTGTTTCTTATATCTCAGAAAAAACGATTTCGGAGTTAAAAGAATATTATCCCCATATACTTCCAGAAGAAATCCGGTCACTGCCGGAGGCGCTGTCGCGGATCAACGCGGCATCCGGGACAAAATTTATTGTGATTATAGACGAATGGGATGTTCTGATTCGTGACGAGGCGGCGGATCTCAAAACACAGGAAGAATATATCAATTTTCTGCGGGCGATGTTCAAAGGGACGGAGCCGACAAAATATATTCAACTGGCATATCTGACAGGTATTTTGCCTGTAAAAAAAGAAAAGACACAGTCGGCGCTGAACAATTTCAAAGATTATTCGATGCTGTATGCCGGGCCGATTGCACCATATGTAGGTTTTACAGAAACAGAAGTTCAAAAACTATGTGAAGTATATGGTCAGAAGTTTGAAGAAGTCAAACGATGGTACGACGGTTATCAGATTGGGAAATATCATGTATACAATCCAAATGCCGTTGTGAACCTGATGCTCGAAGGCGAATTCCAGAGCTACTGGTCCGGAACCGCATCCTATGAGGCGATTGTTCCGCTGATCAATATGGATTTTGATGGCCTGAAAAGTGCCGTAATCGAAATGCTTTCAGGAGATCATGTTCCGGTTGATGTTACCTCTTTTCAGAACGATACCGTTAGCTTCGCCAATAAAGACGATGTGCTGACGTATCTGATTCACCTTGGATATCTGGCCTATGACCGGACATTTAGAACTGCTTTTATTCCGAATGAGGAAATCCGTCAGGAATTGATTCTGGCAACGAAAAGGAAAAAATGGAATGAGTTGATTGTATTTCAAAAAGAATCAGAGCAGCTTCTGAAAGATACAATTCAGATGAATGGAAACGCAGTAGCAAAAGAAATTGAAAAAATTCACAGGGAATATACTTCTGTGATTCAGTATAACAATGAAAACTCACTCAGCAGTGTTCTGTCCATTGCCTATTTGAGTTCCATGCAATACTATTTCAAACCAATCCGCGAATTTCCCGCGGGTCGTGGATTTGCAGACTTTGTGTTTATTCCAAAGCCGGAGTTTCAGAATTATTACCCGGCGCTTGTTGTGGAACTGAAATGGGACAAAAGCGTCAGAGCAGCATTAGATCAGATCAGAGACAGAAAATATCCGGAGTCTGTTGCATGCTATGCAGGGGAGCTTTTGCTGGTGGGAATTAACTACAATGAAAAAACAAAAGAACATGAATGCCGGATTGAAAAGTATGAAAAATAAGGGCATATTTCAATTTCAGTTTACAGAGATAAAAGAGTATGGATAAGATAGAGATATATCATTATTTAAAAAGGCAAAATATAGCGTATGAAATTACGGAACATAAGGCAGTTTTCAATATGGAAGAAGCAGATGCTGTTGATTTGCCGTATCCAGAGTGGGGCGCTAAAAATTTATTTGTTCGCGACGATAAAAAACGTAATTATTATTTGATAACGATGAAAGGGAACAAGCGAGTAGATTTGAAAGCGTTTCGCAGGCAACGTGGTCTGCGTGCACTTTCTTTTGCAGCTGCGGAGGAATTATTTGATATTATGAAACTGATACCCGGTGCCGTTACGCCGCTTGGTATTCTAAACGATGCCGAACACAGAGTTCAAGTCTTCATGGACGTGGAATTTGTCGGAAATAAAATTGGTGTTCATCCAAATGATAATACAGCAACCGTTTGGATGCAGGCTGATGATTTAATGAAAATAATTCAGAAGCATGGAAATACTGTGGAATACGCATGTATATAATCGAAAGGTATTGCTAAAAAGTCTGAAAAAAGAAAAGTTCACAAACAAAAATGGTTCTCATTCTGCACTAAATATGTTTACCGAGTATTCCATGACAGATCCCGGTGATCTGGCGGAATATTTTGGCTTCACAGAGCAGGAGATATCTGCCCTCTGTGAAAAATATGAGATGAGTTTTGAAGAAGCAAAAACGTAGTACGATGGTTATCAGTTGATTGCGCATCGGCAGACGGGAGACGAAATTTATTCCATGTATAGCCCGAAATCTGTGGTAGAAGCCATGCTGCGCCACAGATTCGGAACCTATTGGAACCAGACGGAAACGTATGAGGCCTTAAAAATTTATATTCAAATGGATATGGATGGCCTGAAAGATTCTGTGGTTCGAATGCTTGCCGGTATCAATTATAATAAAAAACGAAGAAACATGAATGTGTTATTGAGGCAATGCAAAAATAAAAAACGGAAGTCTCATATCTGCGTAGTAAGGGCGGCGGATATGGGACTTTTTGATAAAGACAATTAAAATTTATGGAGGAGAAAGAATGATTATTGATTCTTATGATATCAACAGCGAGCCGATTGTAAAGCTGGAGAATTTTTATGGGGAGAAGCAGCATCTGGTAAAAAAATGTATGGTAATTTTTTCAAAAGTAATATATGAATACATGCTTGAAAAATTCCCATGCCGACAGATTGCAGAAGTAAGAGCATGCAATGGAAATATACCGGTTTGGACTCTGCCATATGAGGAAGAAACGATTGCTTTCTACCTGACACCAATTGGTTCCGCTCTTGCAGCAGGAACGATTGCCGAAGTCAATCATTTAACAGGAGCATCCGTCTTTATCATGTTTGGCTCGTGCGGCAGTCTGGACAAAGAAGCAACCGATGGAAAGTTTATTCTCCCAACGGAGGCATACCGGGGAGAAGGACTGTCCTATTATTTTGCAGAACCGCAGGACTACATAAAAATAAAAAACACGGACAAACTGGCGGAATTTTTCAAAGAAAGGAAACTGCCATACGTTCAGGGGCGCGTATGGACGACAGACAGTATGCTTCGGGAAACGGTAAATCTTGTAAGAAAAAGAAAAGAAGAAGGATGCATTGCCGTGGAAATGGAACTCGCAGGCGTTCAGGCGATCAGTGATTTTTATGGATTTGAACTGTATGATTTTCTTATTGCGGGAGATGTGCTGATCGAAGGAAACTATGAAACGGATGGATTATCTGCCGCTAACCACGATCTGGACAAGCTGTTTCTGGCGCTGCAGATAGCGAAAAGTGTATAAAATTACAATGTTTGAGGAAAAAGAAATATTTCAGAGCCGTTTGCAGAAACTTTTAGATAATACGAAAGCGGGAATTATGTATGGAGAATGGAATGACAATGGGCGATTGCTTACGGACGAATAAATTAATCATTTTAAGAGGAAATTCCGGCAGTGGAAAAACAACTATTGCAAAGGAATTACAGCAAGTGTTCGGAAATAATACAATGCTGATCTCGCAGGATGTTATCCGAAGAGATATGCTCAAAGTCAAAGACGGAGAAAATACAAAGGCGCTGCCTCTTCTGGAAGAACTTCTGCGATATGGAAGAAAACACAGCGAGATTGTTATTCTGGAAGGAATACTGAATGCGGAATGGTATCGTGCATTATTTGAGCTGGCAGTAGCTTTATATGGAAAAAATATATACGCATATTACTTCGACATCCCCTTCGAGGAGACCGTGAAGCGCCACAAAACAAAGCCGAACTGCAATGATTTCAGTGCAGAAGATATGCAGAGATGGTGGAACGAAAAAGATTATACATCCGTTCTGTATGAAACCAGAATAACGGCGGATCAGGACAGAGAAAGCATAGTTCGTGACATCTGTCAAAACATAATATCCAATGGAAAATAATTGCTTCGGACAGGGAATGATCTTTGTTCTGCCAGAGAAATATGATAAAATAGAAACAGAAATAAATTTTTGCAAGCCTGTCGGTGGTAAAGGATTTAGGAAGGAGCAGACCCATGAAATCAGTAATTTCCATTGGAAATCAGGATTTTATATCCATCAGAAAGAATAACTGTTTTTATATCGATAAGACGGATTTTATCAGGGAATGGTGGGACAATCAGGACAGTGTTACTCTGATCACACGCCCAAGAAGATTCGGCAAGACCCTGAATATGAGTATGGTCGAATATTTCTTTTCCGTAAATCATTCCGAATGCAGCAAATATTTTGAAGACCTTGTCATCTGGAAAGAGGAAAGATTTCGTAAGCTGCAGGGAACGTATCCGGTGATTTCCCTCAGCTTTGCAGATATCAAGGCAACCACATATGAGACTGCAAGAAGAGCGGTAATTCGTAAGCTGGTAAAATTATATAGTACTTTTGAATTTGTCAAATCCAGCAAAGTATTAAATGAAAAAGACCGCGCCTATTTTGATTCCGTTGAAGAAAATATGTCGGATGATGCGGCAGCAGTAGCTGTCAATTATCTGTCCGATTATCTGAGCCGCTATTACGGAAAAAAGGTGATTATTCTTCTGGATGAGTATGATACTCCTTTGCAGGAATCGTATATTCATGGGTATTGGGAGAATCTTACTGCGTTTATCAGAAGCCTGTTCAATTCCACATTCAAAACGAATCCCTATATGGAACGGGGACTGCTGACAGGAATAACAAGAGTCAGTAAAGAATCTATCTTTTCCGATCTGAATAATCTTGAAGTTGTAACAACAACATCGGAAAAGTACAGCGGCTCGTTTGGCTTTACAGAAGAAGAAGTCTTTCATGCGCTGGAGGAAAATGGGCTGTCCGATGAAAAAGGAACCGTCCGCTATTGGTATGATGGATTTTCCTTTGGAAAACGGAAGGATATTTACAATCCGTGGTCCATTACAAAATATCTGGACACGGGAGAATATGGAACGTACTGGGCAGACACCAGCGGAAATATGCTGATCTCCAATCTGATCCGTCGAAGTCCTGCAAAGATCAAGACGGAAATGGAAGATTTATTAAACGGCAGAGTGATCTGCACAGAATTGGATGAGCAGGTTATTTTTGAACAGCTTGGCAGAAAGCGGGGAGCCATCTGGAGTCTTATGCTTACGAGCGGATATCTGAAAGTGGATCGGTACGAAATGGATAACCGAACAGGAAAGCGCCAGTATGATTTGAAAGTGACAAATCATGAGACAATGCTGATGTTTGAACAAATGATAGAGGACTGGTTTACAGAAGAAGATTCTGCATATGGCAATTTTAAAGATGCTCTGCTTGCCGGAGATCTGGATTATATGAACCAGTTTATGAATCAGGTAGCACTTCAGACCTTCAGCAGTTTTGACACGGGCGGAAAACCGTCAGAGGAACTCGAACCAGAAAGATTTTACCATGGATTTGTCCTTGGGCTGATTGTTGATCTGGCCGGAAAATACAGAATCACATCCAACAGAGAAAGTGGATTTGGACGGTATGACGTAGTAATGGAGCCATTGAAAGAAAACCTGGATGCGATCGTGATGGAATTTAAGGTTCAGAACACATCAAAAGAAAAGTCGCTGGAAGAGACGGTGGAGCATGCACTTCGTCAGATTCAGGAAAAACAGTATGACACAGAATTGCTTGCCAGAGGAATCACAAAGGAGCGGATCAGGCATTATGGATTTGCGTTTCGGGGGAAGAAAGTGTTGATTGGAAACTGAAATGAGAGAAAATATGAAAATCAGAAAAGCAGAACTGAAAGACCTGTCCAGAATTGCGGAAATTTTCGTGTTCAACAACCGAATCAATTATTTCCCGATTTTTCACGAGGAGGCCTATTCCTTCGGTGAAATGCAGGTAGTTCCGATGATCGACCAGTACTTTAAGAAAGAAGAAATCTTAAACCGCATCTATGTCTACGATGATGGAATTATAAGAGGTTTTACAGAAATCAATGGAACCGAAATCTGTAAACTATACGTAGATCCATGTCTGCAGAACAACGGAGTCGGCCACGGGCTGATTACCTTTGCAATTGAAAAGTTTGACGCAGACCATCTATGGGCATTGGAGAAAAACACGCGTGCCATTGCGTTTTACAACCGCCACGGATTTCAGTGGACAGGAACGAAACAGCTGGAAGCAGGAACGACAGAATATCTGATGGAATTAAGACGATGAGAGCGCGGCGTGTTTTCTGTTCTTCCTGTAAAAATTAAAGCAGGAGAAAACGGTCTTGTATTTTAATCGAATCAAGTAAGTAGCGAAGCGGATTGCGAATATCCGCTTTACTGAAGCAAAAATAGCCGAAAAGCCTGTTCTACCGTATCGGTCATATTTTCTGCCGCATTTTTCACATCCATAGCTTCTTCGAGTGAAACGACGCTCCGCAGAATCGGGAAAAAGGCATCAATTCCGGCGGCGTTGCATGCAGATGCATCCTTTGTGACACAGCCGGAGAACGCAAGGACAGGTTTGCAGTATTCTTTTGAAAGTTTTGCAACTCCGATCGGCGCTTTTCCCATCACGGTTTGCCCATCGAGCTGTCCCTCACCGGTGATGACAAGATCAGCGTCTCTCACATCATCACGAAGTCGGGTTTCATCCAGTATGATCTGAATGCCGGGTTCCAGTGAAGCAGAAAGAAACGTCTGAAAAGCAAATCCAAGTCCGCCCGCAGCACCCGTTCCGGGAAATTCCGCGTCAACGTTCGGGAATGTTTTCCGGCAGAGTGCGGCGTAGGAGGCAAGCGATGTGTCCATACGTTTGATCATGACAGCATCCGCGCCCTTCTGCGGTCCGAAAACGGCGCTGCAGCCGTTGGAACCGCAGAGCGGATTCGTTACATCGCAGGCAATACGGAAGGTGCATTCCGAAAGTTCCGGCAGAACGTGATCTGCCGTAATCGCGGTAAGAGATTCCAGTCCGACAGCACCAAAAGGAACCTGTTTTCCTTCTGCATCGAGCAGTCCGAAACCGAGTGCCTGTAGCATACCAATACCGCCGTCATTTGTGGCACTTCCGCCGATTCCAATGATAAAGCGGTGGCAGCCATTGCGGATGGCATCGCAGATAACCTCACCGACACCGTACGTTGTGGTGTACAGCGGATTTTTCTCATCGCCGTGTATCTGCGTAATACCGGCAGCCCCCGACATCTCGATAATGGCGGTCTGCGTCCGGTCGATGATGCCATACGGGCAGATAACCTGCTTTCCGGCAGGACCGGTCACCGAAACGGAGACAAGCCGTCCGCCAAGACCTTCGGTCAGTGCCTGAACGGTACCTTCACCGCCATCGGCAAGCGGGCGCACAACCGTCTCCACCTTCGGATCGACACGATAAATCCCGGTGGCGGCCGCTGTTCCTGCCTGCAGAGAGGAAAGGCTTCCTTTAAAAGAATCAATTGCAATCACAACTTTCATCATTTTTCTCCTGATTTCAAATATTTTTCAATCCGACACTCATGCACCTTCGTCTTCTTATCATAATTAACACCAACCAGCAGAATATCCCCTGTATAAGATGCAATGGAAGCCGGGTAATGCTGTCTTTTAATCTGATCCAGTGCCGTTTCCGCATTCTTGTTCCATTTCAGTTCTACTACAAGCGCCGGAAAATCGTATCGGTATTCCGGCTTTGGCAGAAAGACAAAATCGGAAAAACCGCGCCCGGTCGGAAGTTCACGAATGGGTTTGAAGTAATATTGTATGGAACTTAAATAAGCAATCGTGAGCACACAACTGAGTGAATTTTCATTATGATACTGAATCACAGAAGTATATTCCTCATGGATCTTTCCAATTCCTGCAGCAACCGCATTTTCATCCATAGCAAGTGTAGCATCCAGAAGCTCTGCAGATTCCTGCTGAAAGGTAAGAAGTTCATTCCAGCGGTTGGAAGTAACCGCCGTCAGAAATTCCCGGCGGATTTCTTCATTTGGAATGTATGCCATCTGCGTCTGCTGATTATAGGCAAGATACCCTAGATGAATCAGCAGCGTCAGAACATCATCTTTATTCACAAAGCTGACCATATCATTTTTAAAGGAAGTAACCAGTACGGGAACTGCGGCGCCGGAAAGCATCTCCAGAATTGCTGTTTTCAATCCGTCAAAATCCATATTGATAAAAGGAACCATCGAGTCGTATGTGCTCGTCTCCGACCAATAGCTTTGGAATGTCCAATCCAGAAGCAGACTTGTTACCGCGTTTGGATTGTATACATGGTAATTTCCAAGCAGATAGCCGTCGTACCATCGTCTGACTTCCTCAAAATTTTGTCCGTATTTCTGACAGAGAGCGGAAACTTCATCTTCTGTGAATCCAATATAGGAAGCCAGCGGGCCTGGATTCAGCATGGAATACTGATGAAAATTATTTAAGGCAGACTGCGTTTTCAATTTTTTGATCGGAAGAATACCCGTGAGAAACGCAAGCTGGATATATTTCGTCGGTTCCGTCCCTTTGAACATTCCACGAAGAAAATTAATGTAATCATCCTGAATTTTCTGGTTGGAGGCCTCATCACGAATCAGGACATCCCATTCATCAATAATAATCACAAATTTCTGTCCGGTCGCCTCTTTGATCCGGGACAGAGCGTCGGGAACGGTGGAAACTTCCGGCGGAAGCTGATCTGCATAGATGGTACGCAGCTCGGCCAGTGTACATTCTGTAATGTAGGCCACAATCTGTTCCGGATCGCTGACATTCGAAAGAAACCACTGGATGTCCAGATGAATCACATCGTACTGGTTCAGATGCTTCTCAAAGTCTGCCGTCTGGCTGATCGCAAGGCCAGAAAACATCTTTCTGGAATCACAGCCCTTGCTGTAATAGGCCGCCAGCATATTTGCAGCAAATGATTTTCCAAACCGCCGCGGGCGGCTGTTGCAGATATAGCCCTGCATGGTGTCCAGAACTTTGTTGGTATACGATAAAAGTCCTGTTTTGTCCACATAGATTTCGGAATTGAGAGCAACCTGAAATGCACTGTTGTCCGGATTCACAAATCTTCCCATGATTTCACTTCCCTTCCGTTTTTTGATTATACCCCGATTTTACCATTCCCCCATCCAAATAGCAACGCACACCCCCGAAAATCCCGTAAAATCGCGGAAAAGAACCGATAAAATATGCTTTCCACTCTTGACAACGCTTACAGCCCCTAGTTATAATAAGGCATGAAAAACGATGACGAAGACAGTAGTCTGCGCGTGAACGGTCTGTGGAAAGCGAGCCGGGGATGGTGGGAGTCCGGTACAAGTAGCGGCAGG
>OHAN01003065.1_pt1 | contig 10249 bp, 8 predicted proteins | sample 1577121 | NCBI WGS metagenome assembly OHAN01 (sample SAMEA3541554, study PRJEB24748) | human gut metagenome | biome: human gut; feature: human-associated habitat; material: faeces | place: China | collected 2012 | reverse complement strand
TCGTGGGCGGTTCGGAAGGGCTTACGGGCGCGCCGCATCTGGCCGCCCGGGCCGCCTTGCGTGCCGGAGGCGGGCTGATCAGCGTCGCCGCTCCGCACGGCTTGTGCCGGGACATCAAGGCGGACTGCCCGGACATCATGACCCGTGCCCTCGGCCCTGCGGGGAACGTGCGGTGGAGCCCGGCATTGCTTGAGGAGCTTCTGCCGTTTCTGCGCCAGTGCGGGGCGATGGCGCTGGGGCCGGGCATCGGGCGCGAACCGGAAACGGCGGCATTCGTGCAGGCCCTGTTGATGTGCCCCTCGCGCCCGTCCGCCGTGGTGGACGCGGACGCGCTGCACGCGCTCGCCATGCATCCCGAGGCGTTGTCTTCCCTGCGGGCCTGTGACGTGCTGACCCCGCATCCCGGCGAGGCCGCAACCCTGCTGCATACGACGCCCGCGCTGGTGCAGGCGGACCGCTTCGCGGCGCTGGCGGGGCTGCGGCGTCTGGCCCCTTCCGTGTGGATTCTCAAGGGCGCGGGGACGCTCATCGGCACGGAGGGCCAGCCCGTGACCATCGCCCCCTACGCGGAGCCCAATCTGGCTGTGGGAGGTTCAGGGGATGTCCTTTCCGGTTGCCTCGGCACGCTGATGGCGCAGACCGCCGCGCATCCTTCCGAGGGCTGCGAAAGCTCCAGTTTTCTTGCCGCGTGCATGGGCGTCCACCTCCACGCGCGGGCGGGCAGGCTGCTGCGTGAGGCCTTCCCCCAGCGCGGCAACTCGGCGACGGATATTGCGGAGATGCTGCCCCGGGCGCGGATCAGGGAGGCGGCGGGCGATGGCACGTAAGCTGTTTTGTGATCTGTGCCCGCTTACATACGAGCTTTCGCGCTGGAAGGGCATTGCGTTCCGGCATTTGCAGGATTTGCGCTGCTCCAGCCCCTTTGCCCGGTCGCGGCGGGAAGAGCCGCTTCCGGTACTGGCATATCGCCATGCCTCGCTCATCCGGCGGCGGCTCGGCAACGTGGACATGCGGCTCCAAGAAAACAAGGCCGTCAATTTGCGGCTTGCCGCGCCGAAAGTGTCGGGCGTGCTCATCAGGCCGGACGAAGTCTTTTCGTTCTGGCGGCTCGTGGGAGCGACCTCGGCGCGGAAGGGCTACCGCGAAGGGCTCATGATCAAGCGTGGGCAGCCGTCTCAGGGCATCGGCGGCGGATTGTGCCAGTTCACCAACCTGCTGCACTGGCTGGTGCTCCATTCCCCTTTGCGTATCGTGGAGTACCACCATCATGATGGGGTTGATCTGTTCCCCGACTGCGGAAGGCAGATCCCTTTCGGGATCGGCACGTCCATTTCCTACAACTATCTGGATTACCGCTTTCAGAACCCGACGGGGACGACGTTCCAGCTTCTCGTCTGGACGACGGATACGCATCTGTGCGGTGAGCTGCGCGACGACGCGGAGCTGGCGTTGTCATGGCACATCAGAAGCGAGGAAGAAACCTTTGTCCGGGAAGGCGATCGGGTATACCGGAACAATGTCATTGCCCGCGAGTGCGTGGACAAGAGGAGCGGCAACCTGCTGTCGCGCGAAACCCTCAAGCGGAACCATGCGCTGGTGCTGTATGAGGTGCCGGAAGATCGGATTATGGAAGAGATCTGAGGGAAGGGCGCGGGCACCGTTTTCTCCCCCAAGCCGACTCGCGGGAAGGAAGATCGGGGGCGCATCTGTTTTGCAGGGAGACGCACAAACCGCTTTCCGGTGTCTTCCCCGGGAAAGAAGAAGCCCGGCACCATGAGGCGCCGGGCTTCTTTTATTTGCTGTCGGCTAAGCCGCGAGCGGCCTAGTTTTCGGACTCTTCAAACTTCTGCTTGAGGAGGTCGCCGAGGCTCTGGCCGGCTTCGGGGCCGGAACGGCTGTATTCGCGGGGCTTCTTGCGTTCTTCCTCGTCCTTGAGCTGCTTGATGGAGAGGCCGAGGCGGCGATCTTCAGCGCTGACGTGAATGATCTTGGCCTGGATTTCCTCGCCTTCCTTGTACAGTTCGGCGGGGGTCTTCACCTTCTTGTTGCTCAGTTCGGACACGTGGACGAGGCCTTCGATGCCTTCTTCCACTTCAACGAACAGGCCGAAATCGGTGATGTTCGTGATGATGCCCTTCACGAGGCCGCCCACGGGATAGGCGGTGGGAACGTTGGTCCACGGATCTTCGGTCAGCTGCTTGATGCCGAGGGTGAACTTTTCGCTTTCCTGATCCACGGTCAGCACCTTGGCCTGCACGGTGTCGCCGACCTTGAAGAGCTCGTTGGGATGACGGATCTTCTTGGTCCAGCTGATGTCGGACACATGGATGAGGCCGTCGATGCCGTCTTCGATGCCGATGAACATGCCGAATTCGGTGATGTTCTTGATGACGCCTTCAAGGATGGTGCCTTCGGGGTACTTTTCGCCCACGAGTTCCCACGGATTCGGCTTGATCTGCTTCATGCCGAGGGAGATGCGCTTCTTCTCGGGATCGACGCCGAGGATGACGACTTCAACTTCGTCGCCCTGACGGACCATCTGGGAAGGATGGCGGAGCTTGCGGGTCCAGGACATTTCGGAGATGTGCACGAGGCCTTCGACGCCGGGTTCCAGCTCGACGAACGCGCCGTAATCAACAAGGTTGGTCACCTTGCCGTTGTGGCGGGACGCTTCGGGGAAGCGGGCGGTGATGTCCTGCCACGGATCGGGCACGAGCTGCTTGAGGCCGAGGGAAACCTTCTGGTTGTCCTTGTCGAAGGAGAGCACCTTGAGTTCGAGATCCTGACCAAGCGTAACCATTTCGCGAGGATGGCGGATACGCTTCCAAGACATATCGGTGATGTGAAGGAGACCGTCGAGGCCGCCGAGGTCCACGAACACGCCGTATTCGGTGATGTTCTTGGCCTTACCGGTAACGACCTGACCTTCGGCGAGGGTCTGGAGGAGATCCTGACGCTTGGAGTCGCGTTCTTCTTCAAGCAGCACACGGCGGGACACGATGACGTTGCTGCGACGGCGGTTGATCTTCAGCACGCGGAATTCGTATTCCTGGTTCACCAGAGCGTCCATGTCCGGCACGGGGCGCAGGTCCACATGGGAACCGGGGAGGAACGCTTCCACGCCGCCCAGATCCACAGTGTAACCGCCCTTGATGCGGCGCATGATACGGCCCTTGATGACGCCGTTCTTTTCCTGCACGTCTTCGAGCTGATCGAAGAGCTGCATCCGCTTTGCTTTTTCGAAGGACAGGGTGATGGTGCCTTCCTGTTCGTTCTTGCGAGCGACGAAGACGTCCACACGGTCGCCCACCTTCACAACGAGATTGCCTTCGGCATCCCGGAATTCGGCGGTGGGGATCTGACCTTCCGATTTGAAATTCACGTCAACAAGCACATTGTCGTCATCCACGCGGACAATTTCGCCCTTGACGATGGTTCCTTCCTCGAGATCACCGAAGTCGGTGCTGAGGTAGTCTTCCAGCGCGCTTTCAAAATTAAATTCCGCGTCCATACCGTGGTTTTCCATGGTTTCCATTAAACAGCCTCCAGGCCACATCAATTTCCCGCATATTCTGCAGGTCGTCATCCATAGCAGGAATCGTTTTGTCTGGCAAGGGCTACCTTTACGTGAAGAAAAGAGCATTTCGCGGGATCGCCGCGTTTTCTGTCCGTTTATGATAAAGAGGCCAGAGAAGAAAAAAATCTGAGGGGACCTTTGAAAAAGTGCCCCCCAGCATTTTTACGGGCATTCAATCGGCAAGGATATTGTGTGGCGGCGCTTTCGGAGCGGCGAAGAGATGCAACAGGCATTGGAAACATCGCCCTGAAAATGGAAGAGCCGCCGTACCAACAAAGCCAGGGTGAACCCCTTTTGAAGCGATGCCTCTTTCAGCGTCAAAACGTTTTATTCCGGCTCGTACCCCGTGTCCTCCGGCAAGTCGTGGCGGGCGGACTGGCTGCGGGCAAGCTCATCGCAGCGTTCGTTCTCGGTATGGCCGTTGTGCCCGCGCACCCATTCCAGCGTGACGCTGTGGCGGTCGAGCTGGACTTGCAGGCGTTCCCAGAGATCGCGGTTCTTGACCGGTTTCTTGGCGGCGGTCTTCCAGCCGTTTTTCCGCCAGCCCGCGAGCCATTTTTTTTCCACGGCATGGCGCAGGTACTGAGAGTCCGTGTACAGCGTGACCGCGCACGGCTCTTTCAACTCTTCGAGCCCCGCGATGGCCGCCATGATTTCCATACGGTTGTTCGTGGTGTGCGCGTAGCCGCCGGAGAGTTCCTTTTCATGCCCTTCGCAGCGCAGGATGCAGCCCCAGCCTCCGCGACCGGGGTTGCCGAGGCATGAGCCGTCCGTAAATATCGTCACATTTCGCATAGCTTCTCTTTTTTGGGCACAAAACAGGGGACGCCGGCCGGAAAGGAAAGAATCCACCGGCCCGAACCCGCCATCGCCCCATACAAAAGTCTTTGAAAGGAAAGGGGAGGGATGTGGAGGGGAAGGAAAACGTGGGGGGGCTCCCCCCTTCTTCAGAACGTTCTTCTTCCCCCTCCCCACATTTTATTCAAACATATCGATATTCGCCAGAGCCTGATGCATGAGGCCTTCCGGAGAATCGGCGGCATCGAGGACGACCGCTGCGAAGGCGACTGCCTCCAAGGCGACTGCCGCAGCAAAGCCGGCAACGTCGAAAACCACGGCTGCGAAATCGGCCCAGAGCTTGAACCCTTCCCGGATGCGGGTGTGGAAAGGCATCTGCTCGGCTTCGAAACGCCCCTCTTTTTCGGAGAGGCCCAGCTCCGCGTTGCGGCGGCGGGCGCGTTTCAGCGCATCGGCGGGGTCCATGTCGAGCACAAAGGTCCTGTCGGGCCAGAGGCCGCCGATGGCCACGTCGTTGAGCGAGCGCAGTTTTTCGATGTCGAGGCCGCGCCCGTAGCCCTGATAGACCACGGTGGAGTCCGCGTAGCGGTCGCAGAGCACCACCTCGCCGCGTTTCAGCGCCGGGCGGATGACCTCCGCGACGTGCTGCGCCCGGTCCGCGAGGAACAGGAACAGTTCCGCCTCAGGGCAGATTTCCGTTTCCGGATTCAGGAGCATCTGGCGCAACTCCCGGCCCAGCGCGCACCCGCCGGGCTCGCGCGTCACCAGCACCTCATGGTTCAGGGTGCGGAACACGTCGGCGAGGTTCTCGATGAGCGTGGTTTTGCCCGAGCCCTCAATGCCTTCTAGAGTAATGAACACTGGTTCAACCTTGGGGCTTCGGGTTCCGCCGCCGTGCGCTTTGAAGTGCGGGGCTTGCGCGATTCGGCTTCCGGGGTCTTGGGGGCTTGGAACAATTGGCGCTCCAGCGATTTCTGGTAGGGCGACCAGCCGCTTTCGCCGTCTTCGAGTTCCCCGAACAGGCTCCGGCTCTGGGTGATCTTGGCGTCGATGTTGTCCGCGTAGTGCAGGGCGAAGGCTTCGGCCGTTTGCGGCAGGCGCGGCGAACCGTATTCGTACAGCCCGTGATGGCTTAGAATGAGGTGCTGGAAATGGAGGATCAGCTCCTCGTCGAGCCCGGATTTGGCGAGATGGCGGTCAAGCTTTCCGAGGCACAGATTGATGTGCCCGACCAGCCGCCCGGCGTCGGTGTAGTCGTTGGCAAGGCCGCCGGAGAATTCCCATATTTTGCCGAGATCGTGGCAAATGGCTCCGGCGAGCAGCGTCTGGCGATCCAGATCCGGGTAATGGTCGCAGAAGCGCAGGCACAGCGTCGCCACCGAAAGCGTATGTTCAAGCAGCCCGCCGACCCATGCATGGTGTACGCTCTTGGCGGCGGGGGCGGTGAGCAGCGGGACGCGGATGGCCTCGTCCTCAAGGACGGACAGGATGAACTTGCGCCACGGCTTGTACGTGAATTCCTTGCGGCAGAGGGCTTCGAGCTCGTCGAGCATCTCCTGCGGCGGGCGGCTGCTGGAGGCCATGAAAGCGGACGTATCCACCGAAGCCGTTTCTTCCGGGGAGAGCACGCGCAGCGCGTTGACATTCACCTGCAATTTGTCGCGGAAGCTTTCGGCGCGGCCTTCCACTTCGGCGATGACGCCGGAAGGGATCTCCGCAAACTGCTGGCTGAGGGGGCTCCATATCCGGGCCTCAAGATCTCCGGAGGCGTCTTTCAGTTCAATGCGCCAGAACGGGCCGTTCTTGGCTTGCAGCTGCGACGCCGAGCCGATGAGGTACAGCGCTCTGATTTCGTCGCCGGGAGCCACGTCTTTGGCCCACCGGCGGTCGGGCGCGGATTGTATTTTCTGCATATTCAACCTACAATAAAAAACTGTGCGATCGGCTTTCCGTGCGGAAAGCATCGCCGTACAGTCGGAATGTTTGGCGGGAGTTCACCCGTTTTCGCCTGTGTTGTCAACAGAAAGCCTGCGGGCCGTCCGGGCTCCGGCTTTCCGTCTGTTTCCTATGGGAAAACTGTTTTTGCTGTTTCGGGAGGTTGCGTGCGTATCTTGCTTTCCAACGATGACGGCATCCACTCCCCGTGTCTCCGCGCGCTGCACGACGCGCTGTGCGAGGCCGGGCATGAGCTTGACGTGGTCGCCCCGCTCACGGAGCAGTCGGGCGTGGGCTGTTCCGTCACCCTGCACAATCCCTTGCGCCTGTACCCGGTGCAAGAGCCCGGCTTCAGCGGCACGGCGGTCGCGGGGACGCCCGTGGACTGCGTGAAGCTCGCCCTGACCACGCTCCTGCCGCAGCCGCCGGATTTGGTCGTCGTGGGCATCAACAACGGCGCGAACAAGGGTGTGGACGTCTTTTACAGCGGGACCGTTGGCGCGGCGACCGAAGCCGCCCTGCGCGGGCTGCCCGCCGTGGCCTTCTCGCGTCCGCGTCCCGAGCTTGAGCCGCCGCAGGCGCTGGCCCGTCACGCCGCCTCGCTGGTGGATGCCGTGGACTGGCGCTGTTGCGCCGGGAAAGTCCTGAACGTCAACTATCCGCGCTGCCGCGTCGCCGAGATCAAGGGCATCCGGGCCGCGCGCATGGCCGAGAGCCGCTGGGCCGAGAACTACGAACGCCGCGAGGACCCCGCCGGGCGTCCCTACTGGTGGATCGCCGATTTCCTCAAGCGGGACAGCGGGGGCGACGATACGGACATCGCCCTGATGGAAGGCAACTGGGTGGCTGTCACGCCGCTTCAGGTGGATCGGACGGACCGGGAACTGCTCGGCCGCTTGCAGGAGCGGTTCGGCGTCTAGTTCCAATCCTTCGGGAAATAGGCTACAATAGGACCATCAATATGTGTGGCGGAGTCGCCGCTGCGGTCTTCCGGTGCGGGAGCCGCCTTATTTCACCATCCCAATCGCAGCCGCAAGGCTGAGGCGAGGAGCAACTATGCCGCTTACCTCTCCCAGAGCCATGTTTGAACGGGCCTACAAAGAAGGTTATGCCATCGGCGCCTTCAACGTCAACAACATGGAAATCATTCAGGGGATCATGGAGGCAGGAACCGAGGAAAAGGCCCCGCTCATCCTTCAGGTTTCCGCCGGAGCCCGCAAATATGCGGGACAGAATTATATTGTGAAGCTTATTGAGGCCGGTCTGCTGGAAGCGGATCTTCCGGTTGTGCTCCATCTGGACCACGGCGCGGATTTCGACATCTGCAAGGCCTGCGTGGACGGCGGCTTCACCTCCGTGATGATCGACGGTTCGCACCACTCCTTCGAAGAGAACATCGCCGTGACCAAACGGGTCGTGGAATACGCCCACGCCCACGGCGTCTGGGTGGAAGCCGAGCTGGGCCGCCTTGCCGGGGTTGAGGAAGACGTCTCTTCCGAGCACAGCATCTATACCGATCCCGATCAGGCCGTGGAGTTCGTGGAGCGTTCCGGCTGCGACTCGCTCGCCATCGCCATCGGCACCAGCCACGGCGCGTACAAATTCAAGGGTGAAGCCAAGCTCGACTTCGAACGCCTCGAAAAGATCGGCAGCCTGATGCCCGGTTACCCGCTTGTCCTGCACGGCGCTTCCAGCGTTCCGCAGGAATTTGTGGAAATGTGCAATACCTACGGCGGGAAGGTCGCCGGGGCGGCGGGCGTGCCCGAGGAACTGCTCCGCAAGGCCGCCGGTATGGCCATCTGCAAAATCAACATCGATACGGATATCCGGCTGGCCATGACGGCCTCCATCCGCAAGCAGCTCGTCGAGCATCCTGAGGAATTCGATCCGCGCGGCTACCTGAAGCCCGCGCGGCAGGCCGTGAAGGACATGGTCCAGCACAAGATCAAGCATGTGCTGGGTTGTTCCGGCAAGGCGTAAATCAATTGTCACACGGGGGAGGTACACTGGCTTGTAACGCGGTTGCCTCCCCTTTGTTTCATACGGCGTTCCGCCTTTCCTTATGCGGACGCGCCGGCCCGGGCGTCGGGCGCATCAGGATTGTGCCGCAAACCTTTTCGCGTATCGAAGGAGTACCCCAATGGCTCGCATCGGAATCAACGGCTTCGGCCGCATCGGTCGTTATCTTGTCCGCCTTATGGCTGAGCGCAACGAATTCCCCGTGGTGATCAATGCCCGCGCGGACAACGCTTCTCTGGCCCATCTCTTCAAATACGATTCCGTCCACCACACTTTCAAGGGCACGGTGGGCCATGACGAAAACGGCATCATCATCAACGGCACACACATTGCCGTGACCCGCTGCAAGCCCAACGAATGGCAGTGGAAGGACTACGGCGTGGATCTGGTGGTGGAATCCACCGGGACCATCAAGAAGCGCTCCGGGCTCGCCGAGCACATGGCCTGCGGCGCGAAGAAGGTCATCATGAGCGCCCCCGTATCCGACGCCGACATCACCATCGTGATGGGCGTGAACGACGGCCTCTATGATCCCGCCAAGCACGACGTGGTTTCCTCCGCCTCCTGTACGACGAACTGTCTCGCCCCGGTCGCCAAGGTGCTGAACGACACCTTCGGCATCGGGCACGGCCTGATGACCACGATCCACTCCTACACCATGAGCCAGCGCATCCTCGACGGTTCCCAGAAGGATATCCGCCGCGCCCGCGCCGCCGCCATGTCGATGATCCCGACCACCACCGGCGCGGCCAAGGCCGTGGCCCTCGTGCTGCCCGAGCTCAAGGGCAAGCTGGACGGCATCGCCATCCGCGTCCCCACGCCCAACGTGTCCATCGTGGACCTGAACTGCGTCATGAAGCGCGACGTGACCGTCGATGAGGTCAATGCCGCCCTGACCGCCGCCGCGAACGACAACTTCGGCGTTTCCGACGAGCCGCTGGTGTCCATCGACTACAACGGCGACACCCACGGCGGCGTCGTCGACCTGCTTTCCACCTCCGTCATGAGCGGAAACATGCTCAAAGTGCTCATCTGGTACGACAACGAAGCCGGCTTCACCAACCAGCTCCTCCGTCTGATCACGATGGTAGCCGGGAGGATGTAAGGGCCGAAAAGGTACGTTGAGAAAAGATTGGAGGGGGCGGGGAGGACTTTCTAGAGAACGCTCCCCCGCCCACTCCAACCCTCCCCGCCCCTCTCAAAAATTTTGACCTTATCGAACCTCCCATGAAGGCTTTACAAAAAACAAAGCCCGTTAAAGAATTCCTTAACGGGCTATCATCTTAGCCAAATCCTCCGCAGGAACGAACTCCCGCCGCGCGGCCTCCCCTCCCTAATCTTCTCCCCCTGCACCCTCCCCGCACCACGCACCCGCCATTTCCGCCCATTTTGGCAGGATCGCGATACTCTTTGGCAGAATGCGAGAAGACGGGAAAGACGGAAGGCGCGTATAGGAGAGTCATGGGCCGAGATCCCAAAACGGGCCCATTCCCACACCCACCCAGAATACGTTTGGAGGCAAAACCATGATCCAGATCCGCAACTTCATCAACGGCCAGTGGCAGGAAGAAACGGGCGGCAAAACGGTTCCCCTGTACAACCCGTCCACCGGCGAAACCATCGGCTCCGTGCCCGTTTCCAACATGGAAACCTGCGAAGCCGCCATCGCCACCGCCGCCGAAGCCTACAAGACGTGGCGCCTCGTCCCCATCGCCAAGCGCATGACCTATATCCATAAAATCCGGGAATGCATGATCCGCGATCTGGAAAAGCTCGCTCAGGGCATCGCGCTCGATCAGGCGAAACATATTTCCGAAGCCCGAGGCGAAGTCCAGCGCGTCATCGAAATCGTCGAAATGGCCTGCTCCATCCCCGCGCTGATTCAGGGCGAGACCCTCGATCAGATCGCCGGGAGCATCA
>OHAN01003057.1_pt1 | contig 10264 bp, 11 predicted proteins | sample 1577121 | NCBI WGS metagenome assembly OHAN01 (sample SAMEA3541554, study PRJEB24748) | human gut metagenome | biome: human gut; feature: human-associated habitat; material: faeces | place: China | collected 2012 | reverse complement strand
TACTTCCGGTGATGTATAAGGATAATGCTTATCGCTTCTCTTTGATTTTACCTTAAAAGAAAAATCACATTTGTCATACTGCTTTTCTACAAAGTCACCTACTGCTTTTGTGACATTGTCCCAGCTCTTATCTTCAATCACTTCCACCGGACTGATTCCTGCAAGACCAAATACTCTCTGTAACGTCTCAATCACTTCATCAAAGTCAAAGTCTCCGTCAGCCTGAACAAATACTCTTCCTGATTCTTTCTCAACAGTAAACTCACCGTCAATCTCAGAAAGTCTTAATCTTATCTGATTGCATAACGCATCTTCAAACTTATAACGGTTCTTTCCCTTAACTCCTATTTCTGCGTATTTTAATAAAAATCCCTGCGCCATTTTTTCCTCCATTTTTTATTTTATCAGGCATTTATTCCGACAGCCTGCCGCACCTTATGTGTGCATGGCAACCCATTTTTGATTATTACCTGTGTTGTTTATTATTGTTTTGTAAAACGTTTCAATATCGGAAGCTGCTTCATCAATACTTCCAATGCATACTCTATCTGCTCTTTTGTCGTCTCAACAGAAAAACTGAATCTGATTGTTGAGTCAAGAAGTTCATCACTGACACCTATTGCTTTTAATGTTCCGCTAAGGTCAGGATGATTTGAAGAACATGCTGAACCCGATGAGACATAAACACCTTTTGAAGCAAGTGCATGAAGTAAAACCTCACTCTTTATTCCATAAAATGACGCACTAACTATATGTGGTGCCGTGTCTTTTATATCAATTCCATCTATGCCATTTATTACAACTCCACACGAACCGTCAGCACATTTATTCTGATTTCCTATATCATACAAACCATCAATAAGCATCTGCTTCAATTCATAAAGTTTCTCTATGTTTTCATTCTGATTATCATATATCATCTTTGCGGCAAGTCCTAATCCTGCTATCGCAGGAACATTTTCAGTTCCCGAACGCATGCCTTTTTGCTGTCCACCACCGAAAATTATAGGTCTTATTTTTGTATTTTCTTTTATATATATATATCCACTTCCCTTAGGTCCGTGTATCTTGTGACCGCTTACCGACATAAGATCAATACCTAACTTCTTTGGTACTATTTTATATTTGCCATATGCCTGAATCGCATCCACATGAAATATTATATTTTTATTTTTACTCTTGATTAACTCAGATATTTTTTTAATATCTTCTACCGCACCAATCTCATTATTGACAAACATAACAGAAACAATAACAGTATCATCTCTTATTGACTCTTCAAGTTCTTTCATGTCAACATGACCAAGCTTGTCAACTTTCAGATAAGTCACTTCATAACCCATTTCTTCAAGAAAAGCCAGCGGTTCATGTACAGATGCATGCTCTATTCTTGTAGTAATAATGTGTCTTCCGGCTCTTTTGTTTGCTAACACCGTACCGATAAGTGCCATATTATTTGATTCTGTTCCGCCAGACGTAAATATAATCTCCTTAGGCTGGCATTTAAGTGTTGCCGCAATATTTTCTTTCGCCTCATTTATATAATTTTCCGCCTGCATTCCTTTTGTATGCTTTGATGACGGATTTCCAAAATCAATCATCATAACCTTTTCAACTTCCCTGCATACTTCATCAAATGCCTGTGTCGTAGCGGCATTATCAAGATAAGCCTCCATTTGTATTCCTCCGTACTTTAAATATCTCTAAATCTTAATCCTGCATCTCAAACATCATAATCGAAACAATTGCCATTCCTGCCGTCTCTGTCCTAAGAATTCTCTTTCCAAGTGATATTGGCTTTATCCCCTTAGATATAGCTTCTTCAACTTCTTCTTTTTCAAAACCGCCCTCCGGTCCTATAAATATTCCAACTGATTTTTTCGTGCAGCTTTCTTTTACTATTTTTCTCGACTCTTCAATTCCGTCCTGTAACTCATATGGTATCATATTGTACTCTAAGCTGCCCGCAATGTCAAATGCCTCTTTAATACTTACAGGATTTGCCACTTTAGGAATAATCCCTCTGCCGCTTTGTTTTGCGGCTGCCTCAGCTATAGCCTGCCACCTCTTTGCCTTTTTGTCACTCTTCTTGTCGTCCAACTTCACAACACACCTTTTCATAGCAACAGGAACAATTTCGGACACGCCTAATTCCACAGCTTTCTGTATGATAAATTCCATCTTATCTTTTTTGGGAATTCCCTGAAAAAGCACAATCTTACACGGAAGTTCTGTATCTGAGTCCTGCACTTTTTCAACATCGAGCAAAATCTGCTCAGAAGATAAAGTATTTATTCTTGAAATGTAATCTGTTCCTTCTTTGTCACAGGCAATTATCCAATCACCCTTTTCCAGTCTTAAAACATTTTTTATATGATTTACATCCGTTCCCTCTATATAAATTTTATCAGCCGCAATCTGCTCCTTAGATACATAAAAACGATACATATTTTTTCCTCTCATCTTTAATTTTTCCGACCAGCCATAAACAAATACAAATAAAGTAAATTTATTTTCTGCCACATAAAGATACAGGCATGTCAAAGATTACAATGAGTATCCCAAATACCCTGTCTGCTTATCCATACACGCCTGTATTTTTATTTAAGTCTGATTAATTGTAATTAAAATGATGGCAGGGTCATGACCCTTGCATAATTTTAATGCTGATATTGCATATTCAAACTGATACTACATAAGTCCCTCAAACCAACTGTTTGTGTTCGCAAATGTCGTATATGCACCGCTATAGGTGTATGAAGCTGCATGATTATTGTTAAATACAGCACTGTTTGCAATACCATAACTCTCATTTGCCTTTGATGATATTGTATCACTCAAAGAACCTACACCTGTAAATAAAGTCTTTAAAACATTAACATCTGTTTTCTTCAAAGTATCTTCATCAAGTGAAAGTTTATTATCTTTTCCGATGCTGATACCACTCTTTGAAAGCAGAACCGAATTCGCATTTGTGTTATTGACAATACTCACACTTCTTCTTAAAAGACTTGTCGAATCAGCATTTCCACTCGCATCAATATAATTATTATAGGCATCAACAAAATTTTTAACCGCACTTGTAATGGCATCTCTGTCATAGTCACTTTTTCCGTCTTTGTCTGTCTTTTTCTCATATAATGAAGTCTCTGACAACTTAGATAAAGATTGTTTTAATTTAACTGCAGTTGTCTTTATATCCACTAAATTTGCGGTTGAACCTGAAGTTGAAGTCCCATTGCTCTTATTATCTGTTTTTTGCGAAGCATAATATGCAGTTAAAAGCTTCTTGTAACTGCCTGATTTAATCATTGAATAGTCGCCAAGCAAAGTGCTTGTCTCACCAAAAATTGATGACACCGAATTATTTGAGTTTTTACTGCTGCTATCCGCAAAAAACATACTGTTTGCACCACTTATTGAAAAAACTGATGGCATAACAATCACACTCCTTTATCATCATATGCTCATTTCCGGTACATCGTAAATTACATCTTTGATATATTGATTATCAATTATTCATTGTACAAATACATCGTTTTTCAAATATCCTTTCTATAAACAAGGATGTTATTTGTACGATATACCACTTATCTATATTTTATATCGTCTGTTTTCTAATAAATTTTACCTTCTTTTTGATTTTGTACCATATTTTTTTTCAGATGTTACTTTTCTTTTTCCCGATGACTTAACAGTTCCCCTGTTTTTTCTGTTTCCATTTGTGGTATTGTCATTTTTGTTTAATTTGCTAATACTTCCTTTACCGCTTTCACCGTTCTTTCTCTTTCCTGAATTCTTTCCTGAATTCTTTCCTGAATTCTGCCCTGTCTTGGAACTTTTACCATTTTTAGCATTCTTCTTTTCCCATGCCTCCTCACGCCACTTTTCTTTTCTCGGTCTGATAAGACATTTTTCGTCAAAGCCTATAAGATCCTCTCTTCCTGCTTTTATAAGTGCCTCTTTTACAAGATCATAATTTTTAGGATTCTTATATTGTATAAGTGCTCTCTGCATCGCTTTCTCATGCGGATTTACAGGTGTATACACCTTTTTCATTGTCCTTGGATCAACCCCTGTATAATACATACATGTTGAAATAGTTGACGGTGTCGGATAAAAATCCTGAACCTGTTCGGGCATGTAACCTAAATCCCTTAAATGAACGGCAAGTTCTACGGCTTCTTTAAGTGTTGAACCTGGATGTGATGACATTAGATACGGCACGACAAACTGTTTTTTACCAACCTTTCTGTTTATCCTGTCATACCTTGCCTTAAACGCTTCGTATACTGCATTTTCAGGTTTTCCCATATTTTTAAGGACTTCATCAGAAATATGTTCCGGTGCAACTCTCAACTGTCCGCTGATATGGTATTCACAAAGTTCTTTCAAAAATGTATCATCACTGTCTGCCATTATATAATCAAATCTAAGACCTGAACGCACAAAAACTTTCTTTACTCCGTCAAGCTTCCTGAGCTTGCGCAAAAGTTTAAGATAATCACTGTGGTCAACTTTGAGATTTGGACAGGGTTTTGGAAAAAGACATTGTCTGTTCATACATACCCCATGTTCAACCTGTTTGTCGCATGCTCTTCCTCTAAAATCTGCCGTCGGTCCGCCTACGTCATGTATATACCCTTTAAAATCCGTCTCTTTTATCATCTGTTTTGCTTCTGTAATTATTGATTCATGGCTCCTTGTCTGTAACACTCTGCCCTGATGAAACGTCAAAGCACAAAAGCTGCATCCTCCGAAACATCCTCTATTACTTGTAAGACTGAACTTTATCTCTGACAAAGCAGGTACTCCACCATCTTTTTCATACATAGGATGATATGCCCTCATATACGGAAGTGCATAGACATCATCCATCTCAATCTGTGTGAGCGGTCTTGCCGGCGGATTCTGCACTATATAAAGATAATCATTGTATTTTTCAACAAGTCTGCTGGCAGTAATTGAATCAGTGTTGCAATACTGAATATAAAAACTTTTTGCATATTCAAGTTTATCATTCTGCATTGTCTCATAGTCAGGAAGCATCTTTGCATCATACACACTGTCAAGATTTTTGGCTCTGTAAACCGTACCGTTTACAAAAGTAATATCAGATATGTCAATTCCGCTCTCAAGCGCATCTGCTATCTCGACTACAGAAAGTTCACCCATTCCATATATACATATATCAGCCTGTGAATCAACAAGTATCGAATGTTTTAATTTATCAGACCAATAATCATAGTGTGCAAGTCTTCTAAGACTTGCCTCTATCCCTCCAATGATAATCGGCACCCTTTTATAAACTTTTCTTATAAGATTGCAATACACTATCGTGGCATAATCAGGTCTTTTTCCTATAACACCGCCCGGAGTGTACGCATCAGAACTTCTTCTTTTCTTTGACACAGTATAATGATTTACCATTGAATCCATATTTCCCGCTGAAACAAGAAAACCAAGTCTCGGCATACCAAATACCTGAATACTCTCCTCATCCTTCCAGTCCGGCTGAGCAATAAAACCTATTTTATATCCGTGTGCCTCCAATACCCTTGTAATGATTGCAGCACCAAAAGAAGAATGGTCGACATAAGCATCACCGCATACATATACAAAATCGACCTGTTCCCAGCCACGCTTTATCATATCTTCCCTGCACACAGGCAAAAAGTCTTTTTTCTCGTAACTCATTTATATAAAACCTCATTTCTAAAACACCAAACCATAATAACCGATTACGTTTTGTTGTTGTCCATAACTTTATTTGACTTTATCATCTTTTATGCATTATAATAAACAACATTGTAAAAACAAAGAAAAAATCACAAACACAAAAATTATATCATTATCGAAAGGATTTGCATATGAGAAAATTATTATTTTTTGATGTAGATGGAACTATAGCTGACAGAGTCGGCAAAAAAAATGTAGTTCCCCAGTCAGCAAAAGATGCAATTAAAAACCTTCAGAAAAATGGACATCTCTGTTTCATAAACACCGGTCGTGCCTTGTCAGAAATTGATGTCTATCTTAAAGAATTAAATATGGATGGTTTTATATGCGGATGCGGTACTTATATTTTATATAAAACTGAGGTACTCTTTTCTCAAACAATACCATTTGATATTGGCAACGAACTCATCAAAGACCTTGAAAAATATGATATTGAATGGCTTTTAGAAGGCGAAAAAACACTTTACTACAGAAACAAACCATACACTACACATATAGGCGATTTTAAAAGCGAGCAGGAAAATCTTTATCCTGATGCATATAAAGAACTTGACCCGGCAATGGCATCAAATCTTGTATTTGATAAATTTTGTATCGGTGTTCATAAAAACAGTGATTTTAAATCTTTCAGTGAAAAATACTCAAAAATATTTACAATAATCGACCGTGGCAACAGCTTTTATGAGATAGTTCCCTCTAATTGCTCTAAAGCTACCGGCATCGAATTTCTGATGGAATATTTTAATGTAGAGAAAAAAGATACTATTGCAATAGGAGACAGCAACAATGATCTGCCAATGCTTGAATTTGCCGGAACAAGTATCGCGATGAAACACAGTCCTAAAACAGTTCTTGATAAATCAGACTATATAACAGATGATGTATTTGACGATGGAATATATAATGCAATGAAACATTTTAAACTTATCTAAGATAATAATACTAATAATGTACACATGATAAATTTCTTATAATACTGTATGACTATAGACATACAGTATAACTTCAACAATCAAGTAGGAGAAAATTCCTCTAATGAGGAATTTTCTCCTACTTGATTTCAATAGTTTCCTAACACTCTGACACATCCACTATGTCTGTTATCATCCCGTATATCAGCTACCTGATTTTCTCAAGCACTGCTTTATATATCATTATCAGATATGCATCAATAAAGCAAAATTTATTTTCCAGAAATTCAAGAAGCTTATACAAAAATGCTGCTCCCAGTATTGCTATACTGGCACATGTAACATAATAATCCAATTCAAGCATAAGCAACACAATATTTGCCAATGCATATACAAACAATATTCCCGAAAATTTTCTTATTATTTGCAGTGCATTATATAATGTGACAGATAAATTTTCCAATTTTTCTTTGATAACCGTCTCTGAATCTTTTGAGAGAATTTCATACATATCTTTATAAATCTTCTTATCTTCTATATTTAATCTGACATTTTTCTTATCTCCAATCTCCTCAGAAAAAAGTTTTACATATTTTTCATACCCTTTTTTTCCAAATTCTTTACGTAAACACTTTTTAAAGACGTTCATATTAATTCTCCGTAATATTATTTAATATTTCATATGCCGCATCATATTCAAAATTCTGTATATTGTCATAAACTTTGTTTAATATCTCTTGTCTGTCTGCTGATGCACTTCCCATCATCTTTTCTAACATTTCAATAATATCTATATAGTTGAAATCCTGAATATATTCCTTAAGTTTTTCCACATTCTTCATAAATTCTGAAACAGGCATAACTTCTGAGTTACTCTTATTTTTATCCTGCTCTTTGAAAAAAATACACGCTTTCTCAAGCTGGTCGTGAAATTTTTTTACTTTTTCAAGATACCCATCCATCATCTCATGAACATATGGATTTTCAAATTCTCTCGCAGCAAACTCAAGCCGTTTTGACTGCTCCGCAAGCTCATCTGCACCTATATTTAAAAATATACCTTTCAAACTGTGAAAGTACAAGGTCATAGTCTCCATCTGTTCAGTGTTTCTTATAACATCTATCATATTATAATTTTCGATTATGTTTCTAACACTGACTACAAGAACTTTCATATAATTTTCAAGACTTCCTGCCATAAGTGACAATCCCTCTTCATAATTAAGTCCATCCACAGATGAAAGGAACATCGTCTGATCTTCATCTTCCTGTTCTTCACTTTCAGTAACATCAATCTCAAATCCATTTGCGATGAGAGCTGCTTCTAATTCTTCTTTTTTTACAGGTTTTCTGAGAACATCTGTTGCACCCGCCTTGTCAAACAATTCCTTTACCTGTGCATCAACTGTAGCCGAAACTCCAAAAAATACCGTGCCATCCGTCCCACTTGTAACAAATTTTATCTGTCTTATGGCTTCAACACCATCCATATCAGGCATGAGATAATCCATAAGCACAAAATCATAACTTTTTGAGCACGTTTTTTCGATTGCTTCCATACCTGATTCCGCAGTGTCAGCGTGAACACCATATCTCTCAACCATTGCTTTAAGAACAAGTGTATTTGCACTATTGTCATCAACAACAAGAACATCTGAACCACTTAGTTTTTTCATAAGTATTCAACAATCCCTTCTGCATTCATAATAAGCTCTATTATTCTTTTTAATCATTAACCGAAAAGCGAAATACTGTTGTTGTACTATACTCTTCTCCTGCCTTCAGAACTGCATTTGGAAAGCCTTCTGTGTTTATTGCATTAGGGAAATTTTGTGTTTCAAAACATGCACCACTGAAATTTCCATAACTCATGCCATCTTTTGCATTTTCAACAGTAAGCGTACCTGCCGTATAAAGCTGCATGCCCGGCTGGTCTGTATAAACTTCTAACATTCTACCTGTATCTTCACATATAAACTGTGCAGCCTTCGCAACATCACATATTTTATCCCCGTTTAGTACAAAGTTATGATCATACTCAGTAACAGTCTTTTCATCCTTGTCAAAAGCCCCAAGTCCATCACGAATCTTTTTGCCCTTTCTAAAATCAAGTGCCGTATTCTCAACACTCTTTATCTCACCTGTAGGAATTAAAATATCATTTACAGGTGTATAATTATCCGCATAAATGGTAACTTCCTGGTCAAGAACATCTTTACACTTATGACCGCCTTTTCCAAGATTAAAATATGAGTGATTTGTAATATTCACAATAGTATCAGCATCTCCCACAGCATAATAATCTACCATAAGTTCATTCTGATCGTTTAATGTATATGTAATCGCAACAGTAAGATTTCCCGGCAATCCCTGTTCTCCATCAGGGCTCATTCTTGAAAATGTAATGCTGTCTCCATTTTCTACCGAATCTGTCTCCACATCATACATCATACGATTGTATCTTGTATTTCCACCATGCAGACAATTTGTATTGTCATTCATATCAAGTTTATATTCTTTGCCGTTTAAAGAAAATGATGCATTTGAAACTCTGTTTGCATATCTTCCTATTGGAGCACCAAAGCTTGGCATATTCACCTCATAATCTGAAACTTTATCATAGCCCAGGACAATATCATCAACATTGCCATCCTTATCCGGCATCATAATATTTGTGATAACTCCGCCCAAATCAATAAACGACACCTCTAAACCATTTGTATTCTTTAATGTATATTTCGTAACTTCCTTACCTTCTTTTGTAACTCCGAATTTAGACTTTAAAATGCTCATACACCGTTCCTCCTAAAAAATATTTGACTTTATTATAACAATATTTGACTTTATTTACAACTTAATAAAAGGTAAGTTTCTTGATAATATTTCCATTCCTACAAACACGCCGCTGTCAATTTCTTTATAACCTCTTTGACATACTCTTCCGGTTTTGATACCTTTTTTGCTATATCAGGTATAGACATATCACACTCTTCATATAATGTCTCGATTTTGCCCTTAATTTTACCTTCAAATTCTCCTTCAAGTCTCCCCTCATTCTTGGCATTATTTATTGAATTTTCCCACGCTCTGCACATATCTACAACCTCCTCTTTTCTTCACCGGCAATCTGTGAGCCGGTTATCAGATTTATAAGCTCCACCGCTTCTTTCTCAACATGTTTAAATCTTGTTTTTCCTTTTATCCAGCTTCCATCTTTATCTGACTGATTTTTCAATTCCAAGTACAACATACACCGCCTCGTCATCCATAGCCATAGTCCACAGCATAAGATTGTCTCTCAATTTCTGTATTGCAATATCTGCGTCATTTCCATATGGCAGTAACACTTCAGTATTATCTATCTTTTGCAATTTTTCAGGCTTTATCACCTGTCTGCCGTCATAAATATAGAAATTGAATGCATCTGCTATAACATCTCTATGCGACATATATTGCTTCGTTGCTATATCTACCTTCCCCATAAGCTGCTCCTTTCACACCTTATACATACGGTATAACAAAAATGCATGTTTTTCAGTACAATTTTCCCAGAACAGCTGGGAATTTTCTGTGCATGGCATGAAAAAGCTCCATTAAATCAGACAGGCAGCGAT